>Ga0224722_1002152_pt1 | contig 10587 bp, 6 predicted proteins | sample Balambano_FR1_Me_FD_161646 | JGI IMG/M metagenome (GOLD analysis project Ga0224722, IMG submission 161646) | Freshwater sediment microbial communities from Lake Towuti, South Sulawesi, Indonesia - Balambano_FR1_MetaG | ecosystem: Environmental > Aquatic > Freshwater > Lake > Sediment | place...
TGGGGCAGGGCGGCGCAATAACCTCACCACATGGATTCTGGTGAGTATGGTCATCGGTGCCGAGTTTGGTAACGACTTTCCGTGGATTGCCGAGTATTTAAATATTGTCAGCAAAATTTTTATCCGGCTCATCAAAGCTATTATCGGTCCGCTGCTGTTTGGTACACTCGTGGTAGGCATCGCCGGGCATTCCAACCTCAAACAAGTGGGGCGCATGGGCTGGAAGGCACTGCTGTATTTTGAAATTGTGACCACGATTGCGCTGTTTATCGGTCTGGGAGCGATTAACCTGACTCAAGCGGGTGCGGGCATTCCACGCGACGAGCGCAAACCACCCGTGGATGTATCATTTGCAGATTCTACTTTACAATTGCGACTAAATGAAAGTAATGGAACCTATCAAATTGTTCGAGGCGACCAGGCACTGACGCAAGCCCCGCCCGTGGTGCGGCAGAATTGGGAGGAGATTGTGCTGCATATTTTTCCTGAAAATATTGCAAAATCGGTTTATAACGGCGATGTATTGCAAATTGTGGTGTTCAGCATTTTGTTTGCGATTGGCTTGGCACTCGTAGCACATGAAAATCAGAAGCGGCGGATGCTCAATTTTGCCGAGAGTTTGTCCGAAGTGATGTTCAAATTCACGCAAGTGGTCATGTATTTTGCGCCGTTTGCGGTGGGTGCGGCGATTGCTTATACGATTAGCGAGAAGGGTTTTGGCGTGCTGGTGAATTTAGCCATGCTGCTGGGCACCCTGTACGGAGCGTTGATTGTATTTATTTTGCTGGTGTTTGTGCCGGTGGCGTTGATGATTAAACTGCCGATTCGACGATTTGTCAAAGCCATTGCCGAGCCGGTGACGCTGGCATTTGCGACCACCAGTTCGGAATCCGCCCTGCCCAAAGCCATGAAAGCGATGGAAGACTTGGGCGTGCCGCGCAAAATTGTAGCGTTTGTGATGCCAACCGGATATAGTTTTAACCTGGACGGGACGACTTTGTACCTTTCGCTGGCGACCATTTTTGTGGCGCAGGCGTGTGGGGTTCAACTTTCTTTTGCAAACCAATTATTAATTGTATTCACGCTCATGCTCACAAGCAAAGGCGTAGCAGGTGTACCGCGCGCTTCGCTGGTGATTTTGTCGGCAACGGTGACGAATTTTTCCTATCTTGGGTTGGAAGACTGGCCCATTTTTGTCATCATTGGCATTGACGAACTGATGGACATGGCGCGCACGGCAGTGAATGTAATTGGTAATTGTCTGGCAACGGCAGTGGTGGCAAGATGGGAAGGCGAAGACCGGTACAATGACCCGAATTATAATGCGGAAGTGGAAGCGGAGGTTTAAAACCGCAAAGTGTAAAATAATAAATTTAAAATGTAAAATTGGGGCGTAAGTGGTAAATGTTTACAGAGATGGACTTGCCGCCTAAAACGGGCTGAATGTCGTAATTCATTTTATTTAATTTGAACCCCTCTTTTTTAATGTTTTGAAAAAAAATTTGTGCTATTTCCCGGCTTGGATCGCTCACAATGATGCTGCCACCGGGCTTGCATAATGTTTTAAAAGCATTCGGTAAATAGTCAAAAAAGCGTTTTTCGTAGCACACATCGGATGCAAGGACTAAATCTGCCGCAAACTCGGGATTGGGCTGCCGCCAATCCATGATTTCAAATTGCGCTTGCGGAAATCCCTCGCTTGAGGAGGATTCAGGGAGGCAATTTAAATTCCAATTTTGTTTTGTAAACATTAATGCTTCTTCTAAATAGTCTGTGAATATTACATTTGCGCCCAGCTTTCCTGTAATGATACCCGGTAAACCCAAGCCACAGCCAATTTCTGTTACATTTTTTACATCTTTTATAAAATCAAATTCTACCAAATATCGGCTCAATCCAATCGCCGCGGGCCACAGCTCCGCCCAATAGGGAATCCGCTCATCCTTTACATCGGCGTGGGTTTCGCCTTTGGCAAGCAGTTCATTATACAAATCATCTACATTGGTGATGTGTAAGATTTGAATCGCAACACCTGCAATATTCAACTCCAATTTTTCCGTTTGGTAAATATTAGCAATCATTACATAATTAAGCTATCGGTGCCAAATAACAACTAACCAGTAACAAAATTACCTCACAAGTGCTTATTTTTGCACCTAAAATTTGTTTGCACTTGGTCACATCACAACCTGAAGGTTGTGGTACGAGTTCCTCCTAAAGAATGTGCTACATGAATTACTGGCTCGTCAAATCAGAACCCGACACCTACGGCTACCACCGCCTTGAGCGCGAGGGCAGCACGATGTGGGAAGGCGTGCGCAATTATGCTGCCCGCAACCACCTGCGCGCCATGAAGACGGGCGATTTGGTTTTATTTTATCACAGCGTCAGCGGCTTGGAGGTGGTCGGCATTTGCAAAGTTGCCAAAGAAGCCTATCCTGATCCTACCGCAGAAAAAGGTGATTGGTCGGTGGTGGATATTGTGCCATTCAAAAAATTAAATAAACCCGTTTCTTTACAAACGATCAAAGCCACATCCGAGTTGCAAAATACCGCGCTCATTCGCATCGGTCGCTTGTCGGTGATGCCGTTGGAGCAAGTGGAGTTTGAAAAGATATTGGAGTTGGGAGAGACCCATTTGTAAAAATTTTTTATAAGTTATACTAAAATAAAATCAAGGCTGCGCATTGAAATATTTGTAACAAATTCATTTTTAAACAGTTGGCAACTGCTTATATGAAGGCATGGGTATCCAACTACGCACTTTTGACTGTATATTGGTATAATTATGTTAGCACATCATGAATTACCTCCCCGCTCACATCCGTCAGCCGGAATGGTCTCCCCTGAAAATGATACGTCAATTTTTCATGGTCAAAACCCAATTGATTCAAAATCGTAGCTTGCACATCATACGTCGAGACTTTGCCGCTGACGGTGGTGTAGCCGATTTCGTCGGTTTCGCCGTGGGTGTAGCCTTTTTTGATGCCGCCGCCCGCCATCCAGATGGTGAAGGCTTCGGTGTGGTGGTCGCGCCCTTTGAAGGGGTTGGGCTTGTTTTCGCGGTTTTCCATCATGGGCGTTCTGCCAAATTCACCACCCCAAATCACCAGCGTTTCGTCGAGCAAGCCGCGTTGTTTCAAATCTAACAACAAGGCAGTTACGGCTTTATCGGTTTGACGACATTTGTTCACCAAACCCACATCAATCGAAAGATTTTCATCGGTGCCATGCGAATCCCAGCCCCAATCAAAGAGTTGCACAAAACGCACACCTTTTTCCACGAGCTTGCGGGCGAGCAGGCAGTTGTTAGCAAAACTCGCTTCGCCCGGTTTGGTGCCGTACATTTCGTGAATGTACGCGGTTTCCGTTTTCATATCCATCACTTCCGGCACCGACATCTGCATTTTAAATGCCATTTCGTATTGCGCGATGCGGCTAACGGTTTCGGGGTCTTGCACCTGCTCGTGTTGCAGGCGGTTAATTTCGTTGATGGCATCAATGGAGGCGCGGCGCAGGTCGCGGCTCATTCCCTGCGGGTCGTTCAAAAATAAAATCGGGTCGCCTTCCGAACGGCACTGCACCCCTTGATACACCGACGGTAGAAAACCACTGCCCCACACGGACTTTCCCGCATCGGGGTCTTTCCCACCGGAAGTCAGCACCACAAAACCGGGCAAATTCGCATTTTCCGAACCTAATCCATACGTCACCCATGAACCCAGCGAGGGTCGCCCCAGCCGCGCTACACCCGTGTGCATCAACAACTGCGCAGGCGCGTGGTTGAATTGGTCGGTCGTCACACTTTTTATAAAGGTAATGTCATCCACCACCGTTTGCAAATGTGGCAGGTAATTCGACACCCACGCCCGACTTTCGCCATGCTGACTGAACTTCGCCTGCGGACCCAACATCTTTGGTACCCCACGAATAAACGCAAATTTTTTCCCTTCGAGGTAAGATTGCGGACAATCTTGCCCGTGCATTTTGGCGAGTTCGGGTTTAAAATCAAATAATTCCAATTGCGAAGGCGCACCTGCCATGTGGAGGTAAATGACGGCTTTGGCTTTGGGGGCGAAGTGGGGAATGAGAACCCCAGCCCCCTGACCCCCGAAAGGGGAACCGGGCTTAATTCCCCCTTCGGGGGTCAGGGGGCTGCTACACCCCATCAAACTCCCCAAAGCCATACCGCCGAGCGACAAGCCGCATTGTTGCAGGAAATGGCGGCGGGTGAGGTAATGCAGTGCTTCGGCTTGCGCTTCTTGGTGGATCATTGTGTTATGGTGTTATAGTTTTACAGTGCGATGGTGCGAGCGAACTCAACCTTCTAAACCCTCTCCACCACCTCAACTCTTATTCACAAATTCATCTAAATTTAAAATGGCATTGGCGATAACAGCCAGCGCAGCGATTTCGGGTTTTTCTTGTTGTAATAACGATTCCGGCACAGATGGCTTTTTTTCTTTCTTTGATACTTGCCGAACTTTCGGTTTGGAAAATTCTAATAAAGCCGTTTGATATAATTTTTCTAACACGATTCTTTTATCGGATGTAATGGGCTGACCGATTGCCGTTTCAAAGCCGAGTGCAATTTGTCGGGCTACAGTTTTTTCCTGCCGCGCCATCTTTTTTGCCAATTCTACCGAGGCAACTAAATAAGTCGAATCATTCAATGTAACAAGGGCTTGCAGCGGTGTATTCGTGCGGATGCGACGCGCCACGCACACCTGCCGATTCACACCATCAAAAGTGACCATCGAAGGGTAGGGGCTGCTGCGTTTCCAGTAGGTGTAGAGGGCGCGGCGGTAGGCATCTTCGGTGGTGTCTTGCCGCCAACTCGCGCCATTCCAGGGCGAACTCCAGATACCTTCGGGCTGGTATGGAAACACGCTTTTGCCATACATTTTCAAACTTAATAAGCCACTCACTGCCAATGCCTGGTCGCGCACCTGCTCGGCGGAGAGGCGCACCCGCGGCGCACGGGCGTAGAATTTATTGAACGGGTCGCGCTCCTGTAATTTCGGGGTGACTTTAGAATCTTGGCGATACGTGGCGGACATTACTAATTTTTTCAATAATGTTTTGGTTGACCATTCATCTTGATGTACAAAATTATACGCTAAATAATCCAACAATTCCTGATGCGTGGGTGGAATGCCCTGCGTACCCATGTCTTCCAGCGTTTCCGCCAAACCCTGCCCGAAGAGTTGCTCCCAAATTCGGTTCACATACGTACGCGCTGTAAGTGGATTTCGTTCGTCAATTAGCCATTGGGCTAAGCCAAGGCGATTGCGCGGCGCGTTGTTGGGAAGTTGGTTTAAAGATTTTGGCACGTCAGGTTGCACTTCGTCTGCCAGGGTAAGCCAGTTGCCTCGGTCGAACACGTGCGTGGGGCGGCGCATATCCGCAGGGTTTTCCTGTAAAATCGGCGTGGTTTCTACTTCATTCGATTTTATTAAATCCCAAAAAACTTGATACTGTTTTTTTGCATCCGCCGTTTGTAAATTCCAACGCTGCGTGAGGTGAAACCAATCGAATTGAATACCTGTCTGGTTGAAATCTTTCATGTTCGGATTGGCATAATGTAATACTAAATCATGTACGCCGGAAATATTCATTGGCAAATCAAAATCTGCGTATTGTGTTTCTTTTAAAGCCTTCAAAGGTATCTTTTGCAACACTTTTCCATTTATAGAATCCAACGTCAAAGTCAACATACCTCCTACCAAATTCCGTGTATTATAGGGAAACAGCATTCGATTTTTACCGGTGAAATCTACTTTTTTCAAACGTGCCACGCCGTTTTTACGCAGCACCAGCCATTTTTCATCATTCAATGCACTGTTTTCGTGTAGCGTAGCGGTCAGGGAATTGATACTGGGCTGTAATGTTTTTACAAAATGAATAATCTCTTTTGCGCGGTCAGGCTGATTTGTTTTTAACCAGGATTGTAATTTAAAAGATTTCAAACTGTCTTTTCCATGATATTCGCGCAGCAGCGGAAAATCGGCGTAAGTGTCTTCATCCCGTGTGTTGTTAAAAAACGCCATGAATTTGTAATATTCCTCATGCCGGAAGGGGTCGTAGGGATGACTGTGGCATTGCACGCACGCGAAGGTTGTACCCATCAATGTCTCCCACGTCGTGTTCACGCGGTCGAGTACAGCGGCGATTCTAAACTCCTCGTTGTCGGTGCCGCCTTCGTCGTTGGTCATCGTGTTGCGGTGAAAAGCCGTAGCAATCAACTGTTCATCTGTCGCATCCGGCAGTAAATCGCCCGCAATTTGTTCTTTTAAAAAGGTATCATACGGTTTGTCTTCATTAAACGCTTTAATTAACCAATCGCGATACCGCCAGATATTTCTGGAATCATCCCGCTCATACCCTTTCGTGTCGGCGTACCGCGCCAAATCCAGCCACATCGCCGCCCAACGCTCGCCGTATTGCGGACTTGCCAGCAAGGAATCTACCAAATTTTCGTAGGCTTTGGAAGAATTGTCATTTAAAAATTGCTTTTTTAAATTTTCATTGGGTGGCAATCCCGTTAAGTCCAAACTCACCCGCCGCAGCAAAGTACGTTTATCGGCTTCCGGCGAAGGTTTCAAATCTTGCTCCTCCAATTTTTCTAAAATAAACGCATCCACGTCGTTACGTATCCACTCATTTTTTTTCGCCGGAATCCACCCCCACAGCCAGCCTATTTCCTGCGGCACTTGCACGGCTTGCACCGGCACGTATGCCCAGTGGTCACCCCACGCGGCACCTTGTTTGATCCACTGGCGCAACAGGTTGATTTCGTCCTTGCTCAAAGGTTCTTCTTTGTACGGCATCCGCTCTTCGGGTTCGGCGTGGGTGAGGCGTTTCATCATTTCGCTGGCAGCGGGCTTGCCGGGAAGGATGGCAGGTTTGCCCGATTCCGTGGCTGCCAAAGCATCAGTACGAAAGAGCAGGCTAAAACCGCCGCTTCGCTTCACCCCACCGTGACAGGCGATGCACTTTTGATTCAATAGCGGCTTGATTTGAGTGTTAAAATCGATTTTCTTCGTACCAAAACTCGACCACATCGCGGCGGCAAGTGCCAGCGCGAGCGACAGATATACTACGGCATATTTGATGGATGGGCGTTTCATACATTTATCGTTGAAATGGAATGCGGTAAGATACGAAATTTTTAGGTAGGGATATGGAAAGCGTGGAGAACAAATAGCATCATCCTGCAAAAGGCAGACTCTTATTTATTCGCTTTTCTGTTTTTCTACTGACTACCCGGACAAAAGTGTCAAAAAGTGTTTGAGTTGCCTGGTTTTACAGGTGTTGAGCAACAAGTTTTGCAGATGGTCAAATCCATACTTGAAAAAAGAGTACAAGCGCTGGGGCATTAACTCGTTTTTGTCGTTTTTCAATTGGACGATGCGCAGGGGTTTTGGTTGGTGCAAATACAGCCCGGCTTTGTAACACCATACAAAAGCTACACTCAACAGTGCCAAGAGCCTGCTCAATCGGTCGGCTTGGGTCAGGTGGGTATCCTCCAGGTTGAATCCTTGGGTTTTAAGTGCTTTGAATAAGGTTTCGATCTGCCAGCACTGGCGCTACCAGTCCGGCACCTGGTCGTGGGCTTGAGGGGAAGCCAAAAACAGAAACTCCTCTTGTAATCGCAGTGCGGTGATAAAGACCCGATTGCCGTTGAGGTCAAAGGGCAGTTTGCCGCCCCCCACCCGGTTTTTGGGCAGATACCCAAACCAGTCTTGGAGGTGGGCGCGCCTGCCCTTTTTGGTCACATACTTTCAAGCGCAGGACAAAAGGGATTTGCGCCCCGAGCAGGTAGGCAAACCAATCTTTGCCGATGAACTCCCAAAGGGTGCACTATTACATCAGTAGCTTACAGGGTGCGGATGCGGAGTGCTTTCAAACCATCGTTCGAAGCCACTGGACGGTGGAGAATCAACTTCACTGGGTCAAGGATGTGATTTTGAGAGAGGATACCACTAAATTCCAACACTATAAAACGTATAAAATGAATGCCTTGTATCGAAACTATGTTTGCTCGTGTATCAAGCTAAAGGGGTGGACATCTATCAAATATGCCCTGGAAGCCTTGCGAACGGAACCCCAGCAAATCATTGATTCAATCAGAACTTAACAGCCCTGCCCGGAGGGGTTAACCCGATATTCGCATAAATACTGCGTTTTAACGATTTTTATTCAAATATAAAACATACATCCATTGAAAAACCTTCAATGGCTTGGGCATACACCATGCCCTCTTCCAATTTTACTTTCAATTCGTACTTATTATGAAGTGTATTCAGGATGTATTGCTCCAAAGTGGCTGCCTGCGTATCCACAATCCAGTATTCCTGCACGCCATGCAGGGCATAATCGGTGAACTTCACGCCTCGGTCACGCTCGGCGGTACTGTCAGAAAGAATCTCCACAATAAAATCAGGAGGCGTAAAAGCACTCTGTTTGGGTTGGAAGGAAGCGGCAATTTCGGCGCGCCAAAAACAAATATCCGGCTCATAGTCATTGCGCGTACAGCGAATCATCGCCTTTTCATAAGCGACTTCTCCTAACTTGCGGTCGTAAACATAAGGTAGCAAATGCCTGGTAATATTGGACGAAGCCTTCCAATGCCGACCGTAAATTGGAGAATGGTAAAGGATTTCACCGTCAATAAATTCTGCTTTTACCCCTTCATCGGCAGCTGCCCAAAATGCGTGCCGCCGGCGCTGTTCGTCCCGCCAGATTTCACCCAATTCTTCCACCAGCTTCCCCAATTCCGGCGAGTGCATCAAGGGTTGTAGTAATGGATGCGACATAAAGTTAAAGTGCTTTTTACAAAATTAACACAAAAATAAGTATAAACGTTGAGTGTAGGATGCTAGTCCTGAAAATGTACATTTATATCATCTTGATTGCGCGCACGCTCTTCCATTTTTATAGCTTCGCCCAACATCCGCTGACCGCGTGGCGCATTTTTTTAACCACATAGGCACACAGGGAGATTGAAGACTACAAGCAATTTCATCTTGAGTCTATTTTAATTTGAAAAATAATCCGCTTGTTATTTACTTTTTGGAATCACTTCGCGTAAGGAGCGCATCAAATCTGGTCCGGTTGGCTTCCCGACGGACATGGAGGTGAGGTAGGGCGCGTGTGGTAGCGTAGCATCGTCAAAATAAACGGGTTTTAAAATATACCCCAATGCGTCCATGCTCAATCCCAACACGAATTTAGGACCCTCAGTTGGCATCATTTTTTTGGTTTCCAGCCCGAAAAATGGAGCCGTTTCGCCGGGGTGGGTCGCAAATTGTGCCTCGCCGATGGCAAACCACGCTACTTCTGTCGTCACCGAATCGGTAAAGGCGCGCCGAATCGTGCCGATTGCCGCCAACTGCTGCCAAGCGGGGTTTTCCAACTTGAATCGAATTGGTAAAGTTTTAATTTGTAATTGACTATCTGTTAAACGTTTCGATTGCTGTAGGCTATTCAGCGCAGCAGCAGCGAGTTCATCACCGCGCCGATAGGCTTTTTCCGGGCTGACTTCGCCGTCCACGGGTTGCACCCAACCACCAATAGCCCCTTGCAGGAACAGGTTTTCGCCGCCGAGTTGGCGATTCATGGTACGATAAAATCCAGCGACATAATCTGCCGACACTTGTGAAAATTTCGCATCTAAATAAGTCGGATGACAGGCAAAATTCGTCAGCGATGCAATGTTTTTACCTTGCTTATTTGTAATTTGTAAAATTGTGACCGAGCGGTCTATTTCTTCTTTACAAATATTTTGTACCCAGGCATCGCCAAATTGGGTTTCCGCATAGCGAACGCTGGCAGGCTGCAATTGTTGCGCCGCACGGCTCACCTGTGTGGCTGCGGTTTCAATTAAAAAATCAAGATAAACGCTATCCACGCCGCTATGCTGATAATCCTTGCCCCACAGCCCCACTACATCCGGGCCGGAATGCGTATGTGTAGAACTTATGATAACGTTACTTGCCGGCAAGGGAATATTTTTTGTTAATTCGGTGGCGCGTTGTCTAATTTTATTTACTTCCGGGTATAATAATCCAATACAATCCACTGTGACAATGGCCAAGGCTGTTTTTCCATCATACCATACGACCGCTTTAGCGTACAGGCTATCTAAAATGCCCGTGAAACGCCGGTTTTGCTTATCGCCGGCTATGAAAGCTCCCAAAGGCGGATTGACGACGGCGGAGGCGGCACCGGCTTGAAACGCAGTCGTGCGGGTCGTATCAGCAGGCTTTGTAGATGGATTACAAGCCAGAATTAAAATTAAAAAGAAAATAGACATACAGGGCTTCATACAAAGAGAATAAGGAACACTTGTTATTCTGATGTTTGAGATAAGTTAAATTCAAATCATGAAATTCCAACAATCACTATCCTATTCATTTCTTAAACTCAATAATATGCTCCGATTTATACTCACTCTTCTCCGGCTTGATATTTTTCACAAACAACCGCGCCCGTTGTCCCAGCCGCAGGCAGGTACGCTTTTTTTCAATGTCTTCCGCCGTATTCATCGGTTGTAAGGACGGATACCAGAGGAAATAGCCAGGC
>Ga0224722_1002153_pt1 | contig 10586 bp, 6 predicted proteins | sample Balambano_FR1_Me_FD_161646 | JGI IMG/M metagenome (GOLD analysis project Ga0224722, IMG submission 161646) | Freshwater sediment microbial communities from Lake Towuti, South Sulawesi, Indonesia - Balambano_FR1_MetaG | ecosystem: Environmental > Aquatic > Freshwater > Lake > Sediment | place...
TCCCCAATGCCGACGCCACGGTCACCGCCGTCGGTCCCGACGAACTAGCGCAGGCCAACGTGAATGTGCCGGTGCCGGACCGGTACCAGCTGGGTCCGGGAGATTCGCTTTCGATTCGCATCACTAGCCCCGTTCAGGCGCCCATTTCGCAGGAATTCAAGCTGGATGCGGCCGGCGGCGTCGTGTTACCCTTCTCGTCCAACCGCATCGTCCTCCGCGGCCAAACCCTGGCCCAAGCTCTGCAAACGCTCACCGCCGAAACGCGGCGCTACGTGCGGGATGCCCAGGTCGCCGTCCAGCTGGCCGAATTGCGAACGATGACGGTACGAGTTCTGGGTGAAGCCTACGCACCTGGAACGTACGAAGTGCCGGCAATCATCACGCTTTTCAATGCGCTGTACGCCGCCGGTGGACCTTCCGACCGCGGTTCGTTTCGTAGCATCCAGCTTCGCCGCGCCAATGGCGTCACGCGGCGCATCGATCTTTACCGGCTGTTCATCAATGGAGACGCCGGTCAAGACGTGCCGCTTCAGCCCGGCGATATCATCCTCATTCCGCCGGCGCTCAGCCGCGTCACTCTTAAAGGTGAGGTTCGCCGCCCCGCCATCTTTGAACTGTTGCCCGGAGAGCGATTGCGAGAAGCGGTGGCCTACGCGGGCGGCGCGCGTCCCTCGGGCGTCAGCCAGCGGGTGAGCGTGGATTCGGTGAACCCCGGGGTTGAGCGCCGCCTCATCGACGCCAACCTCTTAAGCAACCGGGCGGCCGACAATCCAATACTTTACGATGGCGACACGGTCGAGATTTTCAGCATTCGTCCGACTATCCTCAACTCCGTCATCATCGAGGGCGCCGTCGATCAGCCTCGGGCCTACGCCTACTCGAGGAACATGCGCGTCTCCGACTTGGTCGAGCTGGCGCGGGGCGTGTTGCCCAACGCCGCCGTCGAGCGAGCCGACCTGTTCCGTCTCAATGCCGACGGTAGCCGCGCGCTTATTCCGATTCGACTCAAGCCCGCACTCGAAAAGCAGCAGCGCGACAACATCGTCCTGCTGCCCAATGATCGCTTGGTCATCTATTCGATCAGCGAAATTCAGTTCCTCAGCCCGCGGCGCGTCACGGTCAATGGGCAAGTGCAGCGGCCCGGCGTGTTTTATCGCGCCGACGGAATGACCTTGCGTGACCTGCTCATTCAAGCGGGCGGGACTCTACCCACCGCCAACGACCGCGTTGCTATCCTGCAACGCCAGAATCCAGACGGATCTCCCGGGCCCATCTTGCGCATTAACCTCGCCCGGGCGGCGGCCGACCAAGCCCCGGATAACATTCCTCTGCAGGATAACGATGTACTCACCGTGAACTCGGTGCGCGAATCGGTGTTTATCGCCGATCAAACCGTCGAGATCGTCGGCGCCGTACAGCGTCCGGGCACCTACACCCGCTCGGACAAGATGCGCATTAGCGACTTGCTCGCTCTGGCCGGCGGGTTGCTTCCTACCGCCAGCGCCGAACAAGCCTATTTGCAACGGGTGAACCCGAATGGCACGCAGGGCCCGCTCGTGCTTGTGAATGTTGCCCGCGTGGCGGCCGGAGACGCTTCGGCGGACCTAGAACTACAACCCAAAGATAAGCTCAGCATTTTTACGCTCACCGACGCTCAGTTCCGTGTCGATGAGGTGTTCTCCATCACCGGCGCCGTACAGCGGCCGGGCCAGTACCCTCGCTCCGCCGGAATGACGCTTCGCGAAGCGCTGCAGTTGGCCGGGGGGCTCTTGCCCAATTCGGGCGAAGTAATCGAGGTCACGCGCGCTTGGAGTCCGATCGGAACACCGGTCGAGAGGTATAGCGCCCGCGATGTGCAGGACGGTACGACCCGAGTGGAACTCCGCCCCGGTGACATTATCACGCTCTCGGGACGGTCCGATGTGCGCGAGCGCCCGCGCGTGGTTTCCATCCTCGGTTCGGTGCGGAATCCGGGGCCCTACGTTCTCACGGGAGCAAACGACCGGCTGAGCGCTTTGGTGCAACGGGCCGGCGGGCTCACCGAGAACGCATTTGTCGAAGGCGTCGAATTTGCTCGCGATCCTCGTTTCCTCATCTCCCCGCGCCAGGTGGCGCTGCAGCCGCAATTGAGCGAAACCTTCCGCATCGTCAGTGAAGATGAGTACAAGCGCGCGGCCGCCCTCTCGGATTTGGATCGCTTGCGCGTGGTGTACAGCAAGGCCGACCCTAACACCGGGTTGCAGGTGCCTCTTACGGGAGGCTCGGGCGGAGGCGGAGGAGTGGTGAACGCTGGTCCGGCCTTGGATCAAGCCTTGGCGGCCGCGCTCAGCAATTCCACCGTCACTCGGGCTCGTACCCTCGACGACAAAAACCTGATTCCCGCCGGCAACCTGTACGTGAACATGGGCCAGGCGCTACGCATGCCCAACAGCCGCGAAGACTTGGTGATGCAAGACGGGGACGTAGTCATCATTCCAGAGCGGCCCACCACGGTAACCGTGACCGGCGCCGTGGTCCAACCCGCCGCCGTTATCTTCCAGCCGAATAAACCGCTGGAATTCTATGTGGAGAATGTCGGTGGGTTTACGCTGGATGCGGCCATCGACGAGATCCTTGTCATCCGCGCCAACGGCTCGCTGGTTCGCTATCGCAAGGGAGTCAAGATTCTCCTAGGCGATAACATCCTGGTGCCCACCCGCGTGATGGCCACCCGATTCCGCGACCGGCAAAGCGATTTGCAGATCGTGGCCAATACGGCGATCTCATTGGGATTCACCTGGGCCGTCATTCGCTCATTGCTGCAGTAGCGTTGCGCCGGAGACGCATTTCTTAACAATTGGGGAGCTTCGGTTCCCTGATTTCATGTTCTGAGCCCGATGATCGGGCCATACTAACCGTGGCGCGATTTACGCCGATGTAATTTGCCCGCAAGGGCCTTTTCCGTTGGACGGATTGATACGGGGGTTTTGGAGCCACGCGCCGGGTGGGTCAGGAGCTGAGCGATGATTCAACTGCAGGAACGACAGTCTGAACGTGCAACCATCTCGGGAAAAGCACACGCGCCGAAGGTCACCCCTCTACCGGGTCGTCGCGGCCTTATCACACACCGCGAAGGCAAGTGGGTGCTGGCGATTGGCGACGTTCTCGCCTTGGTTATTCCGATCTTCCTGGTCGCCCAATTGCGCAACCCCGGTTTCCCAGCTCAGTTGGAACTGCGCGAGTTGGCGATGTTGGGCCTGGCAGGCATGCTGTGGCTGGTTCTTTCGGCCAGCTTGGACCTGTATAACGTCGGACGCGCTTCCTCGTTCGTGCGCACGCATCGCGCCACCCTCGCCGCCATTCTCACCGTCATTTGCGTGCGATCGCTTTACGACGCGCCCGTACTGCGAGGGCCGTGGTGGACCGAGGGCCGCTATGCGTTCATGGCTGTGGCCGGCTTGGGCGCTTGGCGCATGGCGTTCGCCGCCCTGGCCCACATCGTCCCCTTCACCAAACGGGTGCTCATCATTGGGGCGGGCGTCAGCGGAGGCATCCTCGCCGAAGAGATGCACCTCAAGCATCGCCGGGGAGACCGCGATTACCAACTGGTCGGATTCGTCGACGACGCGCCGGAGAAGGTCAACACCGTACACGTGGGTGCGCCGGTTCTTGGCCGGAGCGAGGATGTCCCTCAGCTCATCGACGACCATCACGTCGACACCATCGCGCTCTCGGTCAACCGGGTGCCCGTGCTCAGCGCGGATGTGTTCTCTTCGCTGGTCGCCGCGCGTGAAAAAGGCGTGCGCATCGTCAGCATGCCCGCCTTGTACGAATCGCTGACCGAGCGCATTGCGGTCGAGCACATCGGCGACAACTGGGGCATCATTTTTCCCGTCGAGCACTACCGTCACCCGGCCATGCACGATGCGTTGGCGCGGGGCCTAGACTTGGTGAGCGCCGTCATCGGCTGCGCCGTTGTGGCCCTCGTCGCCCCGTTCCTGCTCATCGCCAACAAGATCGGCAGTCCCGGACCCCTGTTCTATTCGCAGATGCGCATTGGGCGTGGTGGAAAGCAATTCCGCATCTACAAGTTCCGCAGCATGGTGAACAACGCCGAGAAGCACGGCGCGGTGTGGTGCGTGGAGAATGACCCCCGCATCACCAAAGTCGGCAACTTCCTGCGCAAGACTCGATTGGATGAGCTACCCCAGTTTTGGAACGTGTTGCGCGGCGAAATGAGCCTGATCGGTCCTCGTCCCGAGCGCCCCGAGTTCACCCGTATGCTGAGCGAGACGATTCCGTTCTTCCGGGTGCGCCACGCCGTCAAGCCGGGCCTTACCGGCTGGGCACAGGTGATGTACCGCTACGGGGCCAGCGAGGAAGACAGCCTTATCAAGTTGCAGTACGACCTGTACTACATCAAGCACCGGTCCCCGGCCTTGGATCTGCGCATCATCGCCAAGAGCGTGCGCACCATCTTGGCCGGAGCCGGTCGGTAACGGCGCTTAGATCACCACGGCGCTGCTCACCGATGCCGCTGCCACTTCATCGGCGCTGACCTCGCTTCGGAGGGCGTCGCTCAAGTACACGCCCTCGGAGATGAGCATGGTGTTGAGCGCGACCTCGGCGGTGGGCCACAGCTCGGTTCGGCCTTCGAGCGCGGCGATCCAGTGCGATTGGGAGTCGCGGTACAGCCCGGCATCGCCCCGCACGTTGTCCAGTTTGTAACGCATCGCGTCCAGATCCACCGTAGCGTCCAAATCCAAGGCGCCCGCGCTGCGGAAGAATCCAAACGGGTTCAGCCGCACGCCGCCCTTGTCGCCGATAATGCTGCTCCCTTCGAACTTGTCGAGCAACACGGCCCAGGCCTCGATGATGTCCAGCGTAACCTCGCCCTCAAACCGCACAAAGCCAACCGCGAGCTCCTCCACGTTGTATCCCGACGATTCGCGTCGGCGGTCGTCCATGGCGATCCGCTGATAGGTCTTACCGCTGATGCGCTCGACCTTGGGGTTGCCCAGCAGAAATAGGATCTGGGAGATGTGATAAACGCCCATGTCGTACATCGCGCCACCGGCCGAGAACTGCTTCTGCACAAAGGTCGGCGAGCCGTAGCCATCCACAAACGGGCGCCCGCGCCGACGCCAGCCGGTGCTCCGGGCGTGGTACAGGCTGCCCAACTCGCCCTGCGCGATGAGTTCGCGCGCGGCAATCGTTTCGTTCGTGTAAAGGGTGGAAAGTTGGATGTGCAGGTGGCGGCCGGTTTCGCGTGCCGTCTCCAGCATGGTGAGCGCGTCGCGGTAGCTTCCCGCCATCGGCTTTTCGCAGTACACGTTTTTGCCCGCGCGCAGGGCTTCGACCGTGGCCGGCAGGTGCAGGTTGTTATGCAGGCACACATCCACCGCGTCGATGTCGTCGCGCCGCAAGATCTCGCGGAAGTCGGTCGTCCATTCCGGAATTTCGAAATCCGAGGCGTACCGCGTGGCAACGGCGGGGTCGATGTCCGCGCAGATCACCATTTGGGCATCGGGGATCTTGCGGTACGTAGCGGCGTGGTGGCGCGAGATTTGCCCGCACCCGATAATTCCGATTCGGATCATGGGAGTTTGTTGTTAGCCTTCCTTGTCTTCGTACTGCGCCTTGAGGGCGCTAACCACGGCCGGGTCCGCCAGCGTGGTGGTATCGCCCAGGGCTCGGCCCTCGGCCACGTCGCGCAACAGGCGACGCATAATTTTTCCGCTCCGCGTTTTGGGTAGCTCGGCGGTGAGGATGATGTCGTCCGGGCGAGCGATCGGGCCGATCTTCTCCCCCACAAAGCGCTTGAGCTCGTCGGTCAGGTTGTTCCCGCTCTCCGCGCCCGCCCGCAGAATTACAAATGCGCAAATCCCCTGGCCCTTGATCTCGTGCGCCTTGCCGATAACGGCGGCTTCCGCCACCGCCGGGTGCTCCACCAGGGCGCTTTCGACCTCCATGGTGCTGATGTTGTGGCCGGCCACCAGCATGATATCGTCCACGCGACCCAACAGCCACAGATAGCCGTCGTCGTCCAGCTTCACGCCGTCGCCGGCAAAGTACTTGCCCTCGAATTTGGACCAGTAGGTCTTGACAAACCGCTCGGGGTCACCGAAGATGCCGCGCGTCATGCTGGGCCAGGGCCGATCGATCACCAAAAACCCGGCCGATTCGCTGGCGGGAGCATCCGCGGGACCCGTAACTGTGGGCCCGATCCCATTCTCATCCAGCACCCGAATCGCGACCCCCGGAAAGGGATGGGTGGCGGAACCCGGCTTGGTGGCCGTGATGCCCGGCAGAGGCGTAATCATGATCGCGCCCGTTTCGGTTTGCCACCAGGTATCGACCACCGGGCATCGCTCGCCACCAATGGTTTGGTGATACCAAATCCACGCCTCGGGATTGATGGGTTCGCCCACGCTGCCCAAAAGCCGTAGGCTGCTCAAATCGCACCGATCGGGGTACTCCGAACCCCACTTCATAAAGGTGCGGATGGCGGTCGGCGCGGTGTAAAGAATGGTCGCGCGGTGACGCTCGATGATCCGCCAAAACCGGTCTTTATCCGGCGTGTCGGGCGCGCCTTCGTACAGCAACACGGTCGCGCCGTTGCTGAGAGGGCCGTACACAATGTAGCTGTGGCCGGTGATCCAGCCGCAATCGGCCGTGCAAAAGTGCAAGTCGTCGTCGTGGAGGTCGAACACCAGCTTGGTGGTTGCGTTCACGCCGGTCAGGTAGCCCCCGGTGGTGTGTACGATGCCTTTGGGCTTTCCCGTCGAGCCGCTGGTGTACAGGATGAAGAGCAGGTCCTCGCTGTCCATGCTCTCGGGCGGACAGTCCGCACTTTGCCGGGGCACAAGGCTGTCCCACGCCACGTAAGGTGCCTCGAGGTTCGTTTCGCTCCTCACCCGATCGAGCACGAGCACATGTTCTACCGAAGGGCAACCTTTGGCGAGGGCATCCCGGGTGATGTCCAGCAGCGGAACTACTTTGCCGCGCCGCCACCCACCGTCCGCCGTCACGATCACCTTCGCCTGCGCGTCGTTGGTGCGTTCTTGCAAGGAATCGGCGCTAAAACCGCCAAAGACCACCGTATGGGCCGCTCCGATGCGGGCGCAGGCAAGCATGGTCATAGGCAGCTCCGGCACCATCGGCAGGTAAATGCACACTCGGTCGCCTTTTTGGACGCCCAGTTCTTTCAGGGCATTGGCGATGCGACTCACCTCATCTTTCAGCTCGCCGTAGGTCACGGTGCGGGTGTCACCGGGCTCGCCTTCCCACACAAGAGCCCTTCGGTTCGGGTTGGCCAAGGCATGCCGATCGACGCAGTTAAAGCACGCATTTAGCCGACCGCCGACGAACCACTCCGCGTGTGGGGGCGAGAAGCGGCACACCGTATGCCACGGCTCATCCCACTGCAATTTGCTCGCCCAATGCGCCCACCACCGCTCAGGGTTTTGGTTGGCTTCTTCGTAAAGCACCGGCTCTTGCGCCACGGCGCGCGCGGCGAACTCCGGCGAGGGCGGAAACAGGCGGTCTTCGCGCAGCAGGTTCTCAATCGGCTGAGACATCGTTGTTCAGGCGCCCCGGACTCGCGCGGGGCAGGCCGAGTTTAGCCGCTGCACTCGGGCCCGCGCACGCCAATTTCGGGCAAGATAGGCGCACGATGACGCTCCAAGTGCCGTTCGATGACTTCGAAGAAGCCGTTCGGCGCTACATCCCCGATCTCACCGTGTATCTGCGCTCGTACGCGGGGGGAACGGTTCTCTCCTCGGTCGACCCGGCCCATCAGATAGCCATTCTTTCCAGCTGTCGATTGACGCCGTTCGAAGCGGGAAAACAACTGAAGGAGGCCGGGTTTAGCGTCGGCGCCGGGCAGTGGTACACCGCCGATGCCGCTACGCTGGATTCCGACCCGCTCGCCAGCGTGGTTGTCGGCGCCGTGGCGTACCGCTCCGGCGAAGATCGGCCCGGGCTCTGGGTGGATGCCTACGCCGAGATGCCGAGCGAGGTCGATGTTTTGCAGGCGATGTACGACGACCTAAGGTCCACCGGAGAACTCGGCGAGGTGCCGTTTGAGGAGTTTGTCCGGCAGTCGAACGCGACCGTGGTAACCGTGACGGCCGAAAACCTTCGCCAATACATTGCGGCCAAGCGAACCGAGCCGTAGCGGGCACCTTCGCCGGGGTTGTCGCGTCTGAAACAACATGGGGATGTTTCACCGGTGGGTTTGGCCCGCCGTGTTGCTCATGGGAGTTTCCGGTATCTCTATGGCGCAGCTTAGGACCATCGATGGCGAGGTGACCTACCGCGCCCGAATTGCGTTGCCGGAAACGGCCAAGGTTCGCGTTACCATTGAAGATGTGAGTCGGGCCGATGCGTCTTCCCGGACGCTCGCCACGCGCGACATCGAGACGCAGGGGCGACAAGTACCCATCCCGTTCAGCCTGGAAGTTCCGGCGCCGGAAGAAGACGAGCGCGGACGGTATGCCATTCGGGCGCAAATCTGGGTCGAGGGTCGACTGGCGTGGACCACCACCCGCGCATATCAACTCAAGCTCGATGGCACCGACGAGCGCCAAACCTTGTGGCTGGAGCAAGTCGGCCGTACCGGCGTATCAGAAGTCGAGGCGTTCTCTTGGCGGTTGGACGAGCTCTACGGCGAAGCCGTGATAAGGGAAGGCGCCCGCGGCGTGCCCGGAATTCGGTTCGATCGCGAAAATAAGGGCATCTTTGCCTCCGCCGGGCTGAATAGCATGGGCGGAACCTATACGCTTACCGGCTTCAACTTCAAAGTTGGCCCCATGCGCTCGACCATGATGGCGGGGCCGCCCGAGATCATGCGCCAAGAGCAACAACTGAGCAAGGCCTTGATGGAAGCCACCAAGGCGAAAGTGTTCGGCAACCGTCTGGTGCTGTACGCGGGCGACGCCATTGTCGCCAAATTCACCGCGTCTTAAGCGCCGGCGACCGAGCGAATGAGTTCGATCGTACGCCGTGCCCCGTCGATTTCATTGCCGTCGCGGGGCACAGATTCCACGCCCCAAGCCCCGCGATACCCGGCGTCCTTCAGCAGCTGCAAACCTTCGCGGGCCTTCTCGTCGGGGTCGTCGCCCGTCTCATCGAACGCAAAGGTTTTGACGTGCAAGCAATCCGAGCGGTCGGCCAACAGTCGACGGCCTCGGTCGCGTACTTCCGGCCGCCAGTTGTGCAGGTCATGCAAAAAGCCCAATCCCGGCACCGCATCCAGCAAGCGCAGCAACTGGTCCGGATCGGTGGTCGGCCCCCAGTGGTTCTCGACCACGATTTGGATGCCGGCCGGCTTGGCCCGATCGATCAGGTCGCGGTAACCCTCGACGATCACCGCCAGCTCCTCATCGTTCAATTCGGCCGCACCACCGCTATCGATGCGCATTTGCTGAGCGCCTAGCCTTTGCGCCACGTTTAGCCAGCGGTAGGCCCTCGCACGGTTGGCGGCGCGTTTGTCGGGGTCGGCTTCGTAAATGTGCGCGCCATCGACCGCGATGCACCCAAACGGAAGGCCCGCCTCATCGGCTGCCGCTTTCACCCGGTCGATGTACTCCACATCTTGGGCCTCCAAATGCATGGAATCGTCCGGGTTGTGGCCCGCGTGCAGCACGTCATCGCCGGAGCGAATCGGTGCCAAGTGGGCGTTCCACGGATCCAATTGGGTGGCGCCCAACTCCTTACAATCCAGGATGTACTGAAAAATGTCTTGGCGACCCTCCGCCAAAAGACGGTGAAAGCTGAACGAACAAATGCCGATAGGGAGCGCGGACATACCGGCGAACGATACCTATCGCCGAAAGAGAAACATCAGCATCTCGCCAAATCGGCCCGCCCACGCGCGCTCGTTGTGCTCCGCTCCGGTTTCCTCCACGTAGGCCAGGTCGCGTCCGGTTCGCCACCCCTTTGCCGCGTACGCGTTGCGAAGGGCGCGCGCATCGGTCACGGCATTCGCTCCCTCGGCCGTGCCCATATCGATCCAAAGACGCTGGTCGGTGCGGCGTGAATCGTTTACCAGCTCCAGCAAAATCCTGCGATCCCACCAAACCGACGGGGAGCAAATTCCCAGCTTGCCAAACTTGTTGGGGTAGCGCATGCCGAGGTAGGCGGTGATCACACCCCCGAACGAGGAACCTACTAAGGCCGTGTCGCGTGCCGAAGTGCGGGTGCGGTACGCGCGGTCGATGAAAGGCATGACTTCCTGGGTCACAAATCGGCCGTACGCATCGGCTTTTCCGCCCATGTTGTTGCGTCGAGTGGGGAGGAACTCATCGGCGCGGGCGGCCTCCGCGTTGTCGATCGCCACCACGATCAGCTCGGGAATCAGGCGCGCACGGGCCAAGGCGAGGGTTGTTTCGTCCGCACGCCACTCTTGGTTGGGAATGTAAGATCGGGCCCCGTCGAACACGTTCTGCCCATCGTGCAGGTACAGCACGGGATAGGTTCGGCGGCCCTTCGTATAGCTTTTCGGCAAGAGAACGGTCACCGTGCGCTGGTTTCCCAAGTGCGCCGACCGGAACGCGCGGTGCACAATCTGGGTTCCGGTCGGCGCACTTGGGAAACCAGCGCAC
>Ga0224722_1002154_pt1 | contig 10584 bp, 15 predicted proteins | sample Balambano_FR1_Me_FD_161646 | JGI IMG/M metagenome (GOLD analysis project Ga0224722, IMG submission 161646) | Freshwater sediment microbial communities from Lake Towuti, South Sulawesi, Indonesia - Balambano_FR1_MetaG | ecosystem: Environmental > Aquatic > Freshwater > Lake > Sediment | place...
GTGGTCTAATGGCAAAATACTTGATTGAAAACCAATTAAGCCAAGTAGAACAATTAAAAGCATTTAATAGTGAAGGCTATTACTTTGATGCAGAAAGTTCATCGAATAACGAACTTGTATTCAAGCGAGATGAACAGCACGCATCTTAAATTTGCAATAGGCAGAGTGATGTTAACCAAAGAACATTTATTAAAACATGCAATATCATCTGATCAAGTAAGTATCAAAGGGCATTTGACCGAACCTCGTAGCTATGGCGTATATGCACTGCCTTTAGATACAGATGGTACAAAGCGATTTCGTTTTGGTAATCATCCTGTTCGACAACAGGAGCTGAAACATGAGTTTGGTTCCTGTACCTTGTATCAGCTCTTTCTTGAACGTAAAGATGCTGAAAAGTTGGCAAAGTGGCTTAATAAAGAAATTCAGTGATGGTTGGTGATGCAGCAATATTTATCAATATTAGAAAAATCATGGTTTGAGCTGCATCAGCATTATCATTTTTTTGAACCACAGAAAGTTTTTAATAAATTGATTGCTGCCTATAGTGAAAAGCAACGAGCCTATCATACGATTCAACATTTGTATGAGTGTTTGGTTTTGCTTGAATCGATTCGAGCTGATTTAAATGATGCACATGCAGTTGCATTGGCGCTCTGGTTTCATGATGTGGTTTATGATCCACAAGCAAAAGATAATGAGCTGAGAAGTGCCGAGTTATTCGAACAGTATTTGGTTCAAGATTTATCAATAGACATTGTTCAGAAGATAAAGCGATGGATTATTGCGACGCAAAAGCATGAACGCAGTGATGATCATGATTTACAATTTTTGCTAGATATGGATTTGGCTATTTTAGCAGCTTCACCAGAACGTTTTGCAGAATATGAACAGCAGATTCAGCGGGAATATGCTTGGGTTGATCCTGAGATATACTCCATTAAAAGAAAAGAAGTGTTAGCGCATTTTTATCAGACAGAACAGCTTTATCAAACTGAATATTTTCAAAAACATTTTGAGCAAAAAGCGAAAGAGAATTTAAGGGGTGTAATCTGTCCTTAGTATTGGTTTTAGTGTGGTTGTATAAATAGAGTATAAGCAATATATTGAATCAACTTTTGAGTACTAAGTACTAAATGAAAGATTTAACATTAGACCTTGCAGAGGGGAAGCTTAATATTCGTGTAGCTGCATGGATAGAACATGGCGATGAAATTTTAGTGTCTGCATTTCCAGATGGAACAATCTCTTTGGTAGGTGGGCGATTAAAATTTTCAGAAACGACGCTTGAGGGGATTCAGCGTGAAGTATTCGAGGAAACAGGAGAGCATTTTGTCTCACCTGTACTTTTTGCAATTGTTGAGAACTTCTTTTGCGATATTGTGTCACAGAAACAATTCCATGAATTTCTTTACATCTATAAAGGGCAAATTAATCCCAAAGTGGTCTATCTTGAAAGTGATTTGGGAGCAGCCCAAGTGATTTCATGGATGCCAAAAAGCAAAATCAAAGATCTCAAACCTGATGTTTTACAGGATCTTGCCTTATCATCCGGTGAGAATGTTGTTCATCTCGTTAATTTAGAATCACGATAATGTGATGTTTGAAATCATAAGGGGCTTTATCGCCCCTGTTTGATGTTTTTATTTAAAGAAATAACCTGTTTCAGGTGAACTTGCATTCGCCATACGTTTACGAGGCATACGACCAGCTAAAAATGCTTCACGACCAGCTTCAACTGCTTTTTTCATCGCAGAAGCCATTAAAATCGGATTTTGAGCAGCGGCAATTGCTGTATTCATTAATACGCCGTCACAACCGAGTTCCATTGCAATCGCAGCATCACTGGCAGTACCAACACCAGCATCAACCAATACAGGAACTTTGGCATTTTCTTTGATGATGGAAATAGTGTGTGGATTCAGAATACCGAGACCAGAACCGATTAAGCTACCCAAAGGCATGATCGCAACACAACCCATGCTCTCAAGTTCTTGAGCAACAATTGGATCATCCGAAGTGTAGACCATGATCTCAAAACCATCATCAATCAAAGTTTGCGCTGCTTTGAGTGTTGCAGTCACATTTGGATATAAGGTTTTTTCATCACCTAGCACTTCTAATTTTACTAGATTGTGACCATCAAGCAGCTCACGTGCCAACATACAGGTGCGAATTGCGCTATCCGCATCAAAGCAACCTGCTGTATTTGGTAAAATAGTATATTTTTCAGGTGGAATCACTGAAAGTAAATTGGGTTGGTCGGGGTGCTGACCAATATTTACACGGCGAATCGCAACGGTGACAATTTCAGCACCACTTGCTTGAATGGCTAAATCAGTTTCATTTAAATCTTTATATTTACCTGTTCCGACCAATAAGCGAGATTGAAAGGTGCGTGAACCAATAATTAAAGGGGAATCTTGCATGGGCTTACTCCATTTTTAGCCAATTAGCCGCCACCAACAGCTTGAATAATTTCAATACGATCTTCAGGAGCAATCGTCGTTTGCTCAAGCTTACTCTTCGGAATAATCTGTTGATTTTTTTCTACAGCGAAGCGTTTGCCTTCTAAGGCGAGTATTTGAATGAGTTGCTGTAGATTTTCACAAGGCGTGTCCGTTAACTCGCCATTTAAATAGATGTGCATGATAAACCCTTATTTCGCATGCTTCATTGCTTGCCATGCCAATAACAGCCAGCCAGCAATCATAAATGCACCACCAATTGGCGTGATTGCACCTAATATTCTTGGTAAGCCAAGCGCCATAATATATAGCGAAGCACAGAAAAAGATGATACCAATTTGAATCAAAATAAAAGGATATTTGATTGGGAATGTTGGTGTAGTTTTATTTAAGACTGCTAAAATAAGTAAGCCAATTGCATGGTAAAAGAAATATTGGGTCGCTGTACTCCACCAAGCAAGTTGTTCTGGTGTCGCAAAAGATTTTAGCCCATGAGCGCCAAAGGCACCGAATATTACCGCAAGCGCAAGATTTAGCGCAGAGATTGCAATCCACATAATTACAATGTAACTAGAAACTTATAGTAGCAAAGTTAACATATTCGAGAGGCTAATCAAAGCCAGATCAAACAAAAGGGCATAAAGCCCTTGTGTTTGATCTAATTTTAACTCGCAGACATTGCGGTTTTGATTTTTTCCATGGCATTCTTTTCAAGCTGACGAATACGTTCAGCAGAAACATTATATTCAGCAGCCAATTCATGTAGCGTCGATTTGTCATCATCTAACCATCGGCGTTGTAGAATATTACGCGAACGATCATCTAATTGATCCATTGCTTCATGCAAAGCAGTAGTACTTTGTTCTTCGTAGTCTTCTTCTTCGACCAGTCGAGCAGGGTCGTAACGACTATCCTCTAAATAAAGTGCAGGAGCGGTGTGGGGTGTATCATCGTCATCATCGCCCTGAGCTTCAAATGCTGCATCATAAGCAGTTAAACGACCTTCCATCTCCAATACTTGTTCTGGAGTGACATTTAAGTCATTTGCAATCGATTGTGCCTCAGCAAGCGTTAGTTTTTTGCTTGATTTTTTCAGACTACGTAGATTAAAGAATAATTTACGTTGTGCCTTGGTCGTTGCAATTTTGACAATACGCCAGTTGCGAATTACATATTCATGAATTTCAGCTTTGATCCAGTGCACAGCAAAAGAAACTAAGCGAACACCCATATTCGGATCGAAGCGTTTTACCGCTTTCATTAATCCGAGGTTACCTTCTTGAATGAGATCACCTTGTGGCAATCCGTAACCTGCATAGCTACGTGCAATATGTACGACAAAGCGTAGATGTGACATCACCAATAATTTGGCAGCATCAAGGTCTTGGTCATAATAATAACGTTCAGCAAGTTCTTTTTCTTGCTCTGCCGTTAAAATTGGAATTTGATTGACAGTACTGATATATGCACCAAGGTTTACGCCTGGTGCAGACAATGACAGGGGCATCAATTGATTGCTGCTGTCAGTAGTCATGGAGTCTCCTTATAGGATGATATTTGAGTCAACAATTTCATCTTAATGCGAATGTGCTTCATCACTAAGGAAATTTGAGTATAAAAATGTAAATTTAACGATTTTATCTTTACCAAGAGTTTAGCAAAGAATCATATAGATTCAATTAAATAGTGAAATTCATTGTCTGAAATTTTTTGAGTCTGGCATTGAAGTTGCTGAATTTGGCAATATCGTGTTACATCAATTTCACTATGAGGATCTGATGATTTTAATAAATATTGTTTTGAACTTTCGGCTTTCTTTAAAGCACGCTTTAGCATGAGCAGTGGCATAGGACAAGGCTGGCCTAGCGCATTAATAATTTCAGGAGAATTCGGTATCTGAGTCATAGTGATTTAAGCTGCTAAATTCAGAATTATTTTAACAAATTCTGTAGAAGGAAGGCTGACTATTATGAATTATTTTAGCTTGAGCGTTATTAGAGATGGTTTGCTTTGAGGGATCAGTGAGTTAAATGTAAGTAATCTAAGTATTTGTTAATTCTGGCTGTTCAAGAGCGTTTTAGGTAGAGCATTATAACCGATAATCATTATTATCCAGTTCGTTGTTGAAATGGTTTTAGGTGGCATTCGAGGGGAAGGTGGTTGCTAATATTGTTTGTTTTTTGCGCACGTTTTGGCTGGTTTTTATTAAAATTTCTGTTTATTTTTTAGCTGCAGAATCTCTTATTTTTATAGTAAAAAAAATCATTAAAAAACGGCTAAATTATTGAAAAAAACGGATGAAGTTATTTGAAATAACTGAAAATAAACCTATTAATTATCATAAACCCATGTTAAGCTCGATGCGTTTTAGGATATATGTTATACGATATTATCGTTAAAAACCTATAACAAATGGATGTAACCGGAAATTGTTGATAGTTTTACAGAATGATTACAAGCTTTAAGATTATAAAAAATTTTAAAACCTTGTTGGCTCTGCTGTTTGCAACACCGGAAGGTCCTTATCTTTCAATATCTGAGGATTGACTTATGACAGCTCGTGAACAAGGCGTAGTAAAGTGGTTTAATGACACTAAAGGCTTTGGTTTTATTCAACGTAATGGCGGTGATGACGTATTTGTTCATTTCCGTGCAATTATGGGTGACGGTCACCGTTCTTTACGTGACGGCCAACGTGTTGAATTCAGCGTAGTTCAAGGACAAAAAGGTTTCCAAGCTGAAAACGTTCAGCCTTTAGACTAATTTGTTGCTTTAACGCAATATAAAAACGCTCCAATGTAATTTGGGGCGTTTTTGTTTATAATACTTCTTTTTTTGATCATTGCTGGTCCGAGTGCATACCTATATGACATCTGGTTTTGATACCTTAAATTTACATCCGCAGTTGAAAAAAGCAATTGATGCTTTGGGCTTCACACAAATGACCCCAATTCAACAAAAGGTTTTGAAATATACACTAGTAGGTCACGATGCCATTGGTCGGGCTCAGACAGGTACAGGAAAAACAGCAGCATTTTTGGTTAGTGTAATCAATGATTTGTTGAATAATCCAATTCAAGAGCAGCGATTTCGTGGTGAACCGCGTGCTTTGATTTTAGCACCTACGCGCGAGTTGGCTTTACAAATTGAAAGTGATGCGCAAGCATTAACTAAGTTTTCAAATTTACACCTTGTGACGTTGTTGGGTGGTGTGGATTTTGATAAACAAAAGAAAATGTTGGATAGTAATTTTGTCGATATTATTGTTGCAACACCTGGTCGATTGATTGATTTTGTTGAGCAAAAAGAAGTTTGGTTGGATAAAATCGAATTTTTGGTGATTGATGAAGCTGATCGTTTACTTGATATGGGCTTTATTCCATCAGTAAAAAGAATTGTTCGTTTTTCCCCATATAAAGAACAACGTCAAACGCTCATGTTTTCTGCAACCTTTAGTTATGATGTGCTTAATCTTGCGCGTCAATGGTTGTTTGAGCCTGTAACTGTTGAAATTGAACCAGAACAGAAAACCAATAATGATGTTGAACAACGTGTTTATATGGTTGCCAAAGAAGATAAATATAAGCTTCTACAAGACATTCTTCGTGATGAGCCTATCGATAAAGTCATGATTTTTGCGAATCGTCGAGATCAAGTACGTCGTTTGTATGATCATTTAAAACGTGATGGTTATCGAGTTGGAATGTTGTCTGGTGAGATCGCACAAGATAAACGTTTGAAAATGCTAGATCAGTTTAAGCAGGGTAAAAATAATATTATGATTGCAACGGATGTTGCGGGTCGTGGTATTCATGTAGACGGTGTTTCTCATGTGATTAACTTTACCTTGCCAGAGCAGTCGGATGACTATGTTCACCGTATTGGTCGTACGGGGCGTGCAGGGAGTCAAGGTGTGAGCATTAGTTTCTTATCTGAGGACGATGCTTTCTATTTGCCAGAAATTGAAAAAGCAATTGGTAAAAAGCTTCCTTTAACGCGTTTAGAAGGTTATTGCTAAGTTTAAGTTAAATTTGGTGTATTACATTTGGTATGACTAAATTTCATTTGAAAAGACTAAATCACTTTTTGATTTGGTCTTTTCTTATTTTGAGAGCAATCTGCTGGTTAAATTACACAAAAGATTCATAATTTTTTGGGAAATCCGGTGATTAGTTGCTGAATTGAAATAAATCAACATGTAGAATATGGCGCATTACCTGGGAGGATATTATGGCTCTAATCTCAATGCGCCAGCTCTTGGATCACGCCGCTGAACATAACTACGGCGTACCAGCGTTTAACGTAAACAACTTAGAACAAATGCGCGCAATTATGCTTGCAGCAGATGCAACAAATTCACCTGTTATCGTACAAGCTTCGGCGGGTGCGCGTAAATATGCAGGTGCACCTTTCTTGCGTCACCTTATTTTAGCTGCGATCGAAGAGTGGCCACATATTCCAGTGGTAATGCATCAAGATCATGGTACAAGCCCTGATATTTGCCAACGTTCGATTCAATTGGGCTTTAGCTCAGTGATGATGGATGGTTCATTAGGCGTTGATGGTAAGACACCAACATCTTATGACTATAATGTTGATGTAACACGTCGTGTTGTCGCTATGGCACATGCGTGTGGTGTTTCGGTTGAAGGTGAGATTGGTTGCTTGGGTAGCCTTGAAACTGGTATGGCTGGTGAAGAAGATGGTGTGGGTGCGGAAGGCGTACTCGATCATTCTCAATTGCTTACTTCTGTTGAAGAAGCGACTCAATTCGTTGCAGATACTAATGTAGATGCCTTGGCGATTGCTGTAGGTACTTCACACGGTGCGTATAAGTTTACTCGTCCACCTACAGGCGATATCTTGGCGATTGATCGTATCAAAGAAATTCATGCTGCATTGCCAAATACCCATCTGGTTATGCATGGTTCAAGCTCTGTACCACAAGAATGGTTGGCAGTGATTAACCAATATGGTGGCGATATTAAGGAAACTTACGGTGTGCCTGTTGAGCAGCTTGTAGAAGCAATCAAGCATGGTGTGCGTAAGATTAATATTGATACCGATTTACGTTTGGCATCTACGGGTGCAATGCGCCGTATGATGGCTGAAAAACCAAGTGAATTTGATCCACGTAAATTCTTCGGTGAAACAGTTGAAGCAATGAAGCAAATCTGTGTAGATCGTTACCATTCATTTGGTACAGCAGGTAATGCAGATAAGATTCGCCCAATTTCGTTAGAGAAAATGGTTGATCGTTACAAATAATTAATTTGTGATGAATAAAAAACAGCATCTTTTGGTGCTGTTTTTTTATTTCTTAGATTTTTGGATAAATTAAAGTGCTTTAGGGGGGTAAAATGTCTTTCAAAGAAGATTTACAGTTTTTAGCTGATAGGTTGCTTGCAATACATACATATAGTCCTGATCAATATCCAAGTTGGAGATTGGAATATTATAATAATGCCAAAGAAATTTTTGATGAGGATATGAGTGAGGTTGTAGATTTATGGAAGAAAATTAAGCCAAAAATTAAAAAAGATTTAGAGGCTGCTGAATTGGTTGAGCAAAAAATAAATGCAATGTTCATTGCATTTGAACATGGTGATAATGAAGAAGGTCGTGATATTGCTTATGAGATTTTTGATTTAGATATAGAAAAAATGAGATAGTTCTTATTGAAATATATATGGAGGCTTTGATGTTGGGCGAATCCTCTGACAAATTATAATTTGAATTAAAGTGCTTGAGGAATTTTCACATATCTTTTAAACAAGATTTACAATTATTTGCTGAGTGCATAATAGCAGTTGGTATTAATTCTCTAGATAAATACCCTAGCTGGATGTTCGAATATAGTAAAAGTCAAGAGGAAATTTTTGATCAAGATTCTCTTGAAATAAAAGAGTTATGGGAGAGGATTAAAATTAAAATTGATATAGAAAAATCTGAGTTAATTAATCAAAAATTAAATGAAATGTTTACTGTATTTAGTAATGGGGAAAATGAAAAGGGGCGGGATATTGCTTTAGATATTTATCTGATGGATGTTAAGATTTTGAAATAACTCGAATTACTTATGTAGATTGTATTTTTTAGATGTGTGAGAACCGTTGAAGAGGATTTTATGTTGTTAAAAAGAAACTTAGAAATATTTTTTTTAAAAGTAGAGCGATTAATATCATCGGGTGGTACAAAAACAACTAAACCATCTTTAGATGCTTTTAGCTTATCTGATATTGGTGAAGTAGAAGAGTTATGGAGTGTCATTAGAAAGGAGATTAAAGAAGATATCGAAGCAATGGAGTTTGTGGATAGAAAACTAAAAGAAATTCATGCTGCTTTTGAGGATGGTGATGGTGATACAGTAGGGCGCGCTGCTTTTGTAATTTGTGTGGTTGCTGATGTTAAAAATTTACGATAAATATTTCCAATTTTTATTTTTTGAATAAAAAATGCCAGCGATTTCGCTGGCATTTTAATGTAATGGGCTTATTTTTGCTGTGCTTTTGAATCTAAGCTTGTATCTTTAATTTCAACATAAGCATTAGCACGCAGCTCACGCATCCAACTGTCTACTTCGGTATCGAACAAACGTTCACCTAAAATTTGGCGAGCCATACGCTCTTGAACTTCTTTGGTCATATCTTGTTGGCGAGTATCAGTCACTTGTAAGATGTGCCAACCAAATTGGCTTTGGAAAGGTTTACTGATTTGCCCAACTGGTGTTTCTTTCATCACTTGTTCAAATTCAGGAACCATTACGCCTGGACTAACCCAACCAAGACTACCACCATCACGTGCTGAACCTGTGTCATTTGAATAGGTTGCAGCTAAAGTTGCAAAATCATCGCCTGCCTTAGCACGATTATACAGGCTATCAATCATTTGTTTTGCGCGATCGAGGCTAACAACTTCAGATGGTTGAATCAAGATATGACGAGTTTGGTATTGAGAAACTAAGGCCTTTTGATCATTCTGCTTACGTTCAATTAATTTTAATACATGAACACCATCACGAACATTAATTAACTCAGTTGTTTGTCCAACTTGTAATGGGGTAATACGTGCTGCAAGTTCGGTTGGAATGTCAGATAATGCTCGGAATCCCATATCTGCGCCATCGACTTTAATGGTCGCTGTTGCAAGTTTAGCGCTGATCCCCTTAGGGTCATCGCTTGTTGCAAGAGATTGTTTAACTTCCTGTGCAACTTTTTTAACTTCATCACTATTTTCACCAGAGATACGCATGTGAATCACATGGACTTGTGTTCCAAGTGCAGCTTGACCTTCAGGAGAATTTAGGAAGTTTTCAACATCATGATCGCTGATTTTAATACGAGACATCACTTGCTGTTGACGTAAGCGACCAATTGCGAGATCTTCAGCAATACGGTTGCGTAGATTTTCATAGGTACTTGGCGCAATCGCATCTAATTTTTGTTGAAATGCTTCTAATGTATTTGCACCTGATTGATTTGCAATTTTTAATACAGCCGCATTTAAGCTTTTCTCATCAGCTTTGATACCAAAACGTTTGACTTGTTCTAACTGAGCTTGGCGAACAATCAGTTGATCGAGCACTTGCATTTGTAAATATTGCTGTGGCGGAACCGTTTTATTTTGTGCTTTTAACTGGTGTTCTGTTTCAGCAATCCCTTGTTCTAAATCACTTTTAAGAATGACACTACTATCTACAATTGCAACAACCTCATCCGTAGGTTGAGCAAAGCTTTGCATTGATGAAGAAATTAGGGTAGCGAGAACAGTCGCTCTAAAGATATGTTGAAAAGGTTTTATCTTCATTAACGTTGTGTCCAAGATTGATTAATTTTGTTGAAACCTAAAACTCTATTTTCAAGAAGAGAGGCGAGCTTGTTATTGAACGCACCTAGACCTTTAAGTGTAAGTTCAGCCATGACAGCACGTTTTCTATGAACATCTGGTGCATTTGGGTCATCCAAATCGTTATAGTAAGAACGACCATATACTGAGACAGCCCAACAGCAAGATTCATAATTTACGCCAAGTAAATATTCACGCATCAAGCTATTGTCTAGGTCATATTGCGCATGGCCCATAATACGCCAATTATCTTTTACTGGTTGTATAAAGG
>Ga0224722_1002155_pt1 | contig 10584 bp, 6 predicted proteins | sample Balambano_FR1_Me_FD_161646 | JGI IMG/M metagenome (GOLD analysis project Ga0224722, IMG submission 161646) | Freshwater sediment microbial communities from Lake Towuti, South Sulawesi, Indonesia - Balambano_FR1_MetaG | ecosystem: Environmental > Aquatic > Freshwater > Lake > Sediment | place...
GTCTGCGCGTCCGGTGTGGCCCTGCCCGGCAAAACGGGCGTGCACCGCAATGGCCTTCACGCCGGCCTGCTCGGCGGCGCGTGCAAACGGGATGGCCGTTACAACGCCGTCTTCAAACCCGCTGCGCACCTTTACGGTGACAGGCACATCAACCGCGCGCACCACCGCCTCTACCACAGCCGTAGCAGTGCAGACATCGCGCAGCAGCGCAGCGCCCGCGCCCTTTTTGGCAACTTTTGGCACCCAGCAGCCCATGTTAATGTCCACCATAGCGGCGCCGTGGTCTACCACAATACGCGCAGCCTCGGCCATCACACACGGGTCGCTGCCAAAAAGCTGCACCGCCAGCGGGAACTCATCCGGATGAAAGTCAAAACGGTTGATCGCTCGTTCGTAGCGGCCTTTCATCTGAAACGCCTCGCTGCTGATCAGCTCTGTGCACATCAGGCCGCAGCCGCCCTGTTGGCGCACCATGGTGCGAAAGGCATAATGGGTGTGGCCCGCCATGGGAGCCAGCGCCAGCGGCACGTCAAGGCAGATATCCGCAATGCGCATGGGGCGATACACCTGGTGCGCTGCCGCGCTGGGCACAGGTAGGGTCACAGGCGGCGCCTTTCCCGGCGCACCCGCCATTCGACATAAAAGCTGACCAGCATATACCAGCCAGGGAACAGCAGGCTGGCAAGCACCCATTCCAGCGTGGGTTGTTCCTGCGACAGCAGGAACAGCACCACCACAAACCACAGCGTGCCCAGGCCCCAGGCGCTGCGCCAGTAGGCCTCGCCCTTGCTGGGGTACAGGTAGCGGGTGGGCACAAACGACAGCACCGCAGGCACCAGCACGATGAGCACCGCCAGCCAGCCTTCCGGGCGCAACCAGTAAAGGTACAAAGCCACAATGTTCCAGTAGGTAGGAAAGCCGACGAAGTAACCGTCATCGGTCTTCATGTTGACCTGCCCATACGCGTACAGCGCAGCCAGAATCGCCGGTACCACAAACATGGGGTGCGGCAGCAGATTTTCATGCAGAATGATGAACAGAGGGATCCAGGCATATGTAAGGATGTCGATGACGTTGTCCATCATCGCGCCGTCAAAACCTGGCAGCACTTCCTTAATGCGCACCCGCCGCGCCATCATGCCGTCTGTTGCGTCGATAATCATCTGGGCGACAAGCAGAACATACGCCTCGCGCACCAGGTGCTGTGCCGCCAGCGCCAGGGCAAAGACGCCCAGCACGCCGCCCAGTGCCGTATAGGCGTGGATTCCCCAGGCAACGAGTTTCTGGCGATTGTTCGGGAGGAGTTCAACGTCGGTCATGATGCCCCTGCGCGTTCAGTCTGCAAAAAGTATACAGAAAGTGCGCGCAGAGGCCTACTGTGGGTTTGCCTCAGGCATAACTGCCCTGTACATCGCTCGCCTGGGCGGTGGGCTGCGCTTCACGCCCGCTGGCAACTATGCCACCAGACATAAACACTTCGCCGATATTGGAGGCCAACGGCACACGCAGCCCCACCATGGCCAGCACGAACATTACCACAGAGCCAGCCAGCAGGCTCCAGGAGCGCGTGCGACGGAAGATCGCCCAGCCGATAAGCCCCAGCGCGATGATGGTGACAATCGACGGGATGGGTGGGCCTTTAATGCCGCCTGCATTCACATAGCGGGTAATGCCCTGCTCCACACGCAGTTCTGGCAGCCAGCGCACAATATCGCTGTATGCCCCCAGCAGGATCATCGCGGTAGCCAGCAGGCAGATCAGCGCGTGATTGCGCCGATTGTTGGCCCAGCCAAACCCCATGCGGCGCGCCAGGCCAAAACCCCAGATAATGAGCGTGGGCGTCAGCAGGGCGTGGAACAGATAGCGCACAAAGTTCAGCGCCAGCAGCGTATCGCCCGCGCCAATGCTCTCGCCCAGCGCCAGCACAAGGTTGTCGTAGGCCAGGGCAAAAATGACCGCCATCGGGAAGATGTCGTAAACTGACCGCGTGCTGAAGAAAGTGCGGGCGGCCAGCACATAACAGGCCACCTGCACAGCAGTAACCAACACGTACAGGATTGCCATAGCCATTACCCCCTGCGCCCACCGGGTCTGCGCGCTGTTCATATCATGATGATGTAATGTTATGACAATTTAACGTGATGATGATCTCGTGTCAACATTGATAAAAACTTCACAAGCCCTGGTTCGCCCTCACGCACCATCAAGCGCTGCCAGGCAGGCAGCAGGCGGCGCGTACTGCAACACGCCATAGCTCATGCTGCCCAGCCCGGCGCGCGCATCTTCCGGTGTGGGCTGGTCGTCCTCCACAAACATGGTGCTGGCCCATGAACAGGCGGTACTGCTGCCATCCACCCGCGCAACACCCGCAGAATGAGTCTGTGGCACCGTTTCGCCATTCACGCTCAGAACCCAGCGGTAGGCCCCTGGCGGGTAATCAGCGCTGAAGCGCTCGGCCACGCATTCGGTGGGCGGCACCGCCTGCGCCGGCAGGCTGAACACCACTTCTCCATCGGCCTGGCTGACCAGCTCAACGCCCACCTCAGCGCCTGGCGGCCCACAGAACACCAGATCATACGGGTCACCCTGCCCCACCCGGAAGGGCGCTTCAAGGTGCACCATGAGCTGGTTAGGATCAGCCGTTATGCCCTGCTGCTCATAGAACGCCTTCAGCGACATTTCGTCGTCGTCGCGCGGGCTGACGTCAATCGCCAGGTAGCGGCCATTGGGCGGCGTAAAGGGGCGCTTCTGCATGGCACTGATGACCGCCTGCACCAGCAGGTTGCGCACATAGTCGGTGTCTTCGTGGCCGCTGTTGTAGGTGATGGCGGTCGTATGCGGAATGCCGGCTTCTGTCAGCGCACGGTCATAATCGAGGACGAAGCGAAGGCTGAAAAACGCATCGTGTGAACCGGCGTCGATGACGATAGCTTTGCCGCGCAGGCGTTCCATCGTGCCCATCAGGCCGATGGCATCGGCTTCTGCCGGGTCGGCGGTGCCCAGAATGACTTCCAGAAATGGCGACGGCACCATGCCTGGTCGCATCGGGCCGTCATGGTCAAAACGGTATGCATCCGGGTCACCACTGATGAGCGTCGCGATGCTGGACATGTTGGGATAAGTGGAAGGCGACACCGTCGCCAGGCCGCCGTAGCTGGCCGGTGGAATGCCAATAAAGGCCGTGTGCACCGTGTAATCAAGATCCAGCGGGTTCGCCGCCCACATAGCGGCTGTGCCGCCGCCACGGCTCCACCCGGCTGTAATGGCATTGTGGCGATCGCCTCCGTTGGCGTCAATGAAATCGAAGAATTCGCCAACCGACTCATAGGTCAGGCTGTTTACACCCTGGCTCTCGGTGCCGCCGCAGTTGCTCAGTGCGCCGATGATACCGCTGCCCAGGCGGGCGCTCAGCGCAACCACGATGCCCATATCGGCCTCGCCGCCGTAGAAGCGGCGGTTGTTGCTAGTGCCAGCGCCATTCCCAGAGAGCACGACCGGCAGTTCCTTGCTCCTGTTCCAGCCCGGCGGCAGGAAGATCGTGTAAAGCGCGCTGCCAAGGGGCACATTGTTCACGATCTGAAGCGCGTTGACGTCCTCCTGCGCCTGCGCCCAGTCGTTCCAGATGAGCACTTCGACGCCGCTGGCCCCTGCCTGTATACGCGCCACAATGGCATCCACAGCTTCCTGAGTAACGCCGTAGTAATCGTTGGTAGCGTTGTTGTAATTGTTGTAAGAGGCTTTGATGACGCGCATGGGGGCGGGTTCTGTGCCACCAACTTCGGGGTAATGGGTGACGATGACATAGGCTTCAGGTTGTTCAGTGGCTTCCTGTGCGAGAACAGGCAAGCACAAAAGAAGGCATACCAGGGCAAGAAAACGGCGCATAAAGGACTCTTTTCGTTGTGAATGAGTAAGTATCAGGCATCTAAATGGGGCCGAACCAGCACTTAAATGTCGTCGGGCATGCCAGGCGACCATCCATTTAAGTAGAACAAGGCAGGTGTCATAATGGGTGTCTCCGTTGAGTTGGTTTTCTTAGTCTATCACGAATTCCCCACAAAAAACGCGACGGCCCTTCTCAGGACAATCGCGTTTGCATTTCAGGTCCCTCTCCTTTGGGAGACGACGTGCGTCACTTCGCGCCGTGGGGAAAGGAATTTAGGGTGAGTTCAGTCCCCCAACGCCGGCAGCGATGCGGCATTCACCGTCTCTACCGTCGTCACTTCTTCCTGCTGCTTGAACTGGCTCATGTACAGGTCGTAGTACGCGCCTTGCTTCGCTATCAATTCGTTGTGTGTGCCGTGTTCCACAATCTGGCCGTCTTTGAGCAAATATACCTGGTCGGCATTGCGGATAGTGGACAAGCGGTGAGCAATTACGAAGCTGGTGCGCCCCTTCAGCAATTTCTCGAACGCCGCTTGAATCATGCGCTCGGTGCGGGTGTCTACACTGCTGGTCGCCTCGTCCAGAATCAGAATGTTGGGGTTCATCAGCGCGACACGGGCAATGGCAATCAACTGGCGCTGACCCTGTGACAAGCCGCCACCGCGTTCGCCCAGCACCGTCTGATAGCCTTCGCTGAGGCGTTCAATGAAGGGGTGTGCTTCCACCATTCTGGCGGCGGCAATCACTTCCTCATCGGTGGCATTCAGGCGCCCGTAACGAATGTTCTCCATCACCGTCGTGCTGAACAGGTACGTGTCCTGCAGCACAATCCCGATCTGGCGGCGCAGGCTGTCCAGCGTCACGCTGCGAACATCTATGCCGTCAATCTTCACCGCGCCTTCAGTCACATCGTAGAAGCGTGGAATCAGGTTGATGACGGTGGTCTTGCCGGCACCTGTCGGGCCTACGAAGGCGATCATCTGCCCTGCCTTCGCCTCAAAAGTGACATCGTTGAGGACTTTCTCGCCAGGGGTGTATTCCGCCGACACATGCTCGAAGCTGATATCGCCCTTGATGGGGGGCATGACTTTCGCGCCTGGTAAATCCACCACGTCGGCCTTTTCATCCAACAGGCTGAAGATACGCTCACCCCCTGCGATGCCGCTTTGAACGTTCGCCCACAGCAAAGCGATCTGGGCAATCGGCTGGCTGGCGCGCTGGCTGTACTGAATGAAGGCAATCACCAGCCCAATCGAAAGAGTAGCTTTGTCTATAAACGGCAGTTGACCAAGCAAGCCCAGGCCCCCCACCACGACTACAATCCCCAGACTCACATAGCCCAGGGCTTCCAGCACCGGTGACAGCGCACTGGTATACAGCGCAGCGCGAACGTTGGCGGCACGGTTGGCATCGTTGCTGGTGGTGAACTGGGCAATCGTTTCTTCCTCGCGGTTGAACGCCTGCACTTCACGCGCGCCGGCAATGCTCTCCTGCAGGTTGGCGTTCACGCTCCCGATTTCAGCACGCGCGCGGCGGAAGGCTTTACGCGCCTGTGAACTGAAGTAAAAGGTCGTCACCAACATCACAGGCACAATCGAAAGGCTCAAGAGCGCAAACTGCCAGTTGCGCTGCAACATGACGATGATAATCCATACGACGCTGATGATCGACGACAGCACTTGCAGCAGGGCGAACCCAAAGGTCTGTTGCAGCGTGTCAATGTCGTTGGTAACACGGCTCATGATATCGCCGGCCTCGTTGCGGCTGTAGTAGCCCAGCGAAAGACGGTGAATCTGGTGAAACAATGCCCGCTGCAATTCACGAATCACGTTCTGACCGGCATAGCGCATCGTGTAGAAGGCAATACCCACCAGTACCGAGTTGACCACCAGCAGGCCGACACCTACCAGCGTCAGCGTCCCTACCCCTGCCAGCCGCTGTCCCAGCGCCTCTCCTTCAATCGCTGTGGCGGGGTTTGTCCATTCGGCAGGCACGGTGGTATACGTGCAGCTCTGTATGTTTGGCACAATGTAGCAGTCGACCGCCTGTTCGGTGACGTAGGGCAATTCAACCGTCGCCCACACCCCGGCGAACAACAGGACAAAGGTCATCACCACCGCGAACCAGTACTTGTGAAAGTACACGGCAAAGCGTTTGAACGTATCGCTCAGGTTTTTGGGTTTGGCTGTCTCTTGGTCAAGAAGCCCGCGCCCGCCATCCATAAACATAGTTAAGCCTCCTGCTTTTCGGGGGCAGCATCGCCCACCAACTGAGAGTTGAAAATTTCCGCGTAGATGGCGCTTTCCTCCATCAGATGTTCGTGCGTGCCTGTGGCAACCACTTCGCCCTTATCCAGCACGATGATCATGTCAGCGTTGCGAACGGTGCTGATGCGCTGGGCAATCACAAAACTCGTGCGCCCTTTCATCAAGGTGTCCAGCGCCTTCTGAATTCGCGATTCTGTGGCAAAATCAACGGCGCTGGTGCTGTCGTCCAGAATCAGAATGTTGGGCTTCAGCAGCAGGGCACGAGCAATTGCGATGCGCTGTTTCTGCCCGCCGGATAAAGTGCTGCCGCGTTCGCCCACCGCTGTGTTATAGCCCTCAGGGAAGCTCATGATGAAATCATGGGCCGCCGCCGCTTTGGCTGCTTCCATCACCTCTTCGTCGCTGGCATCCGGGCGGCCAAAGGCGATGTTGTCGCGAATGGTGCCGCTGAACAGGTTGGTCTCTTGCAGCACGATACCGATGTGGCCGCGCAGGCTGTCAATTGTAAGATCCCGGATGTCGTGTCCATCCACAGTGATGCTGCCCTCGCTGACATCGTAGAAGCGCGGAATCAGGTTGATGACCGTTGTTTTGCCGCTGCCTGTTGACCCCAGCAGCGCAATCGTCTGCCCTGCCCTGGCGCTAAAGCTGACATTCTTCAGCACCGCATCACCGCTGTTAAAGTAACGGAAGGTGACGTTCCTGAATGTGACATCGCCGGCCACTTCTGCCAGCTCAATGGCATCGGCTTTTTCCTTCACGTCGCTTTCCGCGTCCAGAATCTCGAAGATGCGTTCAGCCGAAGCCGAAGCCTGCGCCAGCAGCGATACGATGAAGCCCAGCTGCCCTAACGGGATAAACAGCAGGGTCAGATAGAGTGAGAACGATTGATAATCGCCGAGGGTCAGTTCACCGCGCATGATGGGGTCTGATGCAGCGCCCAGAATCAGGATGCTGCCGACCTGAGCAATGAAGAAGATCGTCGGGAACAACACCGAAAAGGTGCGCCCCAGTTTGAGCTGCTGTTCATACACGCCATCGGCGGCGGCGTAGAAACGCCTGCTTTCTTCGCGCTCGCGCACGAAGGCACGGACGACCTTGATGCCGGCGACGTTCTCCTGCAGTATCGTGTTCAATGCTGAAACGCGTTTTTGCACTTCGGCGAACAACGGGCGCGCCAGGCTGCCAAACACCGCAAACAGGATAAACGTCAACGGCAGAATCGCCACCACCACCAGCGCCAGCCGCGCATTGGTAACGAACAGGATAATCAGCGTCAGCGTTAGCAGCAGGAACGCCTGCACCGCACCCAGCAAACCCTGCGCGATGAACAAGCGCAGATTCTCTACGTCGCTGGTAGCGCGAATCATCAACTGCCCCGTTTGGTTGCGGTCGTAGTAGCTAAACGACAACCGGCTGATCTTGGTGAAGATGGCGTTGCGGAAATCGAACGCCAGGCCCTGCGACGTGTTTTCCGCCATATAGGTCTGAATGAACGCGAACACCCCGCGAAAAATCGCCACCACAACGACAATCACCGCGCTGTTCACCAGCAACTGTGACGCCACATTACGGGTCGTAACCAGGTTGTCTACGTTCTCACCCGCCAGCAGCAAAGCCGCCTGCCGCGCGAAATCGGGCTGTATAGAAAGCAGGGCATCTGCCCGATAGCCCTCACCAATGTGGATAAACATGTTCTGGATCAACTGAGGCACGAGCAATTGAACAATGGTCGCAATCAACAGCGCTGTAAGCGCGATAATCGTCGAGCGACGCTGATTGCGTAAGTAGCCAATGGCGCGGACCAGAGGGCTGGACCGGCGTGGCGCTTTGACAGGGCGCGCGGAACCACGCCCCGGTGAGACTGCCGCTTGCATAATGATTCCTTTCGTAACGATCTGGTGACCTGTGATGCGCTAAACAGAGGCCTGCGCGACCCTCACCCGCTGGCAGATGCTGTCCATCATGGCATCGCCGTGCGGCATGTGCTGAACAAGTTTACGAAGCAGTTCTACGAGTTGTTCACTTTCCTCCACCCCTATTTGGGCCATCGCCTGGTAAACGGGGTCGTCCTCGCGGATCGTTTCCAGGTCTGGCATAACTTCCCTGCCCTGCGGCGCCAGGGTGATGACAATGCGGCGTCTGTCCTTGGTGTCGCGTTCGCGGTGGATAAGCCCGCGCTTTTCCAACGAATCCAGCGTCTTGACCAGCGTGGACGGATCAACATGCAGCAGTTGGCTGAGATCCTTCAGCGACAGGTTATCTTCCACGCTCAGCACGCGCAGCACGGAAAACTGCAAAAAGCCCAGTTCCAGGCCCATCGCCTGCATGCGGCGTTCCACCGCCTCGCGGAAATGCTTGCCTACCGTCAGCAGGATGATACGCAGCTCCAGCGAGTAGTTTTTTATCGTGTCGTCCATGCGCCCAATTCATTGGCATACCAACTATTGGTATCCTAATCCTTTGCACGCCAACGTGTCAAGAACGGTTGTGTTAGAAATAGGTAAAATTCTGTCTGCAATACCCCGCACCAGCATCCTAAAGCATCACCCAGCGTGAGGGTCAAGGGGCAGCCGGCGCCAGGCCGCACACTGCCGTGTTACACATTATTGCGAAATCTCTTGCACTTCACGTCGTTTTCTTTTCTATAATGGAGGCATCATCGTGGAACCCATTTATGAGCGACGTTGTCGGCAGCATCATCAAGTCTTACGAGATCAAATCGCTGCTGGGCACTGGCGGCTTTGGCGCGGTCTACCTGGCGCAGCAGCCGGCAGTAGAGCGCGATGTTGCCATCAAGCTGATCCTGCCGCAGTACGCCAATCGCCCGGAGTTTATCCGCCGGTTTGAGATTGAAGCCCAGACCATCGCGCGGTTGGAACACCCCCATATCGTGCCCCTGTACGACTTCTGGCGAGAGCCGGAGGGGGCCTTCCTGGTGATGCGCTACCTGCGCGGTGGCAGCCTCCGCAAATTTACAAAGGAACTGCTGCCGCTGAACGACCTGTGCGATATGATGCACCAGATCGGTGCAGCCCTCACCTACTCGCATCGCCACAACGTCATCCACAGCGACATCAAGACCGACAACATCTTTACCGATGACGACGGCAACTTTTACCTGGGAGATTTCGGCATCGCCCAGAGCGCCAAGACGCTGAAGGATGGGCAGACCGGGCTGTATGGCACCCCGTCTTATCTGTCGCCAGAGCAGATCAGGGGCGAATTGCTTACCCCCGCCAGCGACATCTACTCGCTGGGTATTGTGATGTATGAACTGCTGACCGGCGTTCGCCCCTTCTTTGATTTCATGCAGGCAGCCGTCATCTATAAGCAGCTTCATGAGCCGCTGCCAGACCTGCGACTGCTGCGGCCAGAACTGCCCGACGCGCTGAACGCCGTGCTGCAAAAGGCTACCGCCAAGCTGGATCCTGCGCGCTACAACGACGCCGTGGCGTTTGCCCGCGACTTCCACGATGCTGTTGGAGAAGCAGAACCAAACGCCCCGGCAGCAACCCAGCAGCCCCAGGCCAGCATGACCACCAGCCTGCCAAAAGCCAACCCATTCAAGGGGCTGCACGCCTTTCAGCAGTCCGATTATCGGGATTTCTTCGGGCGGGATGCCCTGATCGACACGCTGTACCGCCGGCTGGACGAGATGAAAGTGGAAGAAGCGTTTCTCGCAGTCGTAGGCCCCAGCGGCAGCGGCAAAAGCAGCGTGGTGAAAGCCGGTCTGCTGCCGCGCATCCAGCAGGAAAGCACCGGCAGCTACACCTGGTACACCACAGAGATGACGCCCGGCAGCCAGCCCTTCGCCGAACTGGCCGCCGCGCTGCTGAGCATCGCCAGCCACAGTCTGCCAGATCTGGAGCAGCGCCTGCGTGCAGATAAAGCCAGTCTGGTCGCCACCGTGCACCAGCTTGTGCCCAGCGACCAGGCCGGCATTGTGCTGCTCATCGACCAGTTTGAAGAGCTGTTCACGCTGGTAGCGGAGGAAGACGAGCGCGCGCACTTTATTGACCTCATTACCCACGCAGTGCGCCTGCCCGCAAGCCGCCTCAAGATCATCATTACCCTGCGCGCTGACTTTTACGATATGCCGCTGCGCTACCCGGCGCTGGGGCGGCTGATGTACCAGCACACCGAACTGGTGCTGCCGCTGGTCGCCGAAGAAGTCGGCGAGGCCATCCGCAACCCTGCTGTCAACGTTGGCTGCGTGGTTGAGGAAATCCTGATCGACCGTATTGTGGAAGAGATGGCCAAGCAGCCAGGGGCGCTGCCGCTGCTGCAATATACCCTGCGCGAGCTTTACGAGCGCCGCGACGGACGGGTGATCACCCTCAAGTCATACGAGGCCCTGGGCGGCATCAGCGGCGCGCTGGCCACCACCGCCGACGCGCTTTACAACCACTACGACACAGACGCACAGCAC
>Ga0224722_1002156_pt1 | contig 10575 bp, 9 predicted proteins | sample Balambano_FR1_Me_FD_161646 | JGI IMG/M metagenome (GOLD analysis project Ga0224722, IMG submission 161646) | Freshwater sediment microbial communities from Lake Towuti, South Sulawesi, Indonesia - Balambano_FR1_MetaG | ecosystem: Environmental > Aquatic > Freshwater > Lake > Sediment | place...
GTGGAAGGGGTGCATCAAAATGTTGTGCTCAGCTTGGAACACAAACATGAAGTTGAAGGTGCCAGCAATTCCCAAAGGCATGCCATCAGAGAAGGAGCCTTGTCCGATCGGGTAGATAAGGAATACCGAGGTTGCAGCAGCCAGAGGTGCGCTGTAGGCGACGCAGATCCAGGGGCGCATGCCGAGACGGTAGGATAGTTCCCACTGACGACCCATGTAGGTAAATATACCGATCAGGAAGTGCAGCACAACGAGTTGGTAAGGGCCACCGTTGTACAGCCACTCATCCATCGAAGCAGCTTCCCAGATGGGGTAGAAGTGCAGGCCGATGGCGTTGGAGGAGGGCACAACTGCACCGGAGATGATGTTGTTGCCGTACATTAAAGAACCTGCAACGGGTTCCCGGATGCCGTCGATGTCAACGGGGGGAGCGGCGATGAAGGCGATGATGAAGCAGATGGTAGCTGTGAGCAGGGTGGGGATCATTAACACGCCGAACCAACCCACATAGATGCGGTTATTGGTGCTGGTTACCCACTCGCAAAAGCGATCCCAAGAGCTGCCACTCTCGCGCTTTTGAATAGTTGTAGTCATGGTTTTGGATAATTCCTAAACGACAGAAATGATGATCCGTTTGGATCGGGATAATGAATAAGGGTTCTTAACCCAACCTCATCATATTGAAACCTATTTTTATTTTTCCAGTCATTTTAGTTAATTTTGATTAACTGGCTCGATACAGTTCGTAACTGTAAATTCAGCTAGTTTTTATCAGCTATATCTGTTGATTTTACAGCATTTGTGCGGTGTACCTGGAAAGTTTTGCTTCATGTTTAGTTACAGTCTAATGAATGATGCTGGGCTAGATACTGCAACTTCACATAGGGACTAACTAGCTAAAAGTATTGCATAGCGATGCTTTGAGATCGCTCATCTGGTTTTAATCCCTTTACTTGTTGGTAACATTTTGTTGAGATTTTGATGGCGTAATGTAACAAGTTATTGATTAGTTGCTTTAATCAGTAAGCGGAAGACCTCTCGCGCTCAGCATGCCAAATCACTTAGCTTAATTCTTCATGAGGTTTCGCCACTAAATACTGCAGTTCTCCTGCTGATAAGTACAGTTTTGTTTGAAAAGAACATTGTCATACCGCATATTCTTTTCTGCACTTTTCAATCTGGTTCTCAGTCACTCCAGCAACACCTGCTAACTCGCTACATTGGTAGAACAGGTCATTGTTGCTTTGGCAGCATTCCATAGGATGTGGGATTACTGGGATTGAGAATTTTGCAAAAACGTATGTTGAAACCGGACATTGAGGGCTTAGAGATAACGAGAGGGGAACTGAGAAACCTGATTGGGATGTCGGTACAAACCATCACCGCATCGTTTCGATCGCGTGTGCTGCTTTGGTCTTTGTGGTACATCCTGGTAGCTGCCTCTGGCCTAAGCCTCTTACGACTTGTGCTACACCTGTTGGCTATATCCATCGCGCTGCCACTTTCCCTGATAGGGTTGCTGAGTGTTGGGTTAGGCATATTGCTGGCCATCTGGCACCGCTGGTCATGGCTCAAAGCCAACGTTAGTCCAGTATTGCGATCGCTCTTAGACGATGTTCAACGGTTTAATTTAGTCGTACGGGCAATTGCGATTAATGATCAAATTGAAGCGGCAGGTAACCCTGCTGCCGGACTAAGCGATCGCGAAAAAGTGGTTGAAGCCCTGTGGCTAACACGCCAAGACCTCATCCGTGCCCTCAAAACCGAACGTGTTCTGCGAGAAAATCGAGACTTTATCAGCCAAAATCCTGCTCTATTTGAAAATAATCTGGCCACCCTAACAACGCTACAACTCAGCGATCGCGCTACCGAACACAGTCGCCTACTCAACGAAGCCCTGCAAATTGCCCTCAGCACCCGTGAGGAAATGCAAAAACTACAAAACGGTACCTCCTAAAAAAGGACCTCTTTAACCCAGCATGCGCCTTCTTCTTCCTAAACTCAAAAACGAGGCCACAACTGCCGTTGTGCTGAGGCAGGTAAAGGAAAGGAAACGGAAAAAAATCATTGTCGATCGAAGCAAGCATCAAGACTTTAAAGGTGAGGAGTTGCCTAAAGAACTTGCTGGAGCGCAATGACTAAAGGTACCAATCAAAACTGAAGGGTAGCTCTTAGAAATTCTTGTAAAGGATTAAGCGTGATGACTTTAGAATTAATGGAATTGGAGTATCCAGCGCATCAATTTTTGTACTTAGACTCTTAGTAATTTAGTCTAAGTGCAGCGTATTTAGGGACATGTAAGTTCACCCTGAGTATGCCACCTATTGTCTAGCCAGGAGCAAGGGCGTGCCAAAAGCAACAAAATGTTTACTCATCGGATCGACTGAAGCATACAGTGGCAAATCGGCAACCATCTTAGGCATTGCCCGCCAACTACAGGCTAGAGGAGTTGATCTGTCCTATGGCAAGCCACTAGCGAACTGCTGGGTTGGAGATGCAGAAACCGGTTACGAAGAGGATGTTCAGTTTATTGCAGAAACGCTGCATCTAGCGGCTGATCTCATCAAACCTTCGGTGCTAGTCCTAGACGAAACCACAATGCAAAAACGCATTGCAGGAACCGATCAGACAGACTATCAACACGCCCTAATGCAAGCGTTTCAAGCCCAGAGATCGGAACTACTTCTGCTAGAAGGACCTGCCAACTTGGAGGAAGGCAGCTTATTTGGTTTATCGCTGTTGCAAATGGCTGAGGTGGTAGACGCAAAAGTAATGTTGGTACTTCGGTTCCACTCACTCTTGATCGTAGGGGCATTGCTCTCGGCCTACCAGCGCCTCGGCGATCGCCTCCTAGGCGTGCTAATTAACGATATTCCAGAAAATCGCTTGGATGAAGTGCGCACAACCGTCAAACCATTCCTAGAGCAGCACAATATCCGCATTTTTGGATTAATGCCCCGTAGTACATTGCTACGTAGCGTCAGCGTGCGAGAGCTGGTGAAACAACTTAAAGCCGAGGTTCTTTGCCGGGGCGATCGCTTGGATTTGATGGTAGAAAGCCTCAGCATTGGAGCTATGAATGTCAACTCTGCCCTCAAATATTTCCGCAAAGGACGTAATATGGCTGTTATTACAGGGGGAGATCGCACCGATATTCAAATCGCAGCACTGGAAACTTCGACCCAATGCCTGATCCTAACTGGTCAAATGCCGCCCACCCAGGATGTACTCAGCCGCGCAGAAGACCTGGAAATTCCGATTTTGTCTGTAGACCTGGATACACTAACCACAGTAGAGATTGTTGATCAGGCGATCGGGCATGTCCGCATTCACGAACCAGTCAAACTCAATTGGCTTTATCAAATGATGGATGACCACTTTAACGTAGACCAACTCATGGCCGACATGGAACTACACCCTGCCGTGACAACACCCTAGCCAGAACTAGTAAGGGGACAAAGCATGCTGTCTCCTTTCAAATGGCCTGCTAGTCTATAATCTGAGAGGGCAACCCAACGACTGGGCAGGGAAAGGATGCCCCCAATGCCTGCACCAGCGGATTCGCTGCTGAATAGCAGCCCAATACTAACAAGGCAGCCGCTTCGGCCTCTACAACCTGCCGCAATTCATGAGCCACAACACCAAACCGCAGATGGGTGTTGAGTGAACCACGCCATTCTTCCGCCAGCGTACGTGCTTGCCACAAGATGCGATCGGCATGGTCAAATTCTGTCAACTGACATGGCACTTCCAACACCGCCGCTCGACCAAACCCAGCCGCTTCCTGGGATTCCCATTCCCCCTGCCGCGAGCCAGCCGATTCCAGCACACCATACCGTGTGGAAATCTGACACGAGCTTTCCCAATCCAGAACATAAACAGCCTGCACCGTAACTGGCTTAGGGGTAGCTAACCGGGTTTGATGGGCAATCCATAATGTCAAATCCAATGCCATCTGACTATGGGCTGAACCGTTGTAGCCCACTACTAAGTTAATCGAAGCGTGCTTGGTAACAGCGATCGCCGAATCTGACGCGAGCAGCAGCATTTGACCAGCCAGATCAGCACATCCCAACGTGCCGCCAAGGCGTCTTAGCATCGAAGAAATGTTCACGGTTTTGACCTCTCAACATGACTACTAACGAGAGGTGGGTCAGGTAACACCACTGAAAGTAAATTCAGTGCTGTCAGGAGACTCCAAGACCGCTGCAAGTGCATAAGTCTTTGGGTACTCTCCTCCCATTGCCGACGGAGTTAGCTGACGGGCGAAGACTGGAAGGTGTCTCTCTCACAAACGCGAGATTAGCCCCATAGAAACTGGTTCCTCCGCTTTAAGTGCCACCTACGACAACTTAAATTAGGCTACCCACGTAATTTGGGGACTAGACGCATCTTGTCTTTGCAGACAAATGATCTATCCAGATGCCACTATAACTCACGAAAATTGGAACTGCCATTTCCTTGAACAAAGGGCAACAAACGATCGCACTTAGAGCGTCATCAATTAGCGGTCAAACGTGTGCAGCATACCCTTATCAAAAAACAGGCTAGGGGCTACAGCCTTTCTATCATAAGGATTCTGGCTGAAATTGATGACAGATCTTAGATAGGATGGATGAACCAGCGCACGTCTAGTCAGAATTCACAACTCAAAAGACTACTAATAAAGACCCCAACTCCTGCGCTGATTCTGCATAGTCAACAAGCCATTTTCCGTACTTTTTCACTACCTTTCCGTGTAATCAAGACGCCAGAGCGAATCGAGCAGATTAAGATGGGGAGAAGATAACGTGACTGGCAGCGATACCGCCTACCTAACGGACAATTCATTGAGTACGAGTTCTTCTCCCCAATCCCTGGGACTTGATTTAAGTCAAATCTTTCCATTTCCTCTAGACGAGTTTCAGCATGCCGCGATCGCCGCTTTGGAAGCTGGAAACTCTGTGGTAGTTTGTGCACCCACAGGCTCTGGTAAAACCCTAATTGGCGAATATGCTATTCATCGAGCATTGGCTCGTAAGCATCGCGTATTTTACACCACACCGCTCAAAGCCCTATCCAACCAGAAATTGCGGGACTTTCGTGAAGAATTTGGAGCAGAGAATGTCGGTTTGCTCACAGGCGATGTCTCCATTAACCGAGAAGCTCCCATTCTGGTTATGACAACAGAAATCTTTCGCAACATGCTCTACGGCACCCCGATCGGCGAAGTGGGTACCTCCCTCACAGGTGTAGAAGCCGTGGTGCTGGATGAATGCCACTACATGAACGATCGCCAGCGCGGCACTGTTTGGGAAGAATCCATCATCTACTGCCCCCCTGAAATTCAACTAGTGGCGCTCTCCGCCACAGTAGCCAACAGTGACCAACTGACTGAGTGGATTTCGCGGGTACATGGCCCCACCGATCGCATCTACTCCGACTATCGCCCCGTACCCCTGCGGTTCCACTACTGCAACCCCAAAGGCTTGTTTCCCCTCCTGGACGACAGCCAAAAGAAGCTAAACCCGCAACTCAAGGCCAAAAGTGGCAAAGGTGAACGCAACAGCCGAGGACGCATTCCCCGCCAAGAATCCCCCAGCATTGCCTTTGTCCTTAGCCAGTTGCGCCAGCGAGACATGCTGCCAGCAATTTACTTCATCTTTAGTCGCAAAGGCTGCGACCAAGCAGTTACCGAACTTAATCATCCCAACCTGCTGACTGATGAAGAAGCTAACACGCTGCGCCAACAAATTGATGCCTTTCTTAGCCGCAGTCCAGAAGCCGCCCGGGCAGACCAGGTGGAGCCCCTCTATCAGGGCATAGCGGCTCACCATGCGGGCATTCTTCCTGCCTGGAAAGGATTGGTGGAGGAACTCTTCCAACAAGGGCTGATCAAAGTTGTTTTTGCGACTGAGACACTTGCCGCAGGAATTAACATGCCAGCCCGTACCACTGTCATTTCTAGTCTTTCTAAACGTACGGACACGGGTCATCGCCTACTGACAGCCTCAGAATTTCTGCAAATGGCAGGACGTGCCGGACGGCGTGGTATGGATGTGCAAGGGCACGTGGTTACCGTGCAAACGCCCTTTGAAGGTGCTCGCGAAGCTGCCTACTTAGCTACCGTGGGGGCTGAGCCACTGGTGAGCCAGTTTACCCCTAGCTACGGCATGGTTCTAAATTTGCTGCAAACCCACACGCTGGATGAAGCAAAGGAGTTAGTGGAACGTAGCTTTGGACAATACCTATCAACCTTATACTTGCGCCCACAGCAGGAAGCGATCGCAGCTCTAGAGCGAGAAGAGGCTCAACTGCAAGCCCAACTCGAAGCAGTAGATTGGGAGGCACTGGCGCAGTATGAAAAATTGCAAGAACGGCTGAAAGAAGAACGCCGATTGCTGAAAATTCTGCAACAACAGGCCGATGACTTGCAGGGCAAAAACTTAGCGATCGCCCTTACCTTCGCTGTGGCAGGCACCTTTGTCGCCCTCAAAGGTGAGCATGTGCGCGTTCCAGAACCTATTCCCGCAGTGATTGTCACTAAAGCACCGGGTGCTGGTCAGTTTCCTTACCTGGTCTGTCTAGGACAAGATAACCGCTGGTACGTAGCCGCTGTCAGCGATGTCGTCCAGTTGCGCGGCGAAATTCCCCGTCTCAGTGGTGTGGATAATTTGAACCCACCGCCCGAAATGTCACTGAAGCCGGGACAAAACCGAGTTGGCAACGACCAAACTCAGGCGATCGCTACTAAAATTCCTGCCGTGCCGCCTCTGGCTGACACTGCTCCAGAAGTTCTGGAACAGCAGCAGCGCACACAAATGGTGGAAGATCAGTTGCACGCTCACCCTGTCCATGAGTGGGGCAATCGCAGCAGTATTTTGAAACGCCAGAAGCGGTTAATTTCTGTGCAAGAAGAACTGCTCGATCGCCGCCAAAAGCTGCAATCCCAATCTCAACGCCACTGGGAAGAATTTCTCAGCTTGATTGATATCTTGCGTGAATTCGGCTGCCTGGATGATGTAGAACCCACGCCTCTGGGAGAAGCTGCCGCTGCCATTCGGGGAGATAATGAGTTGTGGCTGGGCTTGACTCTGATGTCTGGCGAGTTCGATGACTTAGAACCACCCAACCTGGCAGCCGCGTGTGCGGCCTTAGTAACCGAAGTATCTCGCCCTGATAGCTGGACTCGCTACAACGTTTCCCCCCCTGTGGAATCGGCTTTAGCAGAAGTGCGGGGCATTCGTCGCCGCCTGTTTCAACTGCAACGCCGTTACCAAGTTACCCTACCCGTTTGGCTGGAATATGACTTGGTTGGACTGGTAGAGCAGTGGGCCTTGGGTGTGGAATGGCCAGACCTGTGTGCCAACACCAGCTTGGATGAAGGCGATGTGGTTCGCATTCTTCGTCGCACCCTTGACTTCCTCTCCCAGGTGCCCCACGTGCCGCATATTTCTCAGACACTGAAGCAAAATGCTAGGGAAGCTGTTCGGATGCTCGATCGCTTCCCAATTAACGAAACGATCGAGTAATTTCATCCCTAAGTATTAGCATGCGATCGCTATTCTTAACTGAAACGAATCTAATTCCTTGATCCAGAAATACTTTTTTGTTTATCCCTAACATAAACAGCCTTGCCTTTTCGTTGAGTCTCAAAAAGATCAATAGCCTCGAATAAGCTGCTTAGTTTTGCATAACCATAGTTGCGTGGGTCAAATGATGCTTGATTGGCAATATGCCCACCAATTTCTGCCAAGTTTGACCATCCATCATCATCTAGGGTGTTGGAAATAGCGCCCCTCAGTAGATTCATTAACTTAGTGTCTTGTTTCAGTTCTTTCCCTGTTTTCTTAACATTGGCAGAAACTTTGGATGTCTCTTCAGAGCTTATTCCTTGATCAATTGTTTCCAAATATAGAAAAGTTGAACATGCATATACAAACGGTAATGGTGTTTTTTTCTCACCAAATCCGTAGACTTTTAAGCCATTAGTCAAGATTCGCATAACTAATGGAGTGAAGTCACAGTCACTTGAGACGATCGCAAATGCATCTAGTTGCTGTGTGTAAAGTAAATCCATTGAGTCAATAATCATTGCAGCATCAGTAGCATTTTTCCCTTTTGTATAATCAAATTGCTGAATAGGGCGAATAGCATACTCGTGTAAACATTCTTCCCAGGACTTTAACGTTGGGCTCTTCCAGTTTCCATAGGCTCTGCGAATGTTAGCAACGCCGTATTTCGCAATTTCAGATACGATCGCCTCAATTTTTGATGCAGGAGCGTTGTCTGCGTCGATTAGAAGTGCAATGTTTGATTCTGATTGCTGCATAGATCTAAGGACATTAATTACTTAAATTCCGATATGCTGATAAACATCAGCATATGGGCTAACTAACTGTTTAAGCCATCCAATCAGCAACAAAATGTCCGGTTGCACTGATGAAAACTAATTCACTTCACGAATTTCCGACTACAGCAGAGGCCGCGATCGCCCTACAACAGGAACTGCGCCATCAAATTACAACCTGCGATGACTTAGGCGAGGTGCGCTACGTGGCAGGAGTTGATGTGGGTTTTGAATCTGCTGGCACCATCACCCGCGCGGCAGTGGTGGTTTTGGATATAGAAACCCTACGCGTGTACGATCAAGCGACCGCCCGCCGCCCTACCCAGTTTCCCTACGTTCCTGGGTTACTTTCGTTTCGAGAAGCGCCAGCAGTGCTGGAGGCACTAGCTAAATTGATGATGATTCCTGATTTACTACTGTGCGACGGTCAGGGAATTGCCCACCCGCGCCGGTTTGGCATTGCCTGCCACCTGGGATTGCTTACAAATATTCCCGCGATCGGCGTCGCCAAATCCCTATTAATTGGCAAATACAGTGAACTGCCCACTCAGCGCGGCGAATGGACTCCCCTACTAGACAAAAACGAAACAGTTGGTGCAGTGCTTTGCACCCGCCCAAACACCAAGCCCCTTTACATTTCCCCTGGACATCGAGTCAGCCTAGAAACGGCACTGACCTACGTGTTGAAGTGCACAACCAAGTACCGCTTACCAGAAACTACACGACAGGCTCACCGCTTAGCATCTGAGCTTAAGGACATCCCTGCCTCACCGATATTCAATCAACTTTCCTTGTTCTAAATCCTAACCGTTCTAGCAAGCCAGAACTCGGTTAGGTCTAGGAAAATCAGTTTGTGATGCTTGCAGGGGTGGTATTGGGACTAGCTGGATTAGCCGATTCCGCCGCCGACGGTGCAGGAGTTGCCTGCTGTTGCTTCAAACGAGCACGCTGCTGGGCACGAAAGGCTTCTGCCGCAGAATCCAGATTCTCCCGTTTCTCAGCGTCAAATTCTTCAATGCTACGTGATGGTGCATTCACCGATCGGTGAATTAGATCAAACACAGAAGTAGGCTGACCGCTGCGCCCAGAAAACAGATCAGTACCACCATCTTTAGTACGGAAATCTTCTAAAGGATTAATCGTTCCCGTCTGGGCTAGGGATGCAGTTGAAGTCCCAAAAATCAGGGTTCCAACAGTAACCAAAGCTCCTAGCATGAGTGTTACCGAATTTTTCATGACGCATTCCTCCAAGTAGAAGGCAAGGTTACCTAATAATCTAGCGTGTTATTCCATAATGACGTGGGTAATTGCAAAATGCTCCCACTTTGGGCACTAAGCGATCGCTCGTTTCAGTCGGGGTTGAATGCTAAGGAGCGCCACTGCTGCAAAACCAACCAGCACAGCTAGACAAGCTCCCAACGTAACATCTCCAAACGGTGCTTCCATAACAATGCTGTTAAGCGACCAAGTAGGATGCAGGTAAACGTAGCGAATAGGCTCGATCGCATAGCTCAACGGATTTAGCGTAGCCACCCATTGCAGCCATTTGGGCATAAAAGATAGTGGCACTAGCGCGGTGCTAGCAAACAATAGGGGCAAATTGGTGACAAAAATAACTGCAATCAGTTCAATGTGCCCTGGTAGTGAAAAGGCCAACCCTAAACTCAGCGCCGTGACAGCCAGTACCAACAGCAGCACAATCAGCAACACCAACGCTAATCCAGCAGGGTTAGGTAAACCAGCCCCCAAAACAGCGCTCATAGCCATGATTGCTACTGTTTGAACCAAACTCAAAACTGTGATGAATAAGGCAGAGGCCAGCACGATCGAGTAACGAGAGGATAATGGAGCTACCAGCAGGCGATTGAGAAAACCAAACTCGCGATCGAACATAACGGGTAAGCCTGCATTTAAAGCACCACCAAATGCCGTAAACACAATAATTCCTGCACCGATAAACTTGCCATAGCTAACATCACCACCAAATAAGCCCTGCGGTGCATTCTGGAACAATGCCCCAAACAGAATTAACCACATCAATGGCTGAATAATGCCGGCTAACAGGGTAGATGGACGACGCTGTAGTTGAATGAACAGCCGTCTTGCCATTGCTCCGGTCTCCTGAAGAAAATCACTCACTGGTGACGTAGCGGGAATATCTCTGAGAGATGTTTGCGTCTGAGTTGGGTTAATCGTCGTACTCATAGCGTGGAATGTAAGAGGGTTTGATGACTCAACCTACTGAT
>Ga0224722_1002157_pt1 | contig 10571 bp, 7 predicted proteins | sample Balambano_FR1_Me_FD_161646 | JGI IMG/M metagenome (GOLD analysis project Ga0224722, IMG submission 161646) | Freshwater sediment microbial communities from Lake Towuti, South Sulawesi, Indonesia - Balambano_FR1_MetaG | ecosystem: Environmental > Aquatic > Freshwater > Lake > Sediment | place...
GACCAGAAGCAGCGCCACCGCCAGATCGGAGATCCAGCGCACTGAACCCGGGATCACACGTTTCCAGATGAGGATCGGCGTGAGCAGATCCGAGGCAATGGCGACCATGACGAGGAGCGGATAGCGACTCCACGCCAGCGCTTTGTGCTCTTCAACGACCGCATTGACCACCCTCGGCATGACGCCATTTACATAGGTCTCGATACTCATGACGTGTAGCCTCGTCGCCAGAGATCGAGCCGCCGCCCCAATAGCTCCTCGACCACGCCCACATCGTCTTCCACCAGCCGCCAGAGATCGCGCTTCAGTTCAGGTGAAAAGTTTGGCTTCTCGGTGATCGTGTTGGACAAAGCCCGCTTGACTGGCTTGCGTAGCCCGGCGGGAATGTGGGTGCGCACGGCCTGAAACCAAGGCGAACGCACAAAATTCCGCAACCCCTCAAATTTTAGATAGGGTTCACCGGTGGTCTTGTGCGCGTGCGTCGTCTCCTCAGTAGCGTAGCCATCGGGGGCAATGTTGAGAAAATGGGCGATCTGCCGTAGCGTTCCGGCCTGGTCTTTGGTGTACTCCTCAAAGACCAACAACAAGAGTTGCTCGCGTTTGAACAATTCCAGATACGGGCGGATCTGCACGCCATAGCGGCTGCGGTTGACGTAGCCGGGGTCGGCAAAGACAACCTGCTCTGGCGGCGCTTTGATCGCCCCGCGCACCAACTCGTGTGCATAGTTGGAGATGATGCGCTCTACCGGTTGGCGCATGATGTAGATCAGCTTCAGCGCTGGGTTGTAGGCGTGAAGACGTTCGTGAGTGCCACGCCATTCGGGCAGAAACGTGTAGAAGGTGGACGCCTCCCCGCACAGTTGACCATTGACGGGTTCATAAAGGCGATGATACTCAGCTAAGTTGGTCTGCCAGGCTGCGGTTTGATGAAAATAGCCCGGTTCTTTGATGCGACAAAAGCAGACTTCCTGGTGTTGGGCCAACTGCTCCGCCAGACTCGTCGTGCCACATTTTTGAGCCCCGATGATCATGAAATTGACAAGCATGGTCGTGTACTCGCTGACGCCACTGCCCTCAGCGGACGCGATAGGCATATTTTTGTGCCCCAGGTTTATCGCGGTTGATGACAACACCAATAGCTTTGGCATGCGCACTGTCCAACTGTTCCCGCACCATGCGCACAGCATCGCGATGGGAACGCTCAGTAGCTACCACCAACACCACCATGTCGACGAGCGGGGCCAACACTGCCGCATCGGTCACGGAGAGCAGGGCGGGTGTATCGAGCAACACGACATCAAACTCGCGCTTCAACTGCTCGATCAAGCTTTCCATCTCTTGCGAACCGAGCAACTCGGTGCCCTGTTCCAGCCGATTGGCAAGGGCGCTCGGCGTGATCTGCTTCAACTCTGGCGACTTGGCCGGATCGGGCAGCGCCGGGCCACTGGTGATGACATAGAGATTGGGCACGCTGCTCTTTTGCACCACCCCAGCCACACTGACTTGTTTGGTCAAGACGCTAGTCAAGCCAAACTCGTTGGGTAGCTTGAAGAGCGTATGCAGGGTTGGTACGTGTAGATCGCAGTCGATGGTGACCACACTTCGGCCCGACTTAGCAATGGCTACTGCCAGGTTGGCAGTGACTGTTGATTTGCCCTCACCGATGTCGGCACTGGTGAGCAGGAGTGTTTTCGGCGGGCGGCCTGATGCAGAGGCCAGTAAATTGACACGCAGCCGCCGGAAAGCCTCCAGCTGCGGTTGATAGCCGTTGCTGGCCCCATTGCCATTGCCGCTCACCAGCGTTGTCCGCCCCGTCGTCACCGGAATGCGTCCGACCGTTGGCAATTTGGTCACTGCTTCGATCTGGCTGGCTGTGTACAGAGTCGAATCCATCAGATCGACCAGAAAGGCTAGACCAACCCCTAAGATTAACCCCACCAGCAGACCCACGGCCAAGTTCACCTGGGTGCGCGGTTTTGAGGGGGCGTTGGGTGTATTCGCTGGCTCCACGACATAAACCGAGTTGGCCTGCAACGCCTCCTGCAAGCGAGCGCTCTCATATTGTTCGAGCAGCAAGGTCAACGTCCGCTCTTTGAGTTGGATGGCCTGATTGGCAGCCGCAAGACCGGATGTATTGTCCGGCGAATTGGCGACCAACTGGTCATATTCGGCACGTGCTTCGGCCAGTTCCGTCTCGATCTGCGTCAACTGGCGGCCTAGAATATCCTGCGTGCTTTCGCCATCACTGCGCAATTGTTCACGGCTCTGCAAAATCACGATCTCGGCAGCTAGGGCTGCGATGTCGCGTGCTACTTCGGGATCAGTTGCTTCGGCCTCGATCTGCATTAGCTCTGTGCTCGGAATAATCAAAACTGTGAGCGTCGGCGTCTCTTGCAGATTGAGTTGTGCCCGCAACTCCTGTCGTGTCGTGCGGCTTTTGACGATATTGGCATACGTGTTCATCAGACGCAACGTATAATCAATATCGGGCCGTCCGCCCGTGCTGGCCCCAACCGTTGCGACGCGCAGCGTTGTGGAGGATGTATAGATCGGCGTGGCTAAAAATGTGGCAACGGCCACACCGATCAGGGTGATCAGGGCCGTTGCCACAATAATCCATTTACGACGCCAGAAGATCGCTAAGTAGTTCTGTAGTTCCATGAGATCCCAGTTGGCCCGAATGAATGCGTGCGATGATGAGTGCGTTGTTAGAATGCCAGGGCCGGTACAGCGCGGGCCGGGTTGGCAATGGTATGACCAAAATAATCAGCCATCGCGGCGGCCACATAAGCCACGGCGTCGTTAGTCAATTCAGCGTAGATCGGCAGCGACAAGATTTCGTCGGCCAGTGTCTCGGTGATCGGGAAGTCCCCTTGCTTGTAGCCCAAATCTCGATAGGCCGCTTGCAGATGGATCGGCACGGGATAGTGGATGCCCGTCGCCACACCCGCCTGCTTTAGATGATTCTGTAACCCATCGCGGTCACGTACCCGGATCACATAGAGATGATAGGTGTGCTCATTGCCTGCACCCACCCGTGGCGTGATCATCGGCAGGGGGGCAAGCAGACGATTATACTCAGCGGCGGCTCGGCGACGCCCAGCGTTCCACCCATCCAGGTGGGGTAACTTGGTGCGCAATACGGCAGCCTGCATCGTGTCCAACCGATGGTTGAAGCCTTTGATCTGATGATCGTACTTTGTGCGTTGGCCCAGATTGCGTAGGAGCCGCACCCGATCCGCGATTGCCGGATCGTTGGTGACGACGGCTCCCCCATCGCCATAGGCCCCCAGATTTTTGCCCGGGTAAAAGCTAAACGCAGCTGCGTCGCCCAGTGCCCCGGTGCGCCGTCCCTTATAACGCGCCCCATGTCCCTGCGCGGCATCCTCGACCACCAACAGGTTATGGCGGCGTGCGATCTCCACAAGCGGATCCATATCAGCCGGTTGCCCATACAGGTGCACGGGCATGATCGCCCGCGTCGCTGGTGTGATCGCCGCTTCTAGTTTATCCGGATCCAAATTATAGGTCTGCGGGTCCACATCGACCAACACCGGGCGGGCTCCGGTGTTGGAGACAGCCAGAGCAGTGGCGACAAAGGTGTTGGCCGCCGTGATCACCTCATCCCCTGGGCCGATCTCGTAGGCCCGCAGGATCAATTCCAGGGCGGAGTAGCCAGAATCGACGCCAAGCGCAAAGGTGGCATGACAATACTCAGCAAACTCCTCCTCAAAATCGGTGACTGCCTCTCCCATGATGAAGTCGGCGCGCTGCAAAACATCGGCGATGGCTGCATTGACATCCGTCTCTATTGTACGATACTGTGCCTTTAAGTCAACAAACGGAATATTCATATCCAAAGTTCCTATGCGTGCAAAGCATGAGTATGGGTAACATCTTACGCGCGGACTAGGGGCGAGGCATGGTAGCCATTCCACTGAACGCTCGACTGAAACTGGTGCAGCCCTCCGCCGTTTCGTAAAGATTTTTGAACCGCTTCGACAATCTCAATCACCCGTAATCCGTTATAGCCATCGGTCAGTGGAATCTTTTGACCACGAATACAGTCGGCAAAATGGATGCACTCCAAGCGCAACGGCTCCTCAAAACGAATGTAGGGGCTGACAATGTCGCCATAGTGATAGGCAAACTGAAACTCACCAAAAGTGTCCGTGTGGCGAATTGCGGTGACCCCTTTATCGTAGACCTTAAGCTTTTCTTGCGCCTCGACATCGTCGTAGATCACCATCTTTTTGCTGCCGACAACGGTGAGACGGCGGATTTTACTGGGGTCGAGCCAACTCATCCGAATATGAGCCAGAATGTTTTGCGGGAAGCGCAGGGTGACGTAGGCTACATCTTCGACGCCTTGTTGCACACAGGCCGTCCCCTGTGCCGCCACGGCTTCGGGCATCACCCCGAGCAAATGCAAAAGGATTGAGATGTCATGCGGTGCGAGATCCCAGATCACATTCAGATGCGCATTGAAGAGACCCAAACTGACCCGAACGGCATCAATGTACTGGATCTCTCCCAGTTCCCCGCTATCGATCATCTGCTTCAAAGCCCGCACCGCTGGGTTGTACTCAAAAGTGTGCCCGACCATCAGAATTCGCCGCTGCTCTTCAGCGATCCGAATTAAGTCACGGGCATCAGCGCTGTTCAGGGTGAGCGGCTTCTCAACTAAAACATGCAGGCCATTTTGCAGACATTCACGCACGATTTTGTAGTGCGTATGGGGTGGTGTTGCCACGACAACCGCATCCAGCCCCAAAGCGAAGAGCGAGTGATAATCTTGCGTAAAGACTTGAATCTGGGGATGGCGTTCCTGCACATGTTTGAGGCGAGCCTGGTTTAAATCGGCAACCGCAGAGATTTCAGTGTCAGGAAGTTCGATGAAGTTGCGAATCAGATTGGGACCCCAGTACCCATACCCAATCGCTCCGATTTTCAACCGAGGCATTTACTCCGCTCCCTTAGAGAAGAGCACGGCGGGCACCGTGCCGAACAGAATTTTGATGTCCGTCCAGAACGACTGGATTCGGGCATATTCCACGTCCAACTCGACCATCTCATCAAAACCGAGGTCACCTCGCCCCTTGACCTGCCACAACCCTGTCATCCCAGGGAGGGCGTGCAAGCGCTCCATGTGCCAGTCTCGATACATGTCCACTTCGTAGGGGATCGCCGGTCGTGGCCCAACCAGGGTCATATTGCCTTTGAGCACATTCCAAAGCTGCGGCAATTCGTCCAGGCTGGTCTTGCGCAACCACGCCCCCATTTGTGTGATGCGCGGGTCGCCGTTGATCTTGTAACGCGTATTGCCGCTGGCCTTCTTGGGTTGCAGCTCGGCCATCCGCTTCTCATCACCGGCGATGTAGGCTTCGATGTATTGGCGATGGAGTTCAGCGCTCGCGTCGACGCGCATACTGCGAAACTTGTAGATGGTGAAGGTACGGCGTTGCCAGTAGTACCGGCCATTGCGTACTCGCCGCCGTGAACCAACACGCTGTTGGGCAAAGATCACCGGGCCGGGCGAATCCCAGGCGATGAGCACGGCGATAAAGGTCATCACCGGCAACAGGGCCAGCAGCACGATGGAAGTCAACGTCACATCCAACAGACGCTTGAAAAAGAAATAATAAGGGCGATCCGCCAACAGGGGGCTGACCGCAGATGAGTCCATTTGATGCACCTGCTCAAAGCTTAACTGCTGTGTACCGCTCAAGCGGGCAGTATTCAGCCCCGCATTGACCGGGCGCGGTGCGGTAAGTTGCAGCTTCGGTGCTGTCATCGGCGGATGATTGCTCTGTTGAGCGGTCAACGACAGTCCGTCTTGGGTCACTGAGGATGGCATGGAATTCCTCTCTTTAAAAAACGCACTTACAATGATTGCCAGATAAGACCGAAGTGCAGTGAAGGGCGACAATGGTGGTACACCTGCATACCTGTCTGAAGAAAGCTGCGCCGGAATGAGTGCTGGAAGATGGTAGTAGACTGCGCAATTGTGGTTCAGATAGGCTAAAATGCTTTATGATTGCTCGCTTTGAAACCAGCAGTGAGCATACGGTGTAGGCAAACTGCTGGTTTCAAAGTGGCTGTTCATACAAGCATAGAACGACAACATAAAACGAATACACCTACCACAATACGATTACAATAGTTATGGATACGTAGTTACGGATATTACAGCGTTACAGGTACTGCTCACGGGACAACAAAACAACTCACTACCACTTGACAGGGATCGAACATGATCAAACCGGAATCAACTGCGCCGAAACCCCCAGGCGATTCAGCTCTCGCTGAATTTCGTCGCAATAGATTGGGTTCATCACCAAAATCATCTCCGGCTGATAGGTCTGTAAAAATGCCGGGCCGACGATCTCCTGACCGGAACCAGCCATAAACGTACCGTGCCGGTAGGGGTTCACATCGACTGCATACTGGATCACCTCAGGTGGGTTGAGCGTAGTCAGGAAAGCCACACCCTTCGACCCAGACCCCCAGATAACGGCTCGCTTGCCCTCTTGTTGAATCTGCTCTAACAATGTGCGCCAACGTTGCAACACCCCTGGATAAGCGGCAATAAAGGTCTGCACATCCTCCTGGGTTTCAGCCACGGCCTGTCGCGAAGCAGGCGAGATCGTCACCTGGTCTAGCGCCACGGGTTTAGCTTCGATGGTGAGATATTGCTCCTGATACTCGGTCGCAACATCCAATACCTGAAAGCCACAGTGCTCAAAGAGGTAAGCCAGCGAACCAGCGCTAAAATACGAACAATGTTCGTAGTAGATATCCCAAAATGCCACATCGCGCATCACATAGCGTGCATTCGGGACTTGGAAAAAGACCACCGTCTCTAGCCGATTACCGATCGAGCGGCGCACGGTGCGGACGAACTCAGCCGTATTCGGAATGTGTTCCAGCGTCATCTTGCAGGCGATAAAGTCGCCCTGCACAGCGGCATACTTTTCTGAGTAAAAATCCTGCACAAAGGAGACTTGCGCCGGGTTGTACTCGCGTGGCCGTCCGGTGTCGTAGGCTGGGTCAAAGCCGACGCCGTAATTCTGGCCCATTTCGCAGAGCATGATCAGAAATTCACCCTGCCCGCAGCCGATCTCAATTAGATGTTTGTTGTGCAGGTCATACCGGTCGATCAACCGCCCCGCCAACTTGCTGTGAAAGCTGTTAAAGGTGGCCGAAAAACTCTGAGTAGCCTCATACCCAACCGAATACTCATGGACGGTAGGGTCAAAGGCCACATTGCTGATGAACCCACAGGTATCGCACAGCCCCAGCCGGATGTCGCCACGGCGATAGTTGCGTGCCCGCTCGCGGGTTGGCATCAGCAGCACACTATGCACCGGCACAGCGTCTACTTTGTAAAAGGTCTGCATTCCAGAAGCGCCACAATTGGGGCAGCAAATCCGATCCGTCATGATGGCTTTCAATTTCTTCAATAACCTGTCTGGCTATGATACTGGAGAGGTTGCCGGGTTTAGTTCTCGTTTAGCCTCTCGTACTATTAATCGTAGGAAGCGCTGGAATCCTTCGCGATGGTATAAGTTCCACCGCCGGTAGTTTACGTTCTTCAAGGTTTAGAATCGGTGCAAGGCCGCAATTCCTTCGCGTATGCGGTACATTCGTTGGATATAGTTTGTCACGTCTGGGAATCGCTGGTTATAATGACCATTCAGCAGTGAGTGGTAGGGGCGAGGCAGTTGGGCAAGAGCTCTGTTGCGTATCGAGATTTTCCTCCCGACTGCCTCGCCCCTACAGCGGGATCTACTATTGTCCAGTTACAATCCCAGAAGCCAGTCTTTTTTAAGGAACAGCGCGATGCCCTTCCAAGTAGTCACCAATACCCCCCTTTCAGCCGAGATCATGGCGATGTTGAGCGATCAGTGTACGGTTCATCTCTGGTCGCCCGCTGGGGTAGACCCGGCTGTGCTCGGAGCGGCGGAAGGTTTTTTTGTCTACGGCCACCCTCAGATCAACGGCGCGGTGATGGACACCATGCCGAAGCTACGGGTGATCAGCAATTTTGGTGTTGGCGTGGATCACATCCACCTGGCCGATGCGCGGGCGCGCAACATCCCCGTCGGCAACACCCCTAACCTGGTTGACGGGGCCACGGCGGATATGACCTTCACACTGCTGATGGCGGCGGCGCGCAACCTGATCATCGGCGAACGCTATGCGCGCAGCCCGGCATTTACCAAATATGACCCCAATTTGCTGCATGGCTATGATGTCTTTGGGAGTACGTTGGGGATCATCGGGATGGGGAACATTGGCAAACAGGTGGCGAAGCGAGCCAAAGGCTTTGAGATGACTGTGCTCTATCACAACCGGCGGCGCGACGAGCAAGCCGAACGTGAACTAGGCGTTACCTACGCCACGCTGCCGGAGTTGCTCCAGCAAGCCGATTTTGTCACCCTCAACGTGCCGCTCACCCCGGAGACGCGCGGCCTGATCGGGCGCGACCAGTTGCGGATGATGAAGCCATCGGCCATTTTGGTGAATGTGGCGCGTGGTGGTGTGGTCGATCACGCTGCGCTGGTGGAGGCGTTGCAAGAGCAGTGGATCTACGCCGCAGCCGTCGATGTCACCGAGCCAGAGCCGCTGCCGCGCGACCATCCGCTGTTGAAACTGGAGAATTTGGTGATTGCCCCGCATCTGGGCAGCGCCACCCGCCAGACCCGCCGCCGTATGGCGCAGCGCGCGGTGGATAATTTGCTGGCCGGGCTGCGCGGCGAGCCACTGCTCAACCGGGTGGGGTAAGCGTTCCTGCTTGCCCTAGCTCGCGATAGGCGGCTGCCAAAGCACGATGGCTAGGGACTTCTTCTAAAAAGAGACGGCGGCTTGTGGTATCCAGGTTTGCGGCGTCCTGTTGCAGCAGGTCATAGCCATGCTGCAACACGGTGACGGTACGCGGGTCACCACTCGCCGCCAGGACGTGGCAACAGGTCAGGTAGATAAAAGAAGGATTGTTGTAACCGACATGTGGCTCTTCGGCGAGCACAGGCAAAATCGCTTCGACCTGCGCCAGAGCACCGGTCAAATCACCCTGCGCCAGGGCAATCTGCGCCAGACCAGCTCGCGGTTCGGCGGCCAACGCCTGATTGCCGAATTCCTGGAAGGCGGTAAGTGCTTGCTGGAAAGCGGCCGCCGCTGCATCCCATTGCCCCAGCGCGGCGCGGGTATGGCCCAGGATGAGCGCCGTATCGACCCGCCGGAACAAAATTTCGCCGCCTTGCTCGTTCAGTTGGTTGGCTTGTTCGGCATAGTGGAGCGCCAGGGGGTGATCACCGGCAGTGTGTGCCCTGACCGCCGCGGCCAGATAGGCATACAGTTGACACTCTCTGGGGAGTTTGGTGCGCGTCAGGAGCCGAGTAAGTTGTTCGTGGTGCTGTGCAGCCGCCGCCCCGTCGCCGATCTGACAGTACAGGCGGATGAGCGCCGCCAAAATGAGCGCCTCATCATAGCGGGAGGTCAGCATGAGCGCTGTGGTGAGCGCCTGTTCGAGTAGGGTGCGCGCCGTGGTATAATCACCGCGCAGCTGCAACACCGCGGCCAGCCCCTCTTGGGTATGCATTTCCACTCGTCGATAACCCAGGGTGCGCGCCAGCTCGAGCGCGGCGGCATAGTCCGCTGCTGCCGCCGCCACGTCATAGAGCAGAAAGTTGAGGTTGGCCACACTCGTCAGGCAGAAGAGTTCCCCCCGACGCTTGCCCAGCGTCTGGCAGATCTGCAGCGCCTGCCTAACATAGGTGCGGGCGCTGGCATAATCGCCAAAACCGAGCGCATTGCCGCGTAGCCAGTGATGCGCCATCCAGTGAACTTCATGCAGCACTTCACTCGCTGGATGGGCAGGTTGATAGGTATGGACAAGCCCAATCGCCTGTCGCCAAAGCTCACCGGCTGCGCGTCGTTGCTCTGCTTCCTGGGCAACACGCCCCAGGACAAACGTGCCCAAGGCTTCGCCTTCAAAGCCGCCACTGACCGCCCCCAGTTGCACGGCCTCTTGCGCCTGCGCCGCCATCTCCTCATCGCGCCCCTGGGCAAAGAGAAAATCGGCATGGATCGCCAACAACTTGGCGAGTAGCCGTTGACCTGCCAGACGTGCCACATCGTCTTCCGCCACGGTGGCTAGACCGGACGCCCTCTGGGCGCGCACCCCGGCAATGGCTTGGGCAAAGCTGGCGCGCGCTTCGGCATCCAGACCATGAAAGGCGCAAAACTGCCACCAGGTATAGGTCGCCGCTTCTAATTCCAGCAACTGGCCCCGGGTGACAGCCCACTGCCAGGCCCGGCGGATGTTGTCCAACTCAACTTGGATTTCGGCGCTCGCCTCCCGTGGCTCCCCTCGCCCCAGGCGCAGACCACGTTCCGCTAAATAGGCGAGATAATAGCGGCCATGCTGCATCGCCACCGTCTCGCCTTCGTTAGCCGCGTGCAATTCCTCTTCGGCAAACTGGCGCAGCAATTCGTGCAGCGTGTAGCGCCCTTCGCCGCTGGCGTTCTCCTGCCACTGGAGCAGGGATTTCCGGCACAAGCGACTCAAG
>Ga0224722_1002158_pt1 | contig 10568 bp, 10 predicted proteins | sample Balambano_FR1_Me_FD_161646 | JGI IMG/M metagenome (GOLD analysis project Ga0224722, IMG submission 161646) | Freshwater sediment microbial communities from Lake Towuti, South Sulawesi, Indonesia - Balambano_FR1_MetaG | ecosystem: Environmental > Aquatic > Freshwater > Lake > Sediment | place...
TTCTCGGGAAAGCGCAAGACTTGACATTTCCTGCGAAATCTGTGTCGGAAAATGTATTTTGAGGACAATTGTTGTCAGAAAATTATAATAGAAAATGCGTGCAATCTGTCGGTTGGTGTAATATTATTTTGCTTGAAGAGATAACTATACTGCTAATAAATTGCTAGCAACTGCTATAATGGGATTTCTATTACATAATAAAGTTTGGAAAAATATTTCTATGTAAGGGAAACTTCTATAAAATTTCTTCGTATATACAAAGTAGTAGTTTTTAATGAAATAACAAACAGATGTTGGAGGAAATGTAGATGAATAATCATGAAATTGATTTTAAGATTTATGGAGATGACATGCAGTTTGTTGAAGTGGAGCTTGATCCAGGAGAAACGGTAGTGGCTGAAGCAGGGAGTTTAATGATGATGGAGGACCACATTTATATGGAGACGATCTTTGGTGATGGTTCTTCCGGAGGTGGAGGTTTGATGGGGAAATTGCTAGGAGCCGGAAAAAGAATGATTACTGGCGAAAGCTTGTTTATGACGACATTCACGAATCAAGGAAGTGGGAAAAAGCATGTATCCTTTGCTTCTCCTTACCCAGGGAAAATTGTACCAATGGACCTTAGTGAGCTAGGCGGGAAAATTATTTGTCAAAAAGATGCGTTTCTAGCAGCTGCAAAAGGTGTATCCGTTGGTATTGAATTCCAGAGAAAAATTGGGGCAGGATTTTTCGGTGGAGAAGGATTTATTATGCAGAAGCTTGAAGGTGATGGAATGGCCTTTGTTCATGCTGGTGGGACCATTTATCAAAAAACGCTTGCTCCAGGTGAAGTTCTCCGTGTCGATACTGGCTGCTTAGTCGCTATGACGAAGGATGTGGATTATAATATTGAAATGGTTAAGGGCGTGAAAACAGCTTTATTCGGTGGAGAAGGGCTGTTTTTTGCTACATTACGTGGACCTGGAACGGTTTGGATTCAATCCCTACCTTTCAGCCGTTTAGCGAGTCGTGTATTTGCCGCAGCTCCGCAGGCTGGAGGAAATGGAAGAGACGAAGGTAGTCTATTGGGTGGCGTATTTAGAATGTTGGATGGAGATTAATACGAGACTTTATTTTGCATGAGCTGCTAAGGCAGCTTATTTTTTTTGACCTAATTGCACACTGTCCACCTGAGATGGACAAAAATAGGGAAAGTGTCCACGAAGGGTGTCTGTCACCGTAATGATGTAATCGTTATTTTCTTTCGTAATTGGAGTTGTTGCGGTATAATATGTGATGTGAATAGTATAAGCCTAGTTAGTAGGCAAGTAGATACAAAGTTGAAAGAGAGTGTTCATTATGGGCCGTAAGTGGAACAATATTAAGGAAAAAAAGGCATCTAAGGATGCAAATACGAGTAGGGTTTACTCCAAATTTGCGTTAGAAATTTATGTAGCAGCTAAACAAGGTGAGCCGGATCCAGAATCAAACCAGGCACTTAAATTCGTTTTAGAGCGTGCGAAAACGTATAACGTACCAAGAGTTATTATTGACCGTGCGATTGATAAGGCTAAAGGCGGAGCAGAAGAGAACTATGATGAGCTTCGTTACGAAGGCTTTGGACCAAGCGGATCAATGATTATAGTTGATGCACTTACCAATAATGTGAACCGCACAGCTTCTACTGTCCGCGCTGCGTTTGGAAAAAACGGCGGAAATATGGGAGTAAGCGGATCTGTTGCTTATATGTTCGATAATACTGCTGTTTTTGGTATTGAGGGCAAAACGTCTGACGAGGTACTTGAGTTACTAATGGAAGCAGATCTTGATGTTCGTGACATAATTGAAGAAGAGGATACAGTAATTGTATATGCCGAACCCGATCAGTTCCACGCTGTACAGGTAGCTTTTAAAGATGCTGGAATTACAGAATTTACGGTTGCTGAGCTAACGATGCTCGCGCAAAATGATATAAGCTTAGACGCTGATGCTCAAGCTCAATTTGAAAAATTAATTGATGCATTAGAAGATTTAGAAGATGTACAACGTGTGTATCATAACGTTGATTTAGGAGAGTAATTAAAAGAAACAGGTCTTTATCATATAAAGGCCTGTTTCTTTTTTATAGTTTTATGGACGATAGATGAAGAAAGGAACCTCTTCATGTCCTAAAAGACGAACATATGTAAAAAGTTGTCCTTTATGATGAATTTCATGGTCTTTAGCTAGCTCCAACATAGCTTTTCCAGGCAAGTCCATTCCAGCAAATGTAATAATGCTTTTTAATTGTTCATCAGTTAATTTTTCAAGCTCTTGTTTAGCGTACTCAGTCTGAGCCTCAACTAATTCAATAAGCTCTTTTGCTGTAGAGACTTCCTTCTTTTCTGTTGGAGGTGTAAACACTCCAGTATTCACTGTTTTTACAAACATTGAAGTGGAACCCGAGATATGAAGGGTAAGCTCTGACAAGGACATTCCATTTTCCCACGGTCTAAAGGAGAGTTGCTCATCGTTAACCACTTTTAGTAACTCAAGTAATGCCTTTCTGTGCGAAAGCCAGCCGCTGATGAAACCAGATAAATTACTCATTCATTTTCCTCCTCAATTTAAAAAATATCCAACTAGATAATTATATGATACGAACTTATTTCTAACAATTTTTAAGTTTGTATAAATATTTTTTCAAGTTTAGAAACATAATATGTCTGGATAAAAAATGGGTAAAGTAGTGAGATTTATGAGGAATCAGACACTTATTGAATTTATCAAGTTTTCTATTGTTGGAGCAATTAATACGATGGTTGATTTTGGTGTGTTTAGCTTGTTGCTGACAAATAGTTGTCCCATTCTATTGTCTCAAATCATCTCATATGGATGTGGAATGCTAAATAGTTTTATAATGAATCGTTCATGGACCTTTAAGGAGAATAAAAGAAATGAGTATTCGGAGCCCTTAAAGTATGTAGTGGCCAATGTAGCTACCTTAATTTTAGTGTCAGTGCTGATTCTTCTCTTTATCAACCTGGTTCATCTACCTGTTTTATTAGCAAAAGTCATATGCACAGGTATTGGGATGGTAATTAACTTTATAAGTAGTAAGTTCTGGGTGTTTCAGGGTATCGAGAGAAGTAGGGGGTACGAGTGATTCGAAACATGGTTTTGAATAGAGTATTGGGATGCATAGAGGTCAGTTTTCATCTGCAAAAAAGACAAAGCGGGATATACCCATACTTTGTCTTTCAACCACATATTAATCTCCCCAAAGTCTCCACCAGCTGCGTTTTTTCGCGGTTTTTGCTGCGGCCGCTTCACGGAAAGCGGAAACTAGATCTTGAAATCCTTCTTCGCGTTGATGAATGTGACTAGTGAATTCTTGGAGCTCATGAATAGATTCTCTTAGCTGTTGTTGATCTTCATGCAAAGAAAAGGCAACGGTTCGAACATCATTTTTAACATCTGCTACAGTTTGAGAAACTGCTGATAGAAGCTGGTCATTTTCTGTTTGAACGGCTTGGTTCATTTGATCAATTTTTTGCTCAATGCTTTCAGAGGTTGCTTTTGAATGTTTCGCAATGGTTTCTGATAAGGTTCCGAATGTTTCAGAAGTATATTTCGAATTTGATTGTATCGCTTCCGTTAATACTTGCATGTCTGCCTTTCGCTTATCGTTTGATCTTTGAATAGACTTTGAAAGATCAATGACAGTTTGTAAAGATGAATTTGCTAACTCGTGTTTGATTTCATCCATAATGATGGAACGCTGCTCTAACATTTCTCGTTTTACTTCGTGTATTACACCTTCCTTTAAGGTTTGAAGGCTAGCTTGAATGTCAGATAATTGTAACGAGTACTCGTTTGTTTTTTCCGTCTCTGCTACATCTGTCGTTGCCAAAACCATTTCGAATGATTCGGAAGCAACTTCTGAAGGTGATTGTAAGTGCTTCTCTAGAAGGGTTCGAATCATCCCCTTTCCCACATTTTGAGCTCTCATAGCTGAAATTTTTTCTAATAGTTTAATTTCTACACTTGTATAATAACGCGCACCTTGCTTTGTACGCGGAATGACTAAAAGTCCACTCAAATCTTTTTCCCACTGTCTAATTGTTCCAGAAGGAATTCCTAGTAGTTTTGATACCTCTTGAATAGAATAGGCTCTTGTAATTTCTTGATTTATCATAGTGATGTTCCTTTCTTATAAAAATTTAGTAGAGTGCTAATATTAACAATTATTCTCTATAAAACTAGTTAGATTCCTGCCATAAGACAAAAGCTATCAAAACTAGTGTTCTTTCCCCAAAAGCTGAGGGAAAGTTTGATTATTTGCGATTCGAGAGTCGAAATCAATAAAAAACCTCGAAAGAAGAAGGTAGAAACTGTAAGTGTCAATCGGTAAACTAAAGGTAGAGTCAGAGAAAAACGGGAGGGTAAGGGATGAGAGCAATCGTATTACGTGAATTAGGAGGACCTGCGCAATTTCGACTAGAAGAAGTGGAGAAGCCCATACCAAATGCTCATGAAGTGCTTATAAAGTTAAAGGCATCAGCTTTGAACCGTCGTGATATATATGTTCGAATGGGACAATATCCAGGTATTAAGATACCGGCAATACCAGGAGCTGATGGGGCTGGGGTGTTAGAAGATGGGTCCGAAGTCATTATCAATCCTGCATTAAATTGGGGAGAAAATGAAAACTTCTATTCAAAAAGTTTTCATATTATCGGTGTTCCTTCAAATGGAACCTTTGCTGAATACATAAAAGTACCTAAGGAAAATATATTCCCTAAGCCCGCATATCTTAGCTGGGAAGAAGCTGCAGCGCTTCCATTAGGAGGATTAACAGCCTACCGTGCATTGTTTACAAGAGGAAAACTACAAGAAGGAGAGACTGTATTAATCCCTGGGATTGGCGGCGGAGTTGCATCCTTTCTTCTACAAATGGCTGTTGCTGTAAAAGCAAAAGTATTTGTTACCTCTAGTAGCGAGGAGAAGATTAGAAAAGCGATAAGCATGGGAGCTTCTGGTGGTGTAAATTATAAAGAAGAAGGATGGGATCGACTATTAAAGGAACAAATGAAAGGGTCGGCAGATCTCATTGTTGATAGTGTTGGAGGCTATAGTTTTTCTAAACTGATTAATATAGCTAACAACGGGGGAAGAATTGTTAGCTTCGGTGCTACGGCAGGACCAATCCCACAAATTGTCATGCCAAAAATATTTTTTAAGCATTTGGATATACTTGGTTCCACCATGGGTTCGCCAAGAGATTTTACAAATATGCTCAAACTGTATGAAGAACATCAATTACGCCCTGCTATAGATTCGGTTTTTTCTCTTGAGGAGATTCAACAGGCCCAAGATCGAATAGAGAATGGAAGTAATTTTGGAAAAGTCGTGCTGAAAATATCCAGCATGTCATAGCTATTTTGTATAAAAAGCACCGGCATTTTAACAAAATGACGGTGTTTTTTTATTTTTTATTAAAAAACACTTCCATTTTTTGGCCATATAAAATATAATTCAACTGTACCACCTGTATTACGATTGATAGTACACTAGGTACAGATTGGAGGATGAATATGTTTGAGCTAGATATTAGAAGTCGAAAGCCTATCTATGAACAGCTGGTAGACAAGTTAAAAGAGCTAATTATCAGTGAAGTCATGAAAGCGGATGAACAGCTACCTTCTGTTCGGATAATGGCACAGCAACTAACGATTAACCCAAATACCATACAAAAAGCCTATCGAGAGCTTGAGAATCAAGGATATATTTATTCAATCAAAGGAAAGGGGAGCTTTGTGAGTCCAGATACTCCAAAGCAAAACAGCGAAAAAATGAAGACAATTAAATCTGAGCTAATAAAACTTTTGTCAGAAGCTATGTACCTTGGAATCACTAGTGATCAGCTTGTCGAAATCATAAAGGAAGTGGAAACCACAATAGGGGGAGGGAGCAAGAGTGATTCAATTTAATAGGGTAAGTAAATCTTTTGAGGGAACCGATGCGGTTGAAAATATATGCCTCCATATTCAAAAGGGATCCATATATGGGTTGCTTGGTACAAATGGAGCGGGGAAAACGACTTTATTAAAACTTTTAGCTGGAATTTATGTTCCTGATCAAGGTTCTGTATTGGTTGATGAGAGCGGAGTATTTGAAAATAGTTACATAAAACAGCGTGTATTCTTTATTCCTGACCAACCATTCTTTTTTTCACAATATACACTAGCCGATATGGGTAAATTTTACGAGAAAATATACTATAAATGGAATAAAGAGAGATACGATTTACTTGTGGATGCGTTTAAGATCGATGAAAAAAGAAAGCTTCATAAATTCTCAAAAGGTGTTCAAAGGCAAGCAGCGTTTATTCTAGCCTTGTCCACCATGCCTGAAATCCTTCTTCTAGACGAGCCTATGGATGGACTGGATCCAGTTGTCCGGAAAAATATTAAAAGCTTAATTATTGAAGATGTAGCCTCAAGAGAAATGACGGTTCTTATCTCTTCCCACAATTTGCGTGAAGTAGAAGACATTTGTGATTATATAGGCATTTTGCATAAAGGAGAGCTATTAATTGAGAAGGAACTGGATGACTTAAAGTCTGACACACATAAAATTCAAGTAGCATTCAAGGAAAATGTACCGGAGAAACTATTTACCGGTGTCAAACTTTTACATCAAGAGAAAAGAGGAAGTGTCTTTATCTGTATTGTTAAAGGAAAAGAAGCGGAAATATTAGATAAAGTCATGAAACATCAACCTGTAATTCTCGATATTCTCCCACTAACATTAGAAGAAATCTTTATTTATGAAATGGAGGGTGTCGGATATGCCATCAAAAACATCTTTGCTTAACCCTGAGATATTAAAATTTATGCTTAGAAGCTCAGGTTGGGTATCTATTATTTATTTTCTTGTATTGTTATTTGCTATTCCATTTGAAATATTAATGAACACAACAAATGAACGTTTGATGTTTGAACCTGCGAATGTGTTTCAATACAATCTGGAACTTCAATATATTTTACTAGTATCTGTGCCTGTTTTATTGCCATTGTTCTTGTTTCATTTTATGCAGTCAAAACAAAGCTCAGATCTTATTCATAGTTTACCAGTAAATAGAGAAACGATTTTCCATCAATACACCCTTTCTGGTTGGTTAATGGTAAACATACCAGTCGTCATAATTGCAATGATTGTTTTCGTTCAGCGTAGTGTTTTGGATCTACAATTTATTTTAGTAATTGACTCTATTTTTTATTGGTTAGGGATGACAATTCTTTTTAATACCATCATATATATTAGTACAGTGTTTATCGGTATGATCACAGGTATTTCAATTGTACAAGGTATTCTATCGTATATTTTTCTTCTTCTACCAGTTGGATTATTTGTATTAAGCGCATTTAATCTTAAGTTTTTTATGTTTGGTTTTCCAGATAGTTATCATCTAAATGGAAAAGTACAGTATTTATCTCCATTAACCATGATAGAAGGAATACAAGATATTTCTAATGGGATACTTTTAGGGAGCTATGCTGGTATTTCGATATTATTGTATTTCTTTAGTTTAGTTCTTTATAAAAAAAGAAAACCGGAATCGGTATCACAAGCTGTTATTTTCCCCATTTTAAAACCAATTTTGAAATTCGGAACGACTGTTTGCTTTGCATTATTAGCCGCTGCTTACTTCGGTGACGACTATCGTGAGCTATCGGAAGGCTGGTTATTTTTCGGCTATCTGTTTGGATCCTTTTTTGGTTATGTACTAGCTGAAATTCTACTTCATAAAACATGGAGAGTATTTGGTCATCTTAAGGGTTATCTATACTATGGTGGTATTTTAATAGTAATCATTGCTATTTTTCAGTTTGATCTAACTAACTATGAGAACCGAATTCCAGAGATAGGGGATATTCAAAGGGTACATTTAAGTGATGGTCCGTATCTTTATTTAAACCCTGAGCAAAGTGGCTACACAAAAGAAACATTCTACTTAAATGAAAACAACAATATTCAGTTAGTTCACGATTTGCATAAACAGATTCTTTCCAATAAAGAAAGTAAAAAAGCATCAGGTGAACAATACGAAACCGCCTTTTTTGTGTATGAGTTAAAGAACGGCAAAAAATTGGTTCGTGAATACGAAATAAACAAGAATGATTATTTGGCGTATTACAAGCCGATTCATGAATCAAAGGAATATAAAGAGGTAACCTATCCAGTGTTCAATTTAACAATGGATGAAATTAACATGATAACTATTGAATCAATGGGATATAAAAATGATCGTGCCGTAATTTCTGAGAAAGCTGATATTAAGGAATTTCTATCTATTATAAAGGAAGATATATTAGCCTCCACCTATGAGGAGATGTATAGCTCAAATTCCTTTCAGTCTCATATTTCCTTTTCCTTAAATAATAGTAAGGAATACTACGGATACGCAGATATACCTGCCTTAGCTACCTACAAAAGGCTTGAACATTGGTTAGCTGAGAAAGAACTACTTGATAATGCCTTTATCTCGGAGGAAGACATTGATTATGCTGTGGTTCTAAAAAAAGAGGACCTTGAAATTAATCATGATGGTTATTCGAATCATGAAGTTTTTAATAATATGAATAATCACTCAAACGCCAAAACTTTCAAAACGAAAGTCGAAATAAAAGAAATGATGGAAATTACAGAAGATGCTTATTTACCAGACAGTAAAAAGACATACGTAGTTGCCTATAAATTTAAAAATCAACAGGACCCTTATTTAGGAACGTTTGATAAAAGCGACGCACCTGCATTTGTAAATGAAAAGTTTAAATAATGGATTACGGGGAAAGGGAGGGAGTGATCATGAATGAGCAATTATCGAAGGAAGATATGATGACGATTTGTTTTAGTCATCAAAAACTTCTATTTCATATCGCCTTCGGTATCACTAGGGATTACCACTTAGCACAGGACGTAGTACAAGAAACTTTTTTCAAAGCATTCCGAAAGATAGATACCGTTGTCGATGATGGCAAGCTCCGCTCATGGCTATCCTCGATTGCATCAAGAACAGCAATTGATTTTGTAAGAAAAGAAAAAAGAAGAAAAGAAGTACTTGAAACGGATATCACTTACCAAGAGGTTGCATCACATAAAAATGTGGAAGAAGAAGTGAATTCTTTATTATTACAGAATGAAATTACAAAAGCTTTAAGTGTACTAAATGCCAATCAACTATCGGTGCTTCATTTAAAGGTTGTAGAAGGAATGAAAGAAAAAGAAATTGCTGAAGCTTTACATCTTAATCAAAACAATGTCAAAACCGTGTTATATCGAGCTAGGAAGAAATTATCTATGCATTTAGCAGAAAGAAACTATGCATAGCATGCTTAAAATATAATGAAGGAACGTTACCGCTCTAAAGCAGTAACGTTTTTTTAGTTTTTCTTTCACTTGAGGAATAGAAACCGTTTAATATCCATATTGTCCTCTCTAGAAGTACAATTGTCCATATAATGAGGAAAAAATGCTTGATTCTTTACTACTTTGAAGCGATAATAAATATAAATTTTATTTATCAGGGGATGTTTACATGAAGGTAGCAAAATTCGGAGGATCATCTTTAGCAAATGGAGAGCAATTACAAAAAGTATTTCAAATCGTCACAGCTGATCCTAGTCGAAAGGTAATTGTTGTATCAGCACCAGGAAAAAGAAAAGCAGATGATATAAAAGTGACAGATTTGTTGATACATTGCGCAGAGCAAGGATTGAATGGTGAAGATACAAGTGCTACACTTGAGCAAATAATCGATCGTTACGTTAGTATTGTTAAGGAACTCGATCTCTCATCAGACATTACAGATGAGATTACAAATACTTTACACTCTTTATTATCTGCAGATAAATCCAATTCAGACCATTATATGGAGGCTTTAAAAGCAGCTGGTGAAGATAATAATGCAAAATTAGTGGCGAGATTCTTTCAATCAAAAGGTGTGCAAGCAAAATACATCAATCCAAAAGATGCTGGATTGTTTGTTACTGATGAGACAGGGAATGCACAAGTATTACAGGAGTCTTATGACAATTTATATAAATTAAGAGAGGAAGATGGAGTTTTGATCTTCCCAGGATTTTTCGGATATACAAAAGATGGAAATGTTGTAACTTTTTCGAGAAGTGGTTCTGACATTACAGGCTCCATTTTAGCGAATGGAATAAAAGCAGATCTGTATGAAAACTTTACAGACGTAGATGCTGTTTACTCAGTGAATCCTAATCTTGTTCAAGACCCAAAAGAAATTAAAGAACTTACCTACCGTGAAATGAGAGAACTATCATACGCTGGCTTCTCTGTATTTCACGATGAAGCGTTAATTCCAGCTTTTAGAGCAGGAATTCCAGTCCAGGTGAAAAACACAAATAACCCCCTTTCACCTGGAACATTAATTGTTCATAAGCGCAGTGTTCAAAATGGACCAGTAACAGGAATTGCTAGTGATAAGGGGTTCTGTAGCATTTATGTTGGAAAATATTTAATGAACAGAGAAATCGGGTTTGGAAGTAGATTATTAAGAATATTAGAAGAACATGGTA
>Ga0224722_1002159_pt1 | contig 10566 bp, 7 predicted proteins | sample Balambano_FR1_Me_FD_161646 | JGI IMG/M metagenome (GOLD analysis project Ga0224722, IMG submission 161646) | Freshwater sediment microbial communities from Lake Towuti, South Sulawesi, Indonesia - Balambano_FR1_MetaG | ecosystem: Environmental > Aquatic > Freshwater > Lake > Sediment | place...
GGCGTAAGTCGGGCTTGGGGTAGTAAACCAAAGATGGCGTTGGTGGTAATGGCGATATTGCCGCCGCGTCCAGTAAAGGCATTGGCGGTGATGTCGCTGTTTTCCCGCAACACGCCAATGATGAAGGGCGATCGAATCGTAATGTTGCCGCCATCGCCAACGGTTTGGCCAGTGCCAGCGGTAGCAGAAACCAGGCTGTTGCGCCGCAGCAGGATCAAGTCTTGTACATCCAGGGTAATGTTGCCCCCTTGAGCGCTGGCAGTTTCGGCGGTAATGGAACCGCGATCGCGCAGTTCCAATCGTCCGGCTCTGAGGGAAATGCTGCCACCCGTGCCACTGCCCTGACTATTAACCGCGATCGTGGCTCCATCTTCAATTTGTACAAGGCGTGGATCGATGATGATGTTGCCACCGTTGCCAGTGGAACCGGGTGTGGTGCTGGCAAACAAGCCGGTGCCGGGGTCGGTGAGTAACAGGCGATCGATGACATTGATGATTAAGTCTCCGGCCTGTCCACTGCCAGCGGTGTTTGTCAAAATTCTTGCCCCACCCGCGATCGTCAAATCCTCAGCATTAATCTGCACTTCTCCCGCTCTGCCCGCGCCAAAGGTAGACGCAGACAGTTCTACTCCATCAGTTAAGGTCAACTGTCGCGTCGCGAAGGTCATATTCCCCGCATTGCCTGTACCACTGGTTTCTACGGCGAGTCTTCCAGGTTCAGTAATGGTGATCGATCGGGGGGCAGACACAAGCAAATCGCCTCCGTTGCCACTGCCAGAAGTAGAGGCTGAGATCTGGGAGTTGCGGGTAAGAGCAATATTCAAATCTAATTGGTTGAGATAAGGATTCAGGGTGAGAGTACCCGCTGGTGCCTGTCCTTGCGTTTCCGCAAACACGCCTACGATGCCCGCCAAATTCAGGTTAGAGGCATTGAGGGTAATGCTACCGCCGCCTTCAGGATTCGTGGCAGTGGCAGTGGCAGTGGCGGTAATCCGGGCGCGATCGGATAGGTTCAAGTTGGGGGTATTGATCAAAATATCTCCGGCTTTGCCTGACCCACTGGCTTCCACCGACAAAATCGGAAAAAAGTCTTCTAGCCGCGTCAGGTTCACAACGGTGGGCGCATTGATGAGAATATTGCCGCCGCGCCCCTCACCTTGAGTTTCGGCAACAATTCGAGCATTGCCCACCACATTCAGGGTGGGGGTATCTAAAGTAATACTTCCGGCACTGCCGCTGCTGCTAGTTGTGGCAGAAAGCAGACTGCCATCTGTTACCGTCACGCCCTGATCTGCCCGAACTGAAACATTTCCCGCTAATCCAGTATTGCTAGTGTTGCTAACAATTTGGCTATTGTTGAAGGTAATCAGACCGGGACTAGTGATGATGACATTTCCTGCCGGATCGCTGCTTTTAGTGTCGCTTTGAATAGAACTGTTGTTGAAAGTAAGGTTGCCTGTACTGGTGACGAAAACATCACCTGATTGTCCCTTATCACCAACAGGTACCTGGATTTCACTACAATTCGGGCAGATCTGTAGAGTTACCTGTTTGCTGGTCAGGATAAGGGTATTGCTGATGAATAAATCCCCGACTCCAGTCATCTGCACCGTCCCAGATTGCCCTGAAGAGGATGCAGTTAGCACTTCCAACCCCGTTATCTGGTTTTTTGCAGTCAAAGTGATGTTACCCCCCTGCCCCGAGGTGCCATTGAGCGAGATCGAAAAGGAGAAAAGGTTCACAAAGCCATTAGCCAAAATACTGCCATCCGTTGCGACGAGCAAGATTGCCCCGCCATTCCCAGCAGTTCCTGATGTCGAGAACGAGTTTGAGAACAAGTCCGAGTTAGCGAGGAAGATGTTGCCGTTGGTGGCAGAAAAGGAAATTGCTTCGCCATTGCCAGAATTTCCCGAGACCGAGCCCGAGTTCGAGAACAAGTTTGAGTTGGTGAGGGAGATGTTGCCGTTGGTGGCAGAAAAGAAAATTCCCCCGCTATTCCCAGAATTTCCTGAGTTCGAACTCGAGTTCGCGCTTGAGGACGAATCGGTGAGGAAGATGCTGCCGTTGGTGGCAGAAAAGGAAATTACTCCGCTATTGCCAGAATTCCCCAAAGGCGATCTCGAGAACGGGAGCAAAACCAAGTTGGCGAGGGAGATGCTACCGTTGGTGGCAGAAAAGAAAATCCCCCCGCCATTCCCAGAATTGCCAAAAGGCGATATCGAGTTTGAGAACAAGTTTGAGTTGGCGAGGGAGATGTTGCCATTAGTGGCAGCGAAGGAAATCGTCCCGCCATTCCCAGAATTTCCTGAGTTCGAGAACGAAGTTGTAGACGAGTATGAGTTCGATGTCGAGTTGGTGAGGGAAATGTTGCCATTAGTGGCAGCGAAGGAAATCGTCCCGCCATTCCCAGAATTTCCTGAGTTCGAGAACGAGGTTGTAGACGAGTATGAGTTCGATGTCGAGTTGGTGAGGGAAATGTTGCCATTAGTGGCAGCAAAGGAAATCGTCCCGCCATTCCCAGAATTTCCTGAGTTCGAGAACGAGGTTGTAGACGAGTATGAGTTCGATGTCGAGTTGGTGAGGGCGATGTTGCCGTTGGTGGCAGCGAAAGAAATCGCCCCGCCATTTCCAGAATTTCCTGATGTCGAGTTCGAGGTTGAGTCTGAGATCGAGTTGGTGAGGGCGATGTTGCCGTTGGTGGCAGCGAAGGAAATCGCCCCGCCATTCCCAGCATTTCCTGAGTTCGAGAACGAGATCGAGAATGAGATCGAGTTGGTGAGGAAGATGTTGCCGTTGGTAGCAGAAAAGGAAATTGCTCCGCCACTCCCAGCAGATCCTGATGGCGAGTTCAATGCCGAGTTCGAGATCGAATCGGTGAGGGCGATGTTGCCGTTGGTGGCAGCGAAGGAAATCGCCCCGCCATTTCCAGAATTTCCTGAGTTCGAGAACGAGTTTGAGAACGAGTTCGAATTTGCGAGGGCAATGTTGCCGTTGGTGGCAGAAAAGGAAATCGCCCCACCATCCCCAGAGTTTCCCAAAGGTGAAAACGAGTACGATCGCGCTCCTCTATCCCGTAGCTCAATACTCCCTGCCGTTGAGGTGACGGCAATCGTCCCTCCATTGCCGCTGTTTCCAGTGTCTGAATAGGAGAAGGAACCCAACGCAGCAGGGTTATTAGAAGATGCTGGCTCAAAAAAAGAACCGGTGTTAGCAATATCGCCGTTGGCAGTCAGTTCAATGGAGCCGCCGTTGCCGCCCACCCGACTGGAGGCATCAATGCTGTGAAAGGTAATGCCGCCATTGTCTGCGGTCAGTTTGACGGTGCCACCCGTGGCATTAGGTTCTACTCGTACCGGACTGGCTAAGGTAATGCCTGCGGGAATCGTGCCATTGGTAAACACAGGCGGGTTCGCTTGATTCGTGCCGCCATAAATTAGATTTGTTTGTCCAGAGCGGATGATTAAACCGGGCTGCGTCCCCAGCACTGCATCATTGCCGGTAAAGGTCGAAACCGTATCCGGGGCATTGATAGTGACTGCACCTTGAATCCGCACACTGCCTTGCGACTCAATCAGCAATGATGCTCCAAAATATTCGGCAGCAATGTCTACATTCCCAGTGCTACTGATGATTGGGTCGTACAAGCTGGTGAAGGTTGCTAGTTGCCCAGACACACTCCGAATGTGAAACGCGCCGCCACTAGAAAAATGAGCATCGCCCGAAATGACTCCATCACTGATCAGGCTCAAGTTTCTGCCACTTTGAACCGGAGTTTGAGGATGCTGGAGTGCCAGGATGTCGATGCCTTGGGTGCCCTGGATGGTTAAATCTCGACCGGAACTCGCCAAAAACGGAGTGGTGAGGGTGTCGCGGATTTGGACGGTATCTTGTGCTCTCAAAGTCAGATCTTGACCTGCCACCAGCCGTCCTTGCAAATCCAAGCGATCGCCCTCCAAGGTCAAATCTTGTCCTGCTGCCAGGTTGCCGCGATTGATGATGGTTGAACCGGAAGGAATCGTGCCGGTTTGCAATCCGGGTGTGATGTTGAGGGTGAGTAGGGGCGGAGCCTGGGAGTTGACCACACTAAACTCGCTGCCATCGGGAAATCTCAAGCTATTGGCAGTGGTGGCAAAAAAAGAGCCGTTGATTTGCAGGCGAGCATTGGGTCCAAAAAAGATGCCGTTAGGATTGAGGAAAAACAGGTTCGCGTTACCCAACACGCCCAAGGTGCCCAGAATATCAGAGGGATCGCTTCCCGTGACGCGAGTGAGAATGTTTTGCACTCCGGCTGGATTTTGAAAATAAACGCCGCGATTTTCCCGGATGTTGAACTCCTGGAAACTGTGAAACAGGTTTTGCCCATTGACCGATCGCGTGCCGCCCGTAATCACATCACCTCCGGGCAGGGCATTCTGGAGCACCTGAGTATTCAGAGAGCGATCGGCAGCCGTATCGGGAATCAGTTCGAGTTGGCCCCAGGCGGGGAGGGCAGTCAGGGCGATCGCGGTCCAACCAGTCATAAGGGCCATTCGGCAAGACTGAGGCAGTGGCATAAGGGGGAGCAAGAACAGAACGCAAATTATCTTAGCAGTAGTAAATAAATTGAACCGTTCATCGGCTTGGTTTTAACAAAATGTCATCCAGTTTCCTCAGCCGCGCCTGCTGCCCTGTGCCCTCTGCTCCCTGCCTGCTGCCTGCTGCCTGCTGCCTTTTATAATCATGAGGACATTGGCAAGAGGTGATTCCACATGGCTTCCATTCGCATTGGCAACGGGTACGACATTCATCGCCTGGTGCCCGATCGCCCCTTGATTCTAGGCGGGATTAAAATTGAACACTCCCTGGGATTGCTGGGACATAGCGATGCCGATGTGCTGACTCACGCAATTATGGATGCGATGCTGGGGGCGTTGAGCCTGGGCGACATTGGGCACTACTTCCCGCCCACCGATCCGCAGTGGGAAGGAGCCGATAGCTTGAAACTGCTGGCCCAGGTCGATCGCCTGATTCAGAATAAAGGCTGGCAGATCAGCAACATTGACTCTGTCATCGTCGCCGAACGTCCCAAGCTGAAGCCCCACATTTCTGCCATGCGCGATCGCCTCGCCACCGTCCTCAAATTGCAACCGGATCAAGTCGGTGTCAAAGCCACCACGAACGAAAAACTGGATGCCACTGGACGGGAAGAAGGTATTGCGGCATACGCAGTGGTTCTGCTTGAACGGAGCTAAACTCGCTAAAATCAGGTCACACTCACATCCAGAACGCGAGGATGCTATGACGATCGCCACCAAACGCCTCAGTTTTGCGGAGTATCTTGCCTACAACGACGGCACAGATACGCGCTATGAATTAGTGGATGGAGAATTAGTTGAAATGGGTGTGGGAACTGGGTTACATGGAGCAATTCTTAAGTTTTTAGAAAAACTATTTGATGCAGAGATTGCTCGACTCGGATTATTGTGGGTCAGTTTGGCAGCGGTTGCGAGTGTGCGATCGCCCCGCTCTGGTCGTCGGGATACGTCGCGCATTCTCGACGTGGTGGTGCTGTTGGCTGAGCAATGGCAGGCGATGCGCAACCGAGAAGCGGTGATTGAACTGAATGATCCGACTCCCCTGCTTGTTGTGGAAGTGGTGAGTGAATCGACCAAAACAACAGACTATCGCAGTAAGCAGATTGAATATGCGGTGCGGGATATTCCGGAATACTGGGTGGTTGATCCGATCGCCCAAAAAGTGACCGTATTCACTCTCACTGAAGGAATGTACGATGGGGCAGAGTTTAGCGGCAGTGACCTGATTCAATCCCCCACCTTTCCGCAACTCCAACTCACGGTTGCCGCAGTTTTGACCGCTGGAGCAAACCCATGACCTCCACAAGCCAGAATCACAAATCTAAAATCAACAATAGTACGCAGAGGGAAATGATGAGACCGATCGCCAAAGGCCAAATGCACAAGTGGTGGTACCGAATCATGGTTGCAGTCGTCATTTTTGGGATGGCGATCGGTCTCAATGCCTGCAATCCTTCTGCAAGTATTCTTAGGCAAAAAGAAGCACGAGTTGCACAGTACATTACCAGCACCTTAGGTGATCCCAAAACGTTTAATCTGGCTCTCAGTCAAGAATGGCCTGACATTTCTATTTTTACGGGTGATTTTCTAGTAGATCAAAATGGGGTAACTGGACAAATCGAACCAGAACTCGCTGAATCTTGGACATTGTCTGATGACAAGCTGAAATACGTGTTCACTCTGCGCGAAGGGTTGAAATGGTCAGATGGTCAGCCACTAACTGCTGGAGATGTTGAATTCACCTACAACAACATTCTATTAAATGAAAAAATCCCGACCGACTTTCGTGATGCCTTGCAAATTGGGGAAAAGCGCGAATTGCCCAAAGTTCGTAAGCTGGACGACCGCCGCATTGAGTTCGCCTTACCCGAACCCTATTCTCCCTTTCTCAGCACTTTAGTCAATACGCCGCTGTACCCAGAACACGTGATGAAGGACGCTGTTACCAAAACCGACTCCAGCGGCAACCCCCTATTTTTGACTACTTGGGGGACTGACACCGATCTCAAAAAACTTGTGTTTAACGGACCTTACATTATCGATAGCTATGCCGTGAATCAGCGGATGGTATTCCGCCGCAATCCTTACTACTGGCGCAAAGATGAGCAAGGGACTCAACTGCCCTATCTCGATCGCATCATTTGGCGCTTTGTTGAGAGTACCGATACGCAGCTTTTGCAGTTTCGTTCTGGTACCCTGGATGCGCTTGGGTTAGCGCCAGATGATTTCTCCCTGGTCAAACGGGAAGAGGAACGTGGCAATTTCCGAATTTACAACGGTGGTCCGGCTTCCGGCACTAACTTCATCTCTTTCAACCTAAATAAAGCCAAAAATAGTCGCGGCGAACCTCTTGTAGACCCGATTAAATCTCGCTGGTTCAACAACCTGGCATTTCGTCAAGCGGTAGCCTATGCGATTAACCGCACCCAGATGATCAACAACATTTTCTATGGCATTGGTCAGCCTCAAGACTCTCCTGTTTCTGTCCAAAGTCCTTTTTATGTATCAGTGAAAGAGGGCTTAAAAACCTACGATTACGATCCGCAAAAATCGAAGGAAATATTGCAGAACGCTGGTTTCAAATACGATACAGAGGGACAACTACTAGATGATCAAGGCAACCGAGTTCGCTTTACGTTAATTACCAACGCAGAAAATAGAACTCGTGTCGGAATGGCGGCTCAAATCAAACAAGATTTGGCAGCGATCGGCATTCAAGTTGATCTTAACCCGATCAACTTTGCGACCCTCGTGGAACAAATTTCCACATCTCGGACCTGGGATTGCTATCTCCTCGGTTTCACAGGTGGACCCGAGCCGAATGACGGTAGTAATGTCTGGCTCAGTACCGGCGGATTACATAGTTTCAATCAGGGACCTGTTCCTGGTCAGCCACCAATCCAAGGTTGGCAAGTTTCAGATTGGGAGAAAGAAATCGATCGCCTCTTCATTGCTGGAGCCAGAGAGTTCGATCCGAAAAAGCGCAAAGAAATTTATGGCAAATTTCAACAAATCGTGCAAGAACAATTACCGCAAATTTTTCTTGTTAACTCCATTGGACTCGCTGCTATCCGAAATAATATTCAAGGCGTACAATACACTACCCTCGATCGGCGTGGCTCTCTCTGGAATGTTTATCAGTTAAGGAATATTGACAGTGAAAATCAGCGTGGATAATGCGATCGGTTTAGATATTTGGAATCTCCCGGAACAAAAAGTTGTTTCCCGGTAATGGGTGAGTTGAAGGGGCGATCGAACTTTTGTGTCAGTTTCGGTTCAATAAAATGGGCACAATAAACCTGTGCCCAAATTAAAAAAGCCCATATTTTAATCAAGTTTAATCCGCATCCCTAAGCTTCGTTTAGGGCCGCGATTCCTGGTAACACCTTACCTTCCAACAGTTCCAAACTCGCCCCACCGCCTGTTGAAATGTGGCTCATTTGATCAGCAAGACCCGCTTTTTCAACGGCTGCCACTGAATCACCACCACCGATGATGGTTGTCGTGCCAGTTTTCGTAAGTCCAGCCAGGGTTTGAGCAATTCCGATCGTACCAGCCGCAAATTTGTCAAATTCAAACACGCCCATCGGCCCGTTCCAGATCACAGTTTTGCAATCCGCTAAGGCATCCTGGAACACTTTCACCGAGTCGGGGCCAATGTCCAAACCCATCCAACCATCCGGAATGCTTTCAACACTCACGGTTTGAGCGTTGGCATCGGCCGCAAAGGCATCGGCAACAACGACATCGGTGGGTAACAACAGTTCTACCCCTTTCTCTTTGGCCTTCGCTTCTAAGGTTTTTGCCAATTCGATGAAATCATCTTCTACCAGAGATTTGCCTACGCTTAAGCCACGGGCTTTGTAGAAGGTGAAAATCATGCCACCCCCGATGAATAGCTTGTCCACCTTTTCCAAGAGGGTTTCAATCACGGTGATTTTGCTGGATACTTTGGAACCACCGATGATGGCTGCGAGGGGGCGTTGGGGAGCCTCGATCGCGCTTTGCAGATACTTGAGTTCCTTTTCAATCAAAAATCCAGCGACAGCAGGGCTGAGGTACTTGGTAACGCCTTCAGTAGACGCATGGGCGCGGTGGGCAGTACCAAACGCATCATTCACATACAAGTCAGCGTTTGCAGCCAATTGCTCAGCAAACTCCGGCTTATTCTTCTCCTCTTCAGGGTAGAAGCGAACATTTTCTAGCAGTAGCACATCGCCGTTGTTTAACGTTGCGACCTTAGCCGCGACTACCTCACCAATGCAATCTTCAACAAAAGCGACAGGTTTGCCCAAAGATTGCTCCAACCGAGTGGCTATGGGTTGCAAACTGTTGCCTTCCCGCACGATCGTCACTTCACCGGTTTCTTTATTTTTCTTGATTGGCCGCCCCAGATGGCTGGCCAAAATCACTTTTGCACCTTTAGAGGTTAGTTCCTGAATGGTGGGTAGAGCGGCCCGAATCCGTGTATCGTCAGTAATATTCCCTTGATCATCAAAAGGTACATTAAAGTCTACCCGCACGAAAACTCGCTTGCCAGCTAAATCGGCTGCTGATAAGTTTGCTACAGTCTTTTTGGACACCGAATCAACCTCCTAAATGAGTCTTTTTACCTATTTCTCATTTTTCCATGATTTGGGCATCTCAGAGACGGGAAAGGAGGCTTCGGGGAAAATTGGAGGACTACTATGTTTGAAACTGTTCTATTTCCGATTGATCAGAGCCGTGAATCACGTCAAGCCGTTGAAACGGTGGCAAAACTCGTTAACGTTCACAACAGTCGCCTGGTGCTGTTATCGGTAGTGGAAGTACCGGAGGCGGAAGCACCGCCAGATGTGATGAATTCGCCGGAAGCGATCGCAGAATTACTAGCGGGGGCTAAAGGGTTGTTTTCGGCACAGGGGATTGAGGCAGAGGCGATCGAGCGGGAAGGGAAACCCGCCTTCACCATTTGTGATGTGGCCGACGAAATTGCTGCTGATTTGATCGTCATGGGCTGTCGTGGCATTGGGTTAACTGAAGAAGGTGCTGCCGATAGCGTGACAAACCGCGTAATTAACCTTTCTCCCTGTCCCGTGCTCATCGTCCCGTAAAGAGAAGCCGTTCGTAGGCAGACGGCAGGAACCACCCAGAATCTTTTAGCAAAAGCCTAAACTAGAGAGCAATGGATTAGTTTGAGTGACGAGGATATGGTTGAACCTGCGGGCAAGGTATACTTAGTTGGCTCTGGGCCAGGAGATGCGGCTTACCTGACATTACAGGCGCGAGACGTGTTAGCGCAGGCAGAGGTGCTGGTATACGACGCGTTGGTGGATGGCGATTTGCTGGATCTGGTGCCAGATGCCTGCGTCAAGCTAGACGTAGGTAAACGGGGCGGCCAACCCAGCACTTCCCAATCCGACATCAATCGGCTACTGGTGGAACACTGCCAACAAGGTAAAGTTGTAGTGCGCTTGAAGAATGGTGACCCCTTTATTTTTGGACGGGCGCAATCGGAAATTGGGGCACTGAAAAAGAATCGTTGCGAATTTGAAATTGTCCCTGGTTTGTCGTCTGCCTTAGTCGCCCCGTTGATGGCAGGCATTCCGCTGACTGATCCTCAACTAAGCCAGAACTTTACGGTGGTTACAGCTCACAATCCAGATGCCCTGAACTGGGTGTCTTTAGCCAAACTGGATACATTGGTGCTGCTGATGGGTGGGCGCACCCTGCCCGAAATTGTGCGGCGATTACGCGGACATGGTCGATCGCCCGCCACCCCGATCGCCATCATTCGCTATGCCGGACGGCCTGAACAACAAACCTGGGAAGGCACCCTCAGCACCATCCTCGCTCAAACCGCTGGCATTTCCCTTTCTCCCTGCGTGATTGTCATCGGCGAAGTGGTGAAGTTACGCGCCTACGTTGGGGATCAGGGACAGAGGACAGAAGGCAGAGGGCAGAGGGCAGAAGGCAGAGAGCAGAGGATAGAAGGCGAAATTCAAGATTCGGC
>Ga0224722_1002160_pt1 | contig 10562 bp, 3 predicted proteins | sample Balambano_FR1_Me_FD_161646 | JGI IMG/M metagenome (GOLD analysis project Ga0224722, IMG submission 161646) | Freshwater sediment microbial communities from Lake Towuti, South Sulawesi, Indonesia - Balambano_FR1_MetaG | ecosystem: Environmental > Aquatic > Freshwater > Lake > Sediment | place...
GAGCTATGGGCCGCTCAGGCTTCCGACGAAACTTTGCTCGGTGGGCCGGCAGCGGGACTGGCGGTGCTCCGCGCCTATGATATCCGCCACGTTGTGATCCGCACGAACGACGTGCCGGATGAGGAGCGAGCGGGACTCGCCGCCGCGCTGGAGATGGTGCTGCGCGGCATGCCCCCGTCGTACCGTGATACCCAGCTCGAGGCCTACCGACTACCCGCAGCTCCGGCGCGGCCGGTGGCATTCTTCGGCCCCGGCTGGCACCCCGAGGAGCGCGAGGGCGAACGCCGCTGGCGCTGGATGCGCGCCGAAGGCGAGATAATCATCATGAACCCTGGCCCGCTCACCGTGGGCCGCCTCTTGCTCGCGCCGCAGTCGGTGATTGGCCCGCGCGCCCTGACCATCACGTTCGACGGCGCGCCGCTTGGCAACTGGTGGATCGAGGCCGACAGCGCGCCGCGCGAGTTGCTGCTGCTGCTGCCGCCCGGCGAGCACCGGCTCGTTCTTCGCGCGCCGGCCGAATCTGAACAAGGCGGTACCCGCCAGTTGAGCATCGTACTGGTGGCTGCCCGCTTCGAATAACAACGCCGTTCGGAACAAAAGATCCGCTTGCGACGTCCGATAGGAAGGTGATCAACCGGTATTGCGCGGCTGTGTACGCGGATCGTAAACGATCGTCGATGGTACCCGTGCAGCGAGTAATACCGTTATGGCGTGACTAAAACCAGATAATGATCCGCTTGAATGCGGCGCGCCACGCGAAAAAAGGTTGACAAATCAGCGTACAGCAGCTAGCATGCGCCGTGCTCTAAGCAGCCTTTGGCGTCACCCGATTCCGTGAGTTGCGTGCTCCTGAGCGGCACGCAGCGTGTGCGAAGCGCTCAGTCGCGCATGGCCGCATCGTCTTGTGCCCACAAACGGTTTAGTAATAATACGTTGCTGTGGCGCATCAACTGTGGTGATTCAACCGGTGAATCCATGAAAAGCCGGACGGTTCCGCAACTAAGGAGGAATGCCCTCGATGAAGCGCTCGTACGTCCCGATTGCCACCATGGCGACACTGATCGCCCTGCTGGCGATTGCCTTTGCCAACCTTTCCGCCGGCGGTAGTACGCTGGCCGGCGAAGAAGAGCCACTCCTGCAATACCCGGCCTCGCCGCCGACCCCGACGATCGGCGCGCCGCCGCAGAACGCTCCGCTCCAGGGGCCGGCCGCCCCCAAGAGCGCTGCCGTAGCGCTCAAAGTCGATACCTTCGACAGTGAGGCCTCGCTGGCCGACTGGACGTTCGTCGACCTGGGCGAATTCCTGCCCGGCGATGAGGCAGTGTGGAAGGTGGAGGAGGGCCGCCTCGAACAGCGCGGAACCGGTCTGGCTGGTGGCACCAGCGCACGTGAGGTGCTGGCCGTTACTGGCGATCCAGCTTGGGCAGATTACATCGTGAGCGCCAAGGTTTATGATCTGAACGCCGGCAACTTCGGGTTGGTCGCGCGGCGGCAGGGCAATAGCTTCTATCGCTACCAAGCGATCGCCGAAGAGCGGCCCGCCGCCCCGAAGCACGTTCTCGAAGTCGTTGTGGATGGCGTTGCAACGCCGCTGGCGGTACTCGATGGCCCGGGCTACCAGCTACGCACCTGGAACGACGTCAGCATGCGCGTTGCAGGCCAGCAGATCACGGTGTGGGTGGACGGGCAGCCGATCCTTTCCGCCGCTGATGCGACGTTGAGTAGCGGACAGGCGGGCGTGTTCGCCCGTGCGCTGGACAGCACCATGTTCGACGACGTGACGATTACCAGCCCGTAAACGCCCAACAATCCGGCCGCTGCGCCATGGTGCGCGGCTGTCGCACAGAGGATGTATTCTCATGATCTCACGCGTGTTCCGCTCGCTCGCGCTCTGCATGGTGGTTCTGGCCGGCGCAGCCCTGCCGCAACATGCCGGTGCGCAGCCTATTACTATCGCTGCGGTTCGAACCGAGACACAAACAACCCTGCCGCGCAGTCTGAACACCAAGTTCCCGGGTGTGGCGGGGGTGGGCAATCAGGTGGTGGTGGCCGCCAACAGCCGCTCCGACGCTACCGTCTGGCAAAAGGAAGATGTAGCCAATACGTTCCCCAACCCGGTGACGGTGGGCGACACCGATGGTCAGGCCGACTACACCTCAGCCTTTGTCACTGGCAATCGCGGTAACAACACGTTTTACGCGATCTGGACCAATCAGTCTACCGATGAAGTGCGTTTCAGCTCCAAGCCGGCCAATGGTACGGCCTGGGCCGAAAGCCGCCGGATCGCGCGCGTCGATTTCCCGCACTTTGCGCGTATTGCCGGGTACGGTAACCGGCTCATGGCGGTGTGGCGCGAGGTGAACGCCACCAACGACGGCAAGATTGTCTATCGCTTCTCCAGCAATAACGGCGAGAGCTGGAGTGGTGGCCGCGTTTCGAACCGCACCACCCTGACAAACGCCGACGTCGCGGTGAATGCCAGCGGGCAATTCGTCGTCTCCTTCGCGGATACCGACGGCGATGCGTACCTGTCGATCTTCAACGGTAGCAACGCATTCAGCCAGGAAACGGTTCAGAACGACGCCAACTACTATTCGCAGGCCGACGTTGGTATCGCGCCAGACGGTCGCGTCACGGTGCTGCTGCGCGAAGAAGGCCGCGGCGTGTATCTGCGCGATCGAGCGGCGAATGGTACCTGGGGCACAACTCAGCGCCTGGTCTCGGCCGGTGGGCGCAATGTCATCCGGATCGGCGCCGCCCTTGATGTCGATCTGCAAGGCAATACGTACATCAACTGGATTAGCACCGCCGACGGTGACGAGGACGTGTACTTTACCTTTCGCGCCGCCAACTCGACTACCTTTGCAACGCCGGTGAAGCAAGAAGGCCCGGGCCCGCTGTACAACGGTGCGAGTAGCTGGACGATCACCGGCGACAAGGGCTATAACCATTACGTCAGCGAGTACTTTGCCGGTGCCGACCTTGTGACGCGCTACTTCCGCAACAGCGCTGATGTGACGCCGCCCTGTACCGCGACGATCACCTACGAGAACAACGCCACGGTGACCAAGGTGCGTGAGCTGCGCGGCACGATCGCGCCATCGGCGGACTGTGGCGTGAACGGGCCTGAGCAGTACCGCATCGGCCTTAATAGCCAGGCCGATAGCCTCGAACTGCGGCCCTGGACCCAAGGGGCTTCGAACAACTTCTTGCTTGGCGTGCCGGCCGACATCGCTACCCAGTGTACGCATACCGTCAATGTGCGCTTCTACCGTGGCGGCAATGCTATCAGCCCATGGGCCAGTAAAGAGATCAAGGTCGACCCTGCCGATCTGCCGAACCCGATCAGCGCTAACATCACGCTCGAAAACTATAGCCTGAACAAGGATCTCGCCAGCAACGGTGCTTCGGACGGCGACCCGCGCTACACGCGCAAGCCACAGGCGCGCCTCACGGTCAAAGACACCGGCGATTGTTCGGGGCTGAATCGCTTGACGACCACGGATCGCAGCAATGTGGCGATCACAAACGGCAGTTTCACCGACGTGATCACGTTCTCCGATCCAGCGCCATCGGGCTTGCCTGCACCGGGCCGGATCGAGGTGCCGGTTACGATTGTGGACGCTGCGACGAACGAAGTAACCTTCCGCCCGTCGATCATCTATGATCCGTCCGATACCGACCGTGATGCAAGCAATGGCGACAACGGGCTTGGCCGGCCGCAGTGGGCCAGTGGCAGCACGCTCACGCCAAGCGACAATACACTCTCGACCATTCGCTCGATCGCGTTCAGTGGCGTAAAGGTGACCGACAACCTGTACACCAATGACACACCGGACATCACGATCGACGACTTCTGGGGTGTGTGGGTGGCAGCGCAGTACATTGGCGCGCCAGGAACGCCGGTTCCGGCGCCTGACCCGGATAATGCTACTCTGACCTGGGTGCCAATCAAGGTCGCAAGCCGCGATTGCACGACGGCCAACGGCTGCTCGTTCTCGGTGTCGGTCAATTTGTTCACCGGACTCGGCTTCGGCCCGGATACCACCAAAGCCGGCGTGTATCGCGTGTATGCGCGGGTGCTGGACGGTGCCGGCAACCATTCGACACGTACGGAGGCGGCGGTGTTCAACCTTGCCGAGGGCTATCAGCTGCCCGGTGCGGCATTGAACATGATGTTCAGGTAAGCCTGGCTATCGGGAGCGGCACAGGGGAAGGCGAAGCCTTCCCCTGTGCTGTTTTCTCGCGTCGATGGCTTCTCGGCGCCGGTCGTGGAAGAGTAGGCGAAGGCGTGAGTTGCCTGGAACAGCGAGCGAATGCGCCACCGTAGCGATGCGGATGCGGATCGCAGCGACGGCGCCGGGAGTGGCATCATGTCCAATCTTCCTGACGCACACGACGAACTTGCGCCGGAACAGCCCGGCTTTCTAGTGGTTGGCCTCGGTGCGTCAGCCGGCGGCATCGAGGCGCTGCGCGAGTTCTTTGCCAATGTTGCTGCCGATTCGGGCCTGGCATACGTGGTGATTCTGCACCTGTCGCCCGAGTACGAGAGCCAGCTGGCACAATTGCTCCAGACGGTTACGTCTGTGCCGGTGATGCAGGTGGCCGAACGCGTGCGTGTCGAACCCAACCGCGTCTATGTCATTCCACCTAATCAGCACCTGACGATGATCGACGGCGATGTTGCAGTTTCGCGTAACACGCAGCCGGAAGAACGCCGCGCGCCGATTGATATCTTCTTCCGCACTCTGGCCGAATCCCACCACGCGCGCGCCGTCTGTGTGGTGTTGTCGGGCAGCGGCAGTGATGGCTCGATGGGACTGAAGCGCGTCAAGGAGCGCGGCGGTGCAGTGTTTGTGCAGGAGCCGCATGAAGCAGCCTTCGACGAGATGCCGCGCAGCGCGATAGCAACCGGCTTGGTGGACGATGCACTGCCGGTGGCTATGCTGCCGGTGCGTGTCGCTTCCTACGCGACGGGCATTGGCACGGTCGCTATCCCGGTCGAACCCGAGCTGCGCCCGGAAGACCAGCAGCAAGCGTTACGCGAGGTATTGACACAGCTGCGCGTACGCACAGGGCATGACTTCTCGAACTACAAGCGCCCGACATTGCTGCGCCGGATCGAGCGCCGTATCACCGTGCGTAATCTGCCCGACCTGCCGGCCTATGCCGCGCTGGTGCGTGAGCAACCCGATGAAATTCAGGCGCTCCTCAAGGATCTGCTGATCTCGGTCACCAATTTCTTCCGCGACCCCGAGGCGTTCACGACACTCGAACAGGAGATCCTGCCGCGCCTGTTCCAGGACAAGCATGCCGGCGATCAGTTACGGATCTGGGTGGTGGGCTGTGCAACGGGTGAGGAAGCCTATAGCATTGCCATGCTATGCGCCGAGCGCATTCTCGATATTCTCGATCAGCCCAAAGTGCAGATCTTTGCCACCGACATCGATGATGCGGCACTCGCCCACGCCCGTGCTGCGATGTACACCGCCAGCGATGTGGCCGATGTCTCGCCCGAGCGGCTGCGACGCTTCTTCAGCACCACCGACCAGCGTTTTCAGATCCGGCGCGAGATCCGCGAGATGGTTCTGTTTGCTAATCACAACGTGCTCAAGGATCCACCGTTCTCGCACCAGGATCTGATCACCTGCCGCAACTTGCTGATCTACCTTAATCAGAGCGCGCAGGAGCGCGTGCTCGAGAGCTTGCATTTCGCGCTCGATCCCGGTGCCTACCTGTTCCTTGGCACAGCCGAGTCGGTCGATGTTGCTACCGACCTGTATGGTGTCATCAGCCGCAGGCAGCGTATCTTCCAGCGGCGGCCGAATGGGATTCGTCCGTTCCCGGTGCCGGAAACAACCGCGCCTACACGCCCCGAGCGACCGCGCATCGCTTTGCCGCCGCCCGAGTCGGACGAGCGCATGCGCCAGCGCGTCAGCTATGGTGAACTGCACCACCGCCTGTTGGAGCATTACGCGCCGCCATCGTTAGTCGTCAATCAGAACTTCGAGATTGTGCACCTGTCGGAACAGGTCAGCCGGTATTTGCACCTGCCAGCCGGCGCGCTGACGTCCAATTTGTTTGACCTCGTCAGGCCCGAGTTGCGCGTCGAGCTGCGTACTGCGTTGTACCAGGCCATGCAGCAGCAGAGCAATGTCGATGCCAGCAATCTGCCGATCGTGATCGACGGGCGCACGGAAACAGTCACGATCCGCGTCCGGCCGGTACTGCGCCACGATGAGCCGGCGCAGGGGTATATTCTGGTGCTGTTCGAACAAGGAGCGGTACACCTGCCAGCTGCCGACGAGGTGCAACGCTCGGACGAGGCCGTGACCCAACAGCTCGAAGCGGAGGTGCAGCGCCTGCGCGTGCAATTGCGAACCTCGAGCGAGCAGTACGAGGTGCAGACCGAGGAGCTAAAAGCCACCAACGAAGAGCTGCAGGCGCTGAACGAGGAACTACACTCGGCGGCCGAGGAACTGGAAACGAGCCGGGAAGAATTACAGTCGATCAACGAGGAGCTACGAACGGTCAACCAGGAGCTGAAAATCAAGGTCGAGGAGGCGACACTCACGAGTGCCAATCTCCGCAACCTGGTAGATGCCACCGACATCGCCACGATTTTTCTGGATCGTAGCACACGCATCAGGCTATTCACGCCGGCGGCGCGCGCGCTGTTCAACCTGATTCCGGGGGATTATGGCCGCCCGCTGTCCGACATCACGCATCGCTTTGTCGACGCCAATGTGCGCGACGATGTGGAGATGTTGTTCGCAACACTGCAGCCGGTGGTGCGCGAAGTGCGAACAATCGACGGCCAGGTGTTTCTGATGCGAGTGTTGCCTTACCGCGTGGAGGAAGACCGCATCGGCGGCGTGGTGCTGACGTTCGTAGGCATTACGGAACGCAAGCACGTGGAAGAGGCACTGCGTGCGAGCGAGGAACGCCAGGCGTTTCTGCTGCGGCTCAGCGATGGCATCCGCCCGCTTGCCGCTGCGGCCGATATTCAGGCGGCAGCCACTCGCATCACCAGGGAGTTCTTCAACGCCGACCGCTGCTATTACTGCGAGATCGAGCAAGGCACGGCGATCATCAGGCGCGATGCGTCACGACCCGGCTTGCCTTCGGTTGTCGGCGAGTACGCGCTGAACACCATGCCGATCTTCAAGGCAGTGATCGACGCAGGCCAGCCGTTCGTCGTCACGGACGCGTACAGCACCGATCTGCTGGACGAGCCGTTGCGCCAGTTGTGCATTCAGTTGCAGGTCATCTCGTTTCTGGATGTGCCGGTGATCAAAGACGGCCGGCCGCTTGGTGTGTTGTGTATCACACAAGCCACACCGCGCGAATGGAGCCCGTTCGAAATCGAGCTGGCAGTGGAGAGCGCCGAGCGAATCTGGGGCGCGGTGGAACGCGCGCACGCCGAGGAAGCGCTGCGAACCAGCGAGCAACGCTTGCAGCGGATGGTGAACGTGCCGAGTGTCGGCGTGCTGACGTTCGATTACGCCGGCGAACTGCTGCACGCCAATGATGCGTTTCTGGACATGCTCGGCTACACCCGCGAGGAGTTCGCGCTGAAGACGTTTACATGGCGCGACTTCACGCCTTCCGAGTATGTGGAGGCGAGCACGCGCATCGTGGCGCAAGTGTTCGAGACAGGGCGTGGCGGGCCGTACGAGAAGGAGTATTTCCGTAAGGACGGCTCCCGAACGTGGCTGATGTTCGTTGCCGCCGACCTTGGCGACGGCACGATCGTGGAGTACGTCCTGGACATCAGCGACCGCAAGCGCGCCGAGGAAGCGCTGCGCGAGTCCGAACTTCTTCTGCGCGTCTTGATTCAGAATCTTCCTGGCGGCGCGGCGTTCGTTCTCGACCGCACATTGCGGTATGTGCTCGCCGAGGGCGAAGCGCTGTCGCTTGCCGGTTTTTCGTCCGATGATCTGGTGGGAAAGACGCTCGACGAAGTGCTTGGGCCAGGAATGGCGGATCACCACCGCGCGAACTACGCACGTGGTCTGGCGGGTGAGTCGTTTGTGGTGGAACACGACGAACACGAACGCTCGTATGTCACGCGTGGGACGCCGCTGCGCTCGGCGGATGGTGAGGTGTATGCGGTGCTGGCTGTCTCATACGACATCACCGCGCGCAGACAGGCCGAGCTTGCCGTGCACGAAAGCGAAGAACGCTTTCGTTTGCTAATAGACGGCGCGCGCGACTATGCCATGTTTTTGCTTGATCCCGAAAACCGTATTACCTTTTGGAGCGCAGGTGCGGAGCGCGTGTTCGGCTGGCGCGAGGCCGAGGTGCTTGGCGCGAGCGCACAGATCATCTTTACGCCCGAGGATCGCGCGCACGGAGTAGCGGAACAGGAGCTCGCCACTGCGCGCGCCGAGGGTCGGGCGCTTAATCGACGCTGGCACGTGCGTAAGGACGGCACACGGTTGTTCCTGGACGGCGCGCTGATCCGGCTCGACGAGCAAGCCGGCCGGGAGCGGGGCTTCGTCAAAATTGGCCGCGATGCCACAGTACAACGCGCAGCCGAGGAAGCACTGCAACAAGCCCACACTGAACTCGAGCAGCGTGTGGAGCAGCGCACGGCCGAGCTGCTGCGTTTGAGCACCACGCGTCAAGAGCTGTTGCAACGCCTCATCACGGTGCAGGAGGACGAGCGGCGACGCATCGCACGCGAACTGCATGACAGCCTCGGGCAGTATCTGAGCGCACTGACGCTTGACCTCGCGCGTGTGCAGACGCTGCAAGGCACACCACCCGGCGTTCGGGCTGAGCTGGCGCATCTTCAGACTCTTGCGGCAGAGATCGATGCGGAGATGGATCGGCTCACATTGGAACTGCGGCCGCCGGCGCTCGATGACCTTGGCCTTGAGGACGCGCTACGCCACTATGTTCAGCAATGGGGCGCGGCAAGCGACATCGCCGTCGAGGTGGTCACGCGCGGGCATAGCGAACGACTGCCGCTTGGTGCGGAAGCGACAGCCTATCGCGTCATGCAAGAGGCGCTCACGAATATTCGGCGGCACGCTCAGGCTCGCCACGTCAGTGTGATTCTGGAACGCGGTGCCGATGTGCTGCGGCTGATCGTGGAGGACGATGGGGTTGGCTTCGATCCTGAGGCGGTCGCGCGGGAGCGCAGCGGCGGCCGCCAACTCGGCCTGGTTGGCATGCGCGAGCGAGCAGCGCTGGCCGGCGGAACCGTGACGATCGAAAGTACACCCCACAACGGTACAACCATCTATTTGCGTATTCCGCTCGGCGGCGAGCAGCCCGCGCCGTGGGCGTAAACGCCTTGCTACCGCAGGGGTTTGGGGGTCTGCGACCCCCAAAAGCAATCCTTTTCTGATTCTTTTGGAGGGGTGCAACCCCTCCAAGCCTCCCGGCAGGGCAACTACAACTGTGGTATTAATGCCCGTCCTGATCCTGCCATGCCTGGCGTAGCTCTTCGAGCCACACCGTTGCCTCCGAGTCGCTTGGGGCACGCCAGTCGCCGCGTGGCGAGAGCGAGCCGCCCGAGCCGACTTTGGGGCCGTTCGGAACCGCCGAACGCTTGAACTGGCTGACCTGGAAGAAGCGGAACAAAAAGACCTCGAGCCAGCGCTTGATTGTGGCCAGGTCGTACTCGTTGCGCTGCTCGGTGCGCAACCCGGCCGGCCACGCGCCGCGCGTCTTGTCATGCCAGGCGTGGTAGCTGAGGAAGGCCACTTTGCTTGGCCGGAAGCCATAGCGCGTGATAAAGTACAGATTGAAGTCCTGCAGCTCGTACGGGCCGACTTTGGCCTCCGTGCTTTGCGCCGGCCGGTCGCGCTCGTCGGCTGCGTGCGGTACTAGCTCGGGCGAGATCTCGGTGTCGAGGATCGATTGCAGTGTGGCGTTGGTTGGCGCTTCGAACTGCCGCGTGTCGATCACCCAGCGGATGAGGTGCTGGATCAGCGTTTTCGGCACCGAGGCGTTGACGTTGTAGTGCGACATATGGTCGCCAACGCCGTAGGTAGCCCAGCCGAGCGCCAATTCGCTCAGGTCGCCGGTGCCAAGCACCAGCCCGCCATGGTAGTTCGCCAGGCGGAACAGGTGTGAAGTGCGCTCGCCGGCCTGGACGTTCTCGAAGGTCACGTCGTACACCGGCTGACCCTCGGCAAATGGGTGGCCGATGTCGTGCAGCATCTGCAAGCACGACGGGCGAATGTCGATCTCGTGCGCCGCGACGCCGAGCGAGGCCATCAACGCGTGGGCGTTGGCAAGCGTCGTGTCGCTGGTGGCGAAGCCCGGCATGGTAAAGGCCAGGATGTTCTGGCGCGGCAAACCAAGGCGATCCATGGTGCGCGCGGCCACGATCAGCGCCTGGGTCGAGTCCAGCCCGCCCGACACACCGATCACGAGCTTGTCGATCCGGCTGCTGCTGAGGCGCTTCATGAGGCCGTGGCTCTGAATGTTGTAGGCTTCGTAGCAGCGCTCGTCGCGTTTGAGCGGGTCGTTCGGCACATACGGGAAGCGCTCGATCGTGCGCTGGAGTGGCACTTCGCCGGCCGGCACTTTGGCGGCGAACGGCA
>Ga0224722_1002161_pt1 | contig 10560 bp, 7 predicted proteins | sample Balambano_FR1_Me_FD_161646 | JGI IMG/M metagenome (GOLD analysis project Ga0224722, IMG submission 161646) | Freshwater sediment microbial communities from Lake Towuti, South Sulawesi, Indonesia - Balambano_FR1_MetaG | ecosystem: Environmental > Aquatic > Freshwater > Lake > Sediment | place...
CGCCCCTCCCGCGCGCCGCACCACACCATCAGCGATGTGGCACTCGTGGGTGGCGGCACGCACCCGCATCCGGGCGAGATTTCGCTGGCGCACAACGGGGTATTGTTTCTGGATGAATTGCCGGAGTTTAAACGCACGGTGCTGGAAGTGCTGCGCCAGCCAATGGAAGAACGGCGGGTGTCAATTGCCCGCGCCAAAACCTCGGTAGATTTTCCGGCGAGTTTTATGCTGGTGGCTTCGATGAATCCGTGTCCGTGTGGGTATTACAATCACCCGGAAAAAGAATGCGTGTGCGGTCCGGGCGTGGTAAAAAAATATCTGAGCAAAATTTCGGGTCCGCTGCTCGACCGGATTGACTTGCATGTGGAGGTGACGCCCGTGAGCTACGACGAACTTGCCAGCCAAACCAAAGGCTCCGAAACCAGTGCCGACATTGCCGCCCGCGTGGTGAAAGCCCGCGATATCCAAGCCGAACGGTTCAAAGATTGTAAAGACATTTACAGCAACGCCCAGATGCCCAGCCGCATGGTGCATGAAGTGTGCCAGGTGAATGCCGCCGGTATCAGCCTGGTGAAAAAGGCGATGGAAAAACTACAACTCTCTGCCCGTGCCTATGATCGAATTTTGAAAGTAGCCCGCACCGCTGCCGACCTGGATGCCAGTGCCGACATTAAAACCGAACATTTGGCGGAAGCCATTCACTTTCGGAGTTTGGACCGGGAAGGATGGGCGGGGTAGGCGAAATGATTAAGGGGAAACTAATTTCTATCTCAATTGTGTTATATTTGTAACGAAATGTAGAATCATGTTTACCATTAATACGCACGTGACTGTTAACAGCCAGATGTTGTCAGTACCCTTAGAGGGCGTACCGGCAGGCGATTACGAAATCGTGATTGTGCTGAATCCGACCAAGATAGAAAAAAGGGAAACCATCACATTTGGTTAACTTCAAGCTGTCTTTTCGAGATGAAACATTAAGTCGCTCGGAAATTTACGATTAGAACTCAGGTATTAGCACATCAGCATATTGGCAAATCAGCACATTCACTTATGTCCACCCGCATCATCTCCTATAATGTCAATGGCATTCGCTCGGCAATCAGCAAGGGTTTGCTGGACTGGCTGGCGGCGGAAAATTTTGACATCATCTGTTTTCAGGAAACCAAGGCACAACTCGATCAGATTGATGTGGCGGCGTTCGAGGCACTGGGCTACCAGGTATGTGGGCATTCGGCGGAGAAAAAAGGCTATAGCGGCGTGGCAACCCTGGCAAAACGCAAGCCGGACTTGATGATCGAAGGCTGCGGTTTGATCAAATACGATTCGGAAGGCAGGATTTTGCGCACCGATTTTGACGATTGGACGCTGCTCAATTGTTACTTTCCTTCCGGCACTACGGGCGATATTCGGCAGGTGTTTAAAATGGAATTTCTGGCAGATTTTTATGATTGGGTTCAAACCTTGAAAAAAGAGCGTCCGAATCTGATTGTCGTCGGAGATTACAACATTGCCCACCAGGAAATGGACATTCACAACCCGAAAGGTAATCAAAAATCGTCCGGCTTTCTACCCGAAGAACGCGCGTGGATGACACAGTGGTTTACCGGTGGTTTTACGGATGCCTTTCGCCACCTGAACCCCGACAAAGCCGAGTACAGTTGGTGGAGTTTCCGCGCGGGTGCAAGGGGCAACAATAAAGGCTGGCGAATTGATTATCAGAGTGTAACGGATAATTTAAAAGATAAATTAATAGAATCGTACCATTTTACCAACGCTGCGCATTCCGACCATTGCCCGGTATATTTGGAAATAGATATTTGAAAAGGCATTCAATTATAATATAATAAACTAAAAGATTTTTGGCACAAAATTTTCATTATTAATAATACTTGAAGAGTTACCGGTAGCTTTGATAACAAATAACCGCTCTTTTTCAGCATACGTGTCGCTGTTTTCCTCCGCCCGCAGGAAAGCAACGGCACCATACACCTTATAATTTTTGTATTCACTAAGCCATTCCCGCGCCTTCTGCAATTTTTGCACAAATTCCTGCACACTTTTTACCCGTAAAGTAGTTTTCACCTCCACGATCACGATTTCATTGCCATTATGCGCGATAATGTCATACTCAAAATTCTGCCCGTCATGGTTGCCTTTCCGGCGTTGCGACGTTTCATGTACATCCATACCACGCTCACGCAACAGCCGGATCAAATCGCCTTCCACTAAGCTTTCGATCAACTTACCCCATTGACTTTGAAACAGATCAAAAACTTGTTGGATACGCTTGTCAGTCGCTTTAAATTGCTCATCCGTTTCTTTAAATCTCCTCTCCGTTTCTTTGAATCTTCGATCCGTTTCCTGAAACAATTGCTTTAGCGCTTCCCAGCTAATTGGTTCCTCCATGTAAATGTTTTTTCTTCACAGTAAAAATGTACATTTACACCAACACAGATTCGTTTTGAATAGTTCTTTTGAAGAATCGCTCGTCTAATAAATCTTTTTTGGGTATCACTTAATCAAAACTTAACCTCCGCTTTACACCAAATTCATACCTTTCCAATTCTTTTGTAAAAATCCAAACCTAAAAGACACGTATATGAAAATCACTCAACTATCTCTTCTTTTCGTATTGATATTCAATGCGTTACAAGCGCAAGATAACGGTGCGGTGCTGTTGCACAATGACCGCGTAACGTTTCGCAATGGTCCGGTGACCTTCAACCCGGAGTGGAAACCCTTTTACCACGGTGTAGCTTCCGGTGACCCACTTGAAGATCGCGTCATCATCTGGACGCGCGTGACACCGGATACCCTGAACAATAATCCGATTCAGGTGACTTGGCGTGTTGCCACCGACACCCGTTTCAGCAATGTGGTCAGATCCGGCACCTTTACCACCGATGCCAGCCGCGATTACACCGTAAAAGTGGATGTGACCGGCTTGCAGGCGGGCAGCACCTACTACTATGTATTCAACGCCCTGGGCAAAAACTCGCTTGTGGGCAGAACCAAAACCACCCCGACCGGCACGCAGGTAAGTCAGCTCAAATTTGCTGTAGCTTCCTGCAGCAACTTTCAAGCCGGATATTTTACCAATTATCGGCACATAGCCGTGCGCAACGACCTGGACGCGGTGCTGCACCTCGGTGATTACATCTATGAGTATGCCAATGGCGTGTATGGCGATAGCTCGCTCCAAAATAACCGCAAAGTGGAGCCCGATAAAGAAATCATCACCCTGGCAGACTACCGTACCCGCTACTCCACCTACCGCCTGGATACCAACCTCGTGCGGGCACACCAGCAACATCCTTTCATCACCGTGTGGGACGACCACGAAAGTGCCAACAACGCTTACAAAGACGGCGCAGAAAACCACACTCCTGCTACGGAAGGCGATTGGAACACGCGTAAAGCCATTTCCAAACAAGTGTATTTTGAATGGATGCCCATTCGGGATAACAGCCAGCGCGATGTGTATCGCAAGATCAAATACGGCAATTTACTGGATTTGATTATGATTGATACCCGTCTGAAAGGCAGAGAATTACAAATTAATGATATTAACGATCCGGCATTACAGGATACGAATCGCACCATCTTGGGTGCAGAGCAAAAAGCGTGGTTGTTCGACCAATTGCGCACCTCCACCGCTCGCTGGAAAGTGATTGGGCAACAGGTGACCTTTGCCGAATTCAATGTAGGCTGGGCGGCGTTGCTACCGGGTTCTACCTTTACGTTTGAAAGCCTGGAAAGTTTGTTTCTCGATTTTTGGGACGGCTACCCGGCGGAGCGCACCCAGGTGTTGAATTTTATTAAAAACAATAACATCAAAAATGTAGTGATTCTTACCGGCGACGTGCATGCCTCGTTTGCCTACGATGTAGCCGACAAACCGGTAAACCTGACCCTGCAAACTGTTCCGGGGCTGGGTAGAATTCCGTTCTACACGCCTTCGCCAAACTATGTGGATTCGACCGGCGCAGGTGCCGTAGCCGTAGAATTTGTAACCCCGAGCATCACCTCCGCTAATTTTGATGAAAATGTAGGTTTGGCGGCGGCGCAGGCATTACAATTACAAATCAACCGCCCCATTTCCGCTTCCGGGGTGAATCTGGGCAACCCCAATCCGCACATGAAATACAACGATCTGATTCGCCATGGCTACTTTATTCTGGATGTAAAAGCCGACAGTGCGCAAGCCAACTGGTACTACGCGCCGATTTTACAACCGGGTCAGCCCGAAGCTTTTGGTGCCGGTTATTATACCAAGAACAACGAAAGCCGCCTGCGCCGCGCCAATGGGCAGAGCAACCCGAAAGCCGTGCAAGACGAACCCGCGCCCAACAATCCGCTGATGACCACTTCGCTGAAAAACGTGAAAGAAAAGCAGATTTTTGCTATTTTGGGGGTTTATCCCAACCCATTTGACCAGTTGAACACACTGCACTATTCGCTCTCACAGGCTGCGCAGGTGCGGATCGGTTTGTTTGATATCAATGGAAAATTGGTCAGAACGCTGGTCAATCAACGAATGCAGCCGGGTATTTTTTCTTTACAACTGAACGCAGGCGACCTGGCACAGGGTACTTATATTTATAAAATTCAAATAAATGAGCAGATTTATACCGCAAAAGTAGTGTTAACAAAATAAGTGCCACCTTTAAAACGGAGAATTATTCGGATGAAAAAAAATTTATTGCTTTTACATCCGTATAAATACATGAAAAAGAGCCGGGTTTTAGCATCCGGCTCTTTTTTTGTTGAACATCACCTACCCTGATTCGTTTCAACATTTAAACAGCCCGCGCGAGATCATAATTTTTAATTTTGCGGCGGGTTTGTTTGAAGTAGATAATTTCACTTTATTCCTCAAAACCAAAATTTAATTAACATGGATGGTTCTGCATTAATTTGGTACCTCATTGTAGGTGCGATCGTAGGCTGGTTAGCCGGCGTGGTTGTACGCGGCTTCGGCTTTGGCTTGATCGGGAACATTATCATTGGTATTGTAGGTGGCTTGCTGGGTGGCTGGCTGTTGGGTCCGGTGCTGGGTACCGGCACACCGCAAACGGGCAGTGGCACGCTCAACTACATCATTACTGCACTGATCGGGGCAGTGGTATTGCTGTTTGTTATCAGCTTGTTCAACCGCCGACGGGCATTACCATGATGCTTTAAAGAAGTAGAAAAAACGTTAACACCCTGGAATGTGGCGCATTGATGTAATGTGCCACATTTGTCTTTTGTGTAAATCACAAAATTAGCCCTATTGCGTAGGCTGCTTCCTTATCAACTGTGGGCTGAACAAAAATTCACGCCTTTTGCTATTTAGTTTTGCCAGTCACATAATTTGCGAAATTTTTTAAAAACTTTCGCCCAGTTTACGTACATTAGCTCGCAAACAAAACAAACCAATTTTAACATGGACGGACTATTGTATGCCATTATCGTCGGTGCCGTAGCGGGCTGGCTGGCAGGACTCATCGTGCGGGGCTTCGGCTTCGGTTTACTCGGCAACATCATCGTGGGCATTGTCGGCGGCTGGTTGGGCAGTTGGCTGCTGGGCGGTTCCATCAAAACGGGCAACGCCACCCTGAGTTACATCCTCACCGCGCTCATCGGGGCGGTGGTACTGCTGTTTGTGATCAGCCTCCTCAGCGGTAGGCGCCGGGCAGTATGACCGGGCAAAAACGATCTTGAAATGGCGCCTCGTGTTGGGGCGCCAGGCTGACCTGCTGATACACCCTCCTGCTGCACTCCTCAACACAGCACAAACCCCGCACCGGCACCATGCTGTAATTCTAAGTAAAAAAATCTACACAATGTGCAGGAAACAATCCCTAGCTTACAATCATGGCGACCATTCTTCACCTTGAAACCACCACCGATATCTGCTCCATTGCGATTAGTGAGGGCAGCCAACTCCTTGCCTTACAGGAAATTAGCCAATTTTCTGACCATGCGGCGAAGATCACGATTTTGATTCAAACGTGTTTACAACAGACGGACCTTTCGCTGAACGACCTGGATGCCGTTGCCGTCAGTCAGGGTCCTGGCTCCTACACTGCCCTGCGCATTGGCGTTTCCACGGCGAAAGGCATTTGTTATGCCCTGAATAAGCCTCTGATTGCGGTGGATACCTTGCAGGCACTGGCTATGGCAACCTTGCAACTCGAACAAAAAACCGCGCTGTACTGCCCCATGATGGATGCCCGCCGCATGGAGGTGTATTGCAGCATTTTTGACCACAACCACCAATTGGTGCAGGAAGCGGCTGCTTTGAACATTGAAGCAGATACGTTTGATCGATATTTTCAAGACGGGCACGCCCTCGTTTTTTCCGGCAACGGCGCAGAGAAGTGCCGGGCGGTTTTGACCAATGAGTTGGCGCATTTCAGTCCGGTGGTGTGTTCAGCGGCACACTTGATTCCGTTGGCAGCACAGGCATTTGACAATCAACAATTTGCAGACCTGGCTTACTTCGAGCCATTTTATTTAAAACCGCCGAATATTACCGTGCCGAAAAACCAGATGTGGTAAGGAACTGAGTGTTAGAATTGATAGAAAAAATTGCATTTTTATAGTAAATTATGGAAGCCCTTTTCCAAATGGACAAAACTGCCGTTCCCATCGTCAAACTAGACCAACAAGGCACGGATTTTCAATATTGGCAAAGCCAACCGGCTTGGAAACGGCTGGCTGCGTTGGAACACATTAGAGGAGCGCATCATGGCTGAACCGATGAAACTGAGGCGAGACTTCAAAGAATTTTTACAATTACTCAACGAACAGGGCAGGAGCAGTTGTGAGTGATTGAGCATTAAAGATCATACTTAAATCACCTCCACCACTTCCGGCTTCGGGCTTCCGACTTTTGACTTCTCCTTATCTTTTATCAACCACCGGATCAGCACCGGCATCAGAAACGTTTCGCACGCCAGCCCACTCGCCAGCGTCACGGCAATGAGCCAGCCCGCGTTGAAGCTGGGCGGATGCTCGGAAAACAGCATAACCAGAAAGCCAAAGAACAAAATCAGGGTGGTAAAGGTAACCGGCTTGCAGGTTTCGATCATCGTCACCCGCAGGGCATCTTCTACCGCCCGTCCTTTCTGCCGTTCGAGTTTGAACTTGCCCAAAACGTGGATCGTATCGTCTGCTGCGATGCCGAAAACAATGCTGAAAATGATGGAAATACCCGCTTCCAGTTCGATGCCCGTAAAGCCCAGGAACGCCCCGGCAATGAAGAGCGGGATGAAATTGGGAATCATGGCAATGATTAAAAACCGCCAGTTGAGAAACAACAGTGCCATCATCACCCCGATGATAACGACGGAAATAGCCAATCCCTGCAATAAATTACCGCGGATGTAGCGGGCGTTTTTGTCCATGAGCAAGCCTGTGCCGGTAATTTTAAACCGAACGACGTTGGAATCCATCTGGTGGGTCATCCAGGTGCGGATGTTTTGTTCGATGCGTTGGATGCTGTCGGCACCGATGTCCTGCACCCTGGAAGTGACCCGCACTTTGGAGCCGTCTTTGCTGGTGAGTACGTTGAGACTAAGTTGCGGGATTTTGGCTGCCACGCGGCGGTATTCGGCAAAACGCACGGAATCTTCAGGCAGCCGATACGCCTCCGGGCGGTTGCCGGCGTACATTTGATTTATACTTTTGTAAACGGTTGTAACCGAATTGATCGCCTGAATTGCCGGGTATTGTTTTAAATGCTGTTCCAATTTGTCCAATTCTTTCACTACCGCAAAATCATCTGCCTGATAGCCCGGCTGCACGTAGCCCGCCAACTCCATGGGTCGAAAACCGGAGATATTTTTTTCAAAAAAGATAAAGTCTTCCCGAATTTTGGAATTGCCGGGCAGGTTGTTCATCACCTCATAGTTGGTGGTAATCAGCGAAATACCCAGCGTACACACCGCTGTAGCCGCCACTGCCGACCACGCAATGCCGCGCGGATGGCGTTTTGTAAAACCATGCAGCCACAGCATCGCCCGCTCCCAACTCGCCTGCTCCTGCGTGAACCGCGTGATCTGCTCTACCCGAAAACAACTCATCAGCGCACTGGAAAAAAACAGCGTCGTCACGTAAGCAATCAGCACCCCCACCGCCGCATTGATACCAAAATCGCGGATGGGCACTACTTTATTGGTGAGCAAGGAAGCAAAACCCACAGCCGTAGTCGCCGCCGTGACAAACGTTGCCAGCCCGATTTCTTTAATCGTGATCCACATCGCATCGCGGCGCGTCTTGCCCCAGCGCAGTTCATCCACGTATTTCGACATGAAATGCACAATATCCGAGGTGCCCACGATAATCATTAAAATGGGGTACAACGCCGACATGGCACTCAACTCCCGCCCGAACGCCCCCAGGTAGCCCACAAACAGCAGCATTCCCATCAAAATCGAAACGTTGGCGATCACCACCCCCCAAAACCGCCGGAAGATGAAAAAGAAAATAATGCTTACCAAAATGCCCGAAATCACCGCCGACTTTGAGACTTCTTCCATTTCCATTTCTACCAACTGGGTTTGAAAAAACGGGCGACCCAGCAAGTGGTAGGAATCAAAATCGTACGATTCTGCCAGTTTGGTCAAAGCCTGCATCAATTCTTTGGCCTGTTCGAGTTGAATGGCATCCACCAGTTTCAGGTAAATAATCAGTGCCGTGCCGTCTTCCGAAATCAGGTTGTGTACAAATCGTTCATCCTGGAGCAGGCGTTGGCGGTCGCTTTCGTACAACGCCGGTTGGTCCACATGAATGGCAGGCACCGTGGTGATAGCAAAAGGCGTTTTGACGGGGTAGCCGAATTTGGTGAGTGAAATACTTTGCCGCACGTGGGGTAGTTCGCGGCTTTTCAAGGTAAAATCGTGGAATTGTTGTAAAAACTGTTGTTCAAAAACGCCTTGTTTGCGCCTTACGGCAATGAGCAGGAAATTGTCATCGGTTTCAAAATGCTGAATAAATTCCTGAAAATATTCCAGGTCTTCATCGCCCTGCGGGAAAAATTGTTCAAAACTAAAAGCAAATTTCAGCTTGGTAGCAAAATAAAGACTGCCAGCTGCTAACGCTGCGAAAACGACGAGGATGAGAATGCGAAGGTTCATAAGTATCAGATAGTAGATGCCGGATGTCCGACCGTTCCACATTTTAAAACTGATTCTCTAACCAATCGCAATACCTTATGTTTAACACTTGCAAAAATTTTGACAAAAATCGGAATCTTCCTCCTTTAACTGTGTTGATACTGGATTGCTATATAAAATTATTTCAATTCAATTTGCAGTTACTTCAGGCAAATCCTCAAATATGTAAATAAAAATTACAATTATATCAGATGGTTACATGATTATTCAAATAAAAAGCACAGTTGTTTTAAACGGCTGCGCCATCATTTAAACTTAACTTGCAGTTATTTCAATTAACTACACCATCATTTCAACACCATACAAAGTCATTTATTAAAAAATCCTATGGCTGGAGCCGTACGACACGCTCTCCCACACCACCGCCGCCGCTCGCTCCCAAGTGAACTTTTTGCGCTGTATTTTTCCTTTGGCAATCAAATCCCGGCGCAAGGTTGCACTTTCATACAATTCTTGCATCGCTTTTACAATCTCGTCTGTATTTTCCGGATTCACCAACAGTGCCGCCTCGCCCGCCACTTCCGGCATGGAGGATACATTGGATGTAATAATCGGCACCTCTGCGTGCATGGCTTCGAGCAGCGGCACCCCAAAGCCCTCGAAGAGCGACACATATGCCAGCCCGAGTGCCGCCCCGGTAATGCGCGGGAGTTCGGCATCGGGCACATAGCCCAGCAGCACGATGTCGTTTTTGAATAGTGCGTGGTCGTAGGCATTTTTCACCGCGCCCGTCTGCCAGGCGAAGCGACCGCCGATGAGAAGTTTCGTCGCACTTTGCGTCAGTTGTTTGAATTGGTCGAAGGCTTGAATGAGCCGATGCACATTTTTGCGCGGATGCACCGCACCCACGTAGAGAAAGTAGGGTTGACCGTTTGAATATTGAATTTGAACAGCTTGTTTTTCAGCTTCGGTCAAGGGTTGAAAAGTGGGTTTGCAACCATTATATGCCACCGCAATTTTGGCAGGTTCTATTGTAAATTGTTGAATAATATCCTGTTTAGAAAATTCCGAAACGGTCACAATCCGGTCGGCGCGTTGCAAAAAACGGGGAATGTATCGGGTGTAATAGCGGAGCACTTTCTTCGGAACGTGTTTTGGCAGGTGCAGGTAAGCTAAGTCGTGCAATACTAAAACGGTCGGCGTGGTCGCCCGCAGCGAACAATAACCGTCAAACGATACAAACACGTCCGCCTGGTATTTTTTCAACGCCCGTGCCACCGAAATTTCAAACCACCACCACCACAAAACGGGCATTCGCGCCGGTGGGAAGAGTACAACGAACTGCACGTTTTTACCAAAAATAAAGCGGGGGTCGGGTTTGCGGTCAAAAAAAAACAGGAATTCGTGTTCCGGATGTTGTTCTACTAAACGCCTGGCTATTTCGTAAGTAAAC
>Ga0224722_1002162_pt1 | contig 10560 bp, 10 predicted proteins | sample Balambano_FR1_Me_FD_161646 | JGI IMG/M metagenome (GOLD analysis project Ga0224722, IMG submission 161646) | Freshwater sediment microbial communities from Lake Towuti, South Sulawesi, Indonesia - Balambano_FR1_MetaG | ecosystem: Environmental > Aquatic > Freshwater > Lake > Sediment | place...
GCCGTGCGCGTGCCCACCAGGCTGCCGGTGAGATACGCCCCCCCGCTCAGGATGATGCCGGCGGCTACTGCACCGACGGTTAGAGCCGCGGCCACGCGCACGGGATCGAGCGCCCGGCGCAGCAAGTAGAGATAGCCGGTGATCAGCGCGGCGATCAGCCCTGGCAGCAATACAAAGCCGCTCGGCCGCAGGCTCAACAACAGCGTCGGCTCGGCCAGATAGATCTTCCAAAAGGGCACGATGTTCCATAATCGGGCCACGACCAAGCCACCGAGCAGGGCCAATAACCCGGTGTTCCAAACATCGTCCGTCGTCAGCCCCAGGCGGCGACCATAGCGTCCAGCCAGTTCCAACCCCAGCAACACCCCAACCAAGATCAAGATCGGGCCAGTGGGTAAGGAGAGCGGACCAAAGGGTAGGGTTGGGTACATAAAACTGTCAGCCTCGCGAAAGACGCATTTTGCGCCAACTTGTGTCAGAATACGGGTAAGCCCTCAGCGCATTTGAGAACCGTTGAGGGGGAACAATAGTTGAACCAGAAAGGATCCACCCCATGCGTATCTTAGTCACCGGCGGGGCCGGCTTTTTGGGCAGCCATCTTTGTGATCGGCTACTGGCCGAAGGGCACAATGTCATCGCCATGGACAACTTGATCACCGGCTCGACGGACAACATCGCCCATTTGGCGGGCAACCGGCGCTTTCACTTCATCCATCACAATGTGACCAACTATATATACATCAAAGGGCCGCTGGACGCCATTTTGCACTTCGCCAGTCCCGCCAGTCCCGTGGATTATCTGGAACTGCCGATCCAGACGCTCAAGGTGGGCAGCCTGGGCACCCACAACGCGCTGGGTCTGGCGCTGGACAAAAGTGCGCGTTTTCTGCTCGCCAGCACCAGCGAAGTCTACGGCGACCCGTTGATCCACCCACAGACCGAGGAGTACTGGGGCAACGTCAACCCGATTGGCCCGCGCGGGGTCTACGACGAAGCCAAACGCTTTGCCGAGGCGATGACAATGGCCTATCACCGCAGCCACGGGGTGGATACGCGCATCGTGCGTATTTTTAATACTTATGGCCCGCGGATGCGGCTCAACGATGGCCGCGTTGTGCCCAACTTCATCGCCCAGGCGCTCCAGGGTCAACCGCTCACCGTCTATGGCGATGGCTCGCAGACGCGCAGCTTTTGCTATGTCAGCGACTTGGTCGACGGCATTTACCGCCTGCTGATGAGCAGTGAGGTAGAGCCGGTCAACATCGGCAACCCGGCGGAACTGACGATCTACCAGTTTGCCGAAGCGATCAACCGCATCACCGGCAACCCGGCGGGGATCATCTTTGAGCCGCTGCCCAAAGACGACCCCAAACAGCGTAAACCCGACATCAGCAAGGCCGAACGCATCCTCCAATGGGGGCCAAAAGTCGCGTTGGATGAAGGGCTAGCGCAGACCATCGCCTACTTCCGCGCGCGAGTGGCCAGTCGGTAGGGTAGGTAATTCGTAATCCGTAATGCGTAATGCATAAAGGGGCGCAGTACGTATCACGCCATACGTATCACGCCATACGTATCACGCAGTACGGATTACGGATTACGCATCACGAATTACGCATCCCGTTTCTACGCAGTACGCATTACAGAACGGAAACAAGCTTACCGCTACACTGCTTTTGATTTACGCACTCAGTGGCATTCCCAAACGGTACAGGATGCGATGTTATGGCCAAGCCCGTCATTCTTGCGGTGGACGATGACCCCGATGTGTTGCGGGCGGTGGTGCGCGATCTGCGCCACCGGTATGGCGACGATTATCGGATTTTGCGCGCGGCTTCTGGTCAAGAGGCGTTGGATGCGCTGCAAGAGCTACAACGTCGTCAGGAACCCGCGGCGCTCTTTCTGGTCGATCAACGAATGCCACAGATGAGCGGTGTGGAGTTCATCACTGCCGCAACACGCTTCTACCCGGCGGCTTGCCGCGTGTTGTTGACCGCCTATGCGGACACCGAAGCGGCGATCCAGGCGATCAATCAAGCCAGTGTCAACTATTATTTGCTCAAACCGTGGGACCCGCCCGAAGAAAAGCTCTATCCGATCCTCGATGATCTGCTGGCCGACTGGCAAGGGGGGTACCGTCCACCCTTCGAGGGGCTGCGCATTCTCGGTCATCGCTGGTCGTCGCAGACCCATGCACTAAAAGATTTTCTCGCCCGGAACCAGGCCCCCTACCAGTATTTTGATGTGGAACTAGACCCCAACACCCGTACGCTGATGGAGCAGTTCGGCCTGCAAGATGACGCTCTGCCAGCGGTGATCCTGCCCGAAGGGGATGTGATGGTACGCCCGCAGCCCAGCGAGATGGCGGCGCGCATTGGGTTGCGCACGCAGGCTGAAAAAGATTTTTATGATCTGGCGATCGTCGGCGGGGGACCAGGCGGCTTGGCTGCGGCGGTCTATGGCGCTTCCGAAGGGCTGCACACGGTGCTGATCGAAAAGCATTCGCCCGGCGGGCAGGCGGGCACAAGCTCGCGCATTGAGAACTATCTGGGCTTTCCGTCGGGGTTAAGTGGTGGTGAACTGGCCCGCCGCGCTGTGACCCAAGCTCGCCGCTTTGGTGTGGAGATTCTCGCCCCGCAAACGGTGACAGGCGTCCGCATTGATGGGCCATATCGGATCATCACCCTGGCCGATGGCAGTGAGATCGCCTGTCATGCGTTGGTCGTGGCGGTGGGGTTGGACTATCAAAAGCTCGACGTGCCCGGTGTCGAGGCGTTGACCGGCGCAGGTGTGTACTATGGCGCATCGTTGACTGAGGTCACGGCCTGTCAAGAGCAGCATGTCTTTATCATTGGCGCGGGGAATTCGGCTGGGCAAGCCGCTATGTACCTGGCCGAGCACGCCGCCCGTGTCTCGCTGTTGGTGCGGGGCAATTCGTTGGAAGACAAGATGTCGCAATATCTGGTCGCCCGGATTTATGAACACCCCAAGATCGATGTCCGGCTGCGCACCACGGTGGTCGAAGCGCACGGCGAAAGCCACCTGGAAGCACTGACGGTCTGTGACTTGGCGACGAAGCAAACCACCCGTGAAGAGGCCGCGGCGCTCTTTATCTTTATTGGGGCTGTGCCGGCCACGCAATGGCTCCAGGGTGTGGTGGCGATGGACAAATATGGCTTTGTGCTCGCCGGGCCGGAGTTGATGGAAAATGGCAAACCGAGGAAGGCATGGCCGCTCGAACGCGCTCCCTTCTTGCTCGAAAGCAGCGTACCGGGCATCTTTGTCGTTGGCGATGTCCGGGCCAATTCGGTCAAACGCGTCGCCTCGGCGGTGGGCGAGGGATCGATTGCTGTACGTTTTGTCCATCAATACTTGAGCAATCTGTAGCAGTACGCATTTCCTTGCCCCTCCTGTGGTACAATCCTCACATGACCACAGAACAACCTACCATGACGGAGCCGCCCACACTAGCGCGCAATACGTTGCTGCTCTCGTTGGGTAACATCGGAAGCCGCGTCTTTGGTCTGCTGCGCGAAAGTGTGATGGCGGCCTACTTTGGGGCCAGCGGCGAAATGAGCGCCTTCCGCGTTGCCGCGCAAGTGCCGACGCTGCTCTATGACTTTCTAATTGGCGGCATGTTGAGTGCAGCCCTGGTGCCTGTACTCAGTGAGTACGCCAGGCGTGATCGTCGCGAATTCGTCCGGCTGGTGGCTCTGTTGGCAACGTTCTTTTTCTGCGCTCTAACGGTGTTGATCCTCGCGCTCCAAATGATCGCCCCGTGGTTGGTCTGGTTGTTGGCGGCTGGCTTCCGTACCACGCAGCCGGAGCTGCTGACAGTAACCCTGGGCTTGTTGCGCTGGAGCCTGCCCGTGGCCTGGGTGTTGGGGATGACCGGGTTGCTGACCGCAGCGCTCTATGCACTGCAACGTTTTACCTTTCCGGCCCTCGCCACCGCGCTCTTTAACTTGGGGATCGTCCTGACTGCGCCGCTGCTGGCGGCTCGCCTGGGTGTTGTCTCGCTGGTGCTAGGCTTGCTGCTCGGCAGCCTGATGCAATGCGGTCTGCTGCTCTGGGATCTGCGGCGCGCCGGCGTCGCTCTGCGCTGGCAGGTGGAGGGGCGTCATCCTGCCTTATGGAAGATTTTGAGGTTGTACGCACCCATCGCGGTGGGTTTGGTCGTTTCGCTCTTGCAAGTCGGGCTGGATCGGCGGCTCGCCAGCGGGACGGGGCCACAGAGCATCGCCTGGATGGCGAACGCTACTACCCTGCAACAACTGCCCCTAGGGTTGATCAGCGTGGCGATTGCGCTGGCGGCGCTGCCGCATCTCAGCCAGTTCCATGCCGCCGGGCAGGAGACCGAGTATCGTCAGACGCTGGGGCGTGGGTTACGCATGGTGCTGTTGCTGATTGTGCCTGCGGCGGTTGTGCTTTGGCTGCTGGGCACACCGATCACCCGTCTGCTCTTTGAACGTGGCCAATTTACACCGGCTGATACAGTCCGTGTCGTCGCTGCGTTACAGATCTATGTGTTGGGGATGCTCTTTGCGGCGATTGATTTTCCATTGAACTATGCCTTCTATGCCCGCAACAACACGCTGCTGCCGGCCTTGATTGGGGTTTTCAGCGTTGCTGTCTATGTGGCTGTCGCCCTGGCGCTCCTCACCCCGCTGGGCTACCGCGGGTTGGTCTGGGCGGACACGGCAAAGCAGGGCAGCCACGTTCTGCTGATGGCGATTTTGTTATATCAGCGCGTAGGGCGGCTGGGAACCGGTATGGGGCGCGGGTTGGCGGCTGTGCTGGTAGCCGCTGGTGGTATGATGTTGACAATGTGGCTGATGGTGCATTGGCTCACCCCACTGCTGCCAGCTACATGGCTGGGCGATCTGCTCTTGATCGGCGTGGCTGGCGGCTGCTCGTTCGCAATCTATGCGCTGCTGTTGTTTATGTTGAGAGTGCCGGAGCTATCCGTGGTGCTAGCAAAGGTGCGAGCAACATTCACCCGGCATTCTTGAGCCATTGCTGTTACCCGCTCATTGGTGTGGAGGTTTGGTTGCTCTTCCGATTCAGAGGTATAATCAGCCTAACGAAACTCAATGACCAGGCTTGAAGGGAGTAGAAGCAATGGCAAGTGAACGAAGACGCGCCCGTGAGGCGCGACGCACCAGTGGCGGGCGTCCGCGCAGCTACAGCGATCTCTACAAGAATGACAGTTCAGGGGCCGCGGCGGTTGCGGCGGTGACCACTGATGCACCAGCTGAACCTGTGGTTCAGCGCAACTGGCAAGACGAGTACGTCTATGTAACCCAGGATTTGCGCCGGTTGTTGATTGTCTCGGCTGCGCTTTTTGCTGCGATTATTGCCGCTGGTTTTTTCCTGTAAAGCTGGGCAAACTCCCCCCAGTTTTGGACCAGGCCGGTTCGGATTGAGCGAGGCTAGTCGGTGCCAATACAAGCCAGGCCAGGGCGTGCAACAACCAGCAGAGCCAGAAATTCCGTGTGTAGAAGAAGAGCACAGTGGTGGCGAGCAGTAGGATCAGCTTTGGCAGCCAAAGTCGACCAGTGACTTGGGTGAGTAGCCGTTCACCCAGCGCAAGCGCTCCAGCAACCCAGATGGCTACATAACCGGGGAACTCTGGGGGCGTTGGCAAGGCCAACAGTAGTTCCCAACAGGCCCCGCGCAAAAAGCACCAGTGAAATTCTTCCGCCCCATTTTTGAAGAATTCGATCAGATGCCGCCGCGGGCGGATCATCGTATCCTCAGGGGTGCGTTCAGCGGCGTTGTCACCTGTGCTGGTAAGGCGCACCGCGGCCAGCGTCGCCAGGATGCCAACGATCAGCCCGGCACCCAGGCTCAAGCTGGCTTGCCAATCGATATCGGTGAAGCCCATCAGACGCGGCGACAAGCCACCCAAGATCAGGCCCAAGTAGGGGATCAGCAGCCAGTAGAGCAAGATCAAATTCAGACGCCAGGCCACCGATAGGTAGGGGCGGACAGCAAACAGCAACATCCCACTGAGGAGACTCAGCAGCAACCATAGCCCGGGTGTTTGAAAATGAAGTTGGGCGAGGAACCACGCTAGCATAGCGAATGAAGACACGCTTTCTGATCTACCTACTGCTCATCTTGCTGCTGCTTTGGCTGTTCAAACCTGCCCGCGTATGGAGCGAAGCCAAGCGGATGTGGAGCCAGCGCGAGTTGATGGTGCGCACCCTGGTAGTCCTGATCGTGCTCTATTTCGTCTACGGTTTGTACTCGCTCTATCAACAAGGGTGGTTTGCTCGATAAAACTTGCGCTCTCCGTAGGGGCCGGTCGCAGATCGGCCCGGCTTATCGTACACCGATAAACCCCAAGGGCGGGTCACAGATCCACCCCTACGAATGGCGGTGGAGCGCTTCGCTGCAAAATTGATAACCCAGACCATGCACTGTCTTCAAATAGCGCGGGTTGGCCGGGTCTTGCTCGATCTTGCTGCGCAGGCGGCGAATCGTTACCCGCATAAAGTTCACATCCTCAGCCGACTGGTAGTCCCAGACCGCTGATAAAAATTCTTCTTTGGTGATCAATTTGTCGGGATGGTGCATCAGATAGCTCAACAGACGAAATTCGCTTGGGGTGAGGTTGATCGGCGCACCCCCCACCGTGACTTCCATGCTCTCATCGTTGAGCGTGATCTCGCCGATGGTGATATTTTTGGCCTCTTCACTCTCAACGCTGGTCTGCACTCGTTGTAAGATCGCACGGATCCGTGCGCGCAACTCCTGGATGGTGAAGGGCTTTGTCACATAATTGTCGGCCCCAAGTTCCAGACCGGTCACCAGATCATCCATGCGCGATTTCGCTGTCAGAAAGATAATCGGCACATGGGTTTGCTTACGCAATTCAGCACAGACCGCATACCCGTTCATAACAGGCATGTTGACATCCAGCAAGACAATATCGACCGGATGGTCGGCAAATAGCTGGAGTGCTTCCTGACCGTTGCCCGCTGTGATCACGCGATAACCGTCACGTTTGAGGGTAATATCCAATAGCCGCCGCAATGCCTCATCATCCTCAACGACCAGAACTTGTGTCTGGTTCTCCGATGACCGCTCTGCGCCTGTCGTTGGGGTTGACGTGGGCCGGATGATCTCTGCTGTGCGCTCTGTCCCCAACGCATAACCATTAGGGCGATTGTAACTTGATCCTGTCGAGAGTTGATTCATAGCATGCCTTTGGCGTTGTCCTGCGATAAACGGTCTTTCTACTGTTCATCTTAGCGTAGCCAGTAAGGCATGTCAATGCGGACTGTTTACGGTTGGTTTAAATTTCTGTTAAATTTTTGCTACAATCCCGGTGGACGGCTCTGGCCATTTACGGTGAATTGACGAAAGGTACAATAAGGCACAACGATGACCAGCAATGTTCCAACGTTGGCGGCAATCCGCCAGACGCGCACCCAGTTGGGCGACTTGGTGCTAGAGACGCCAGTCTGGCCCTGGCGCGGCCCTGAAATTCAAGCCGCTGTGGGCCGCGAGACGACAGTGGTGCTCAAACTGGAACTCTTCCAATATACTGGCACCTTCAAACCGCGCGGCGCGTTAGCGGTGATGCTAGACTTGGATCGCCCGACGCTCGCACGCGGTGTGACGGCGGTGAGCGCCGGCAATCATGCCATTGCAGTGGCGTACGCCGCCAACCTGCTGGGGACTTCGGCCAAAGTCGTGATGCCAAAAAGCGCCAACCCCTATCGTGTCGCCACCTGCCGCTCCTATGGTGCCGAGGTGGTCTTGGTGGAGGATGTGACCGTCGCCTTCGGGCGCGTCCAGCAGATCCAGGCTGAAGAGGGGCGCTTCTTGGTTCATCCCTTTGAAGGGCCGCGTACGATCCTGGGCACGGCGACGGTTGGTCTTGAATTTGCCACTCAAGTGCCTGATCTCGATGCTGTGATCATCCCCATCGGTGGCGGCGGCCTCTGTGCAGGCATGGCGACGGCGATCAAACAGCTTCAGCCCCATTGTCAGATCTTTGGGGTCGAGCCAGTCGGGGCGGATACGATGGCGCGTAGTTTTGCCGCCGGTACACCGCAGACGATTGAGAAAGTCCAAACAATTGCCGATAGCTTGGGCGCACCGATGGCTCTCCCTTACAGCTTCGCGCTCTGTCACCACTTTGTCGATGAGATTGTTCTGATCGAAGATGAGGCCATGCGCCAGGCGATGGCGTTGTTCTTTCGCTCGTTAAAGCTAGCCGTTGAACCTGCCGGCGCAGCTGCCACGGCCGCGCTCTGTGGGCCGCTCCATACCCAGCTACGCGGCAAGCGCGTCGGGGTGATTGTCTGTGGCACGAATATTGATAGTGCGTCGTATGCACAGTTGGTGGCTGGTTATGTCTAGCCAAAAAGAAAAGCCCTTCCTGACTAGGAAGGGCTTGTAGGAGCCGCTGATCGGGATTGAACCGATGGCCTGTGCTTTACGAGAGCACCGCTCTACCGACTGAGCTACAGCGGCTGATTCGCAACGCATAGTATAGCAAAGTTCAGAGCACAGGGCAAGTTTTATACCTTCAGTTGCACGAAGAAGCGAACGCCAAACGGCTCAACCACTGAACTGGCTCAGTGCCAGCCGCAGGCGATCTTCTACGCTCGTCGCCTCTTTGGGTAGCTTTTGCACTGCCCGTTGAGCTTCCACCACGCTGTAGCCCAGGGCGACCAGTGCATCGATCACTTCACTGTCAACCTCACTCATCTGTGCCAGCGCAACCAATCCACCGCTGACCGGCTGGACTTTGTCGCGCAGTTCGAGGACGATCTTCTGCGCGGTGCGTTTACCGACCCCCGGCACCCGTGCGATGATGGCCGGTTCGTCATTGCTCAGCGCCAACCGTAACGCATCCGGGGAGAGAGTGCTCAATGTCGCCAGCGCCACTTTGGGGCCGATGCCACTTACGGTCAGCAACAGCTCAAACATGAATAACTCATCGTCACTGGCAAACCCATAGAGGGCCAGCATATCTTCGCGCACATGCAGATGGGTATACAGGGTAATAAGCGTGCCGGGTTGCGCTTGCGTTGCCGTCGGTTCAGGGGCAAAGACCCGCAGACCGACCCCGCCACTTGCACTCCCGACATCGACCACAACCTGATCTTTGGCCGTGGTCAGAACCGTCCCGCGCACCAGTCGTATCATGAGGATTCACTTCCGTCGAGTCTGCGCCGGGTTGGGTACAGGATCGCCTAGATGTTGGATACCAAGTCTACGTACAGGGCTACATAGGCGCAAGATGGATCATAAAATACACCACGAATCACAATTTGCCAAATAAATGCTGATAAATGAATCGTGACTCGTGGTGTATGCGGGTGAGCGACAGAAGTTGCGGAGTAAGAAAGATTAAGAGAAGACCGGTTCGCGTTCTTTGCTGGAGCCTTTTTGCCGAAAACCCTGTGTATTGAATTTGTAGCCCGTGCCGCGCACCGTCAACAAATAGCGCGGCTCTGAGGGGTTCTCCTCGATCTTCTCGCGCAAGCGGCGGATGGCAACTTCCACCAAGTTGGTATCGCCGACAAGGTCATAACCCCAAACGGACTGGAACAGTTCGTTCTTGCTGACCGGGCGGTCGGGCATCTTCATCAAGTAGCGCAACAACTGAAATTCGATGGGTGTCAGGTGGACCAACTCGCCACGCACCCGCACTTCATGCGTTTCGCTGTCCAGCACGATGTCATTGGCGGCGATGATGTTAAAGTCAGGCCGTTCGCGCAGCCAGGCAATGCGCCGCAGGATGGCCTGAATTCTCACCTCCACCTCGCGGAATTGAAAGGGTTTGGAGATGTAGTCATCCGCGCCGAGGCTGAAACCGTAAACGACATCATCCGGGCGGTTCAGGGCCGAGAGCATGATGATCGGCACGTCGCTGCGTTTGCGCAATTCGGCACAGAGCGTGTACCCATCCATGTCCGGCATCAAGATGTCCAGCAGCACCAGATCGACCGTGGCCTGCCGAAAGAGATCCATCGCCTCCTTGCCATTGCCTGCTGTAGACACGGTGTACCCGGCCTTCTGCAACGAGATCCGTAGCAGATTGCGCAGAGCCTCTTCATCATCCACAATCAGGATGTGAGTCTCTTTGGGTGCTTTTGTTTTTTGTTCAGCACGTGGTAGCATCGGGTACGCCAATCCATTGTTTCGATGACTGATGTGATGTGGTAATAGGGTGTGGTTGTGCATTGCGAGTTCCGTTCTGCCAGAGTGCGACCCAGGTTGGGTGCAAATGATTGCGAGAGAAACGGTCGAACGGCTTTCGATTTATCGACGAACGGTGTGCACTTCCGCTGCGAACTGTGAACGCCTTTCATAGGTAATAATCGCTGCGGATCAAGAAATCCTTCGCGCGGTTTTCAGCAAATTGAAAGAATTGGTGATCTTTTTTTTCTTACGAGGAGATATGAGCTACAGCTGACAGTCGCTTCCCAAAGTGACTGTCAGCTAAACTTGGAGGATGTCTAGGGTTGGATAGGGCTGCTGGGGTTTAGGAGAACTGGGGCAGGGAATACTGAAGATGACAGAGCGCCACGGCGACAC
>Ga0224722_1002163_pt1 | contig 10557 bp, 7 predicted proteins | sample Balambano_FR1_Me_FD_161646 | JGI IMG/M metagenome (GOLD analysis project Ga0224722, IMG submission 161646) | Freshwater sediment microbial communities from Lake Towuti, South Sulawesi, Indonesia - Balambano_FR1_MetaG | ecosystem: Environmental > Aquatic > Freshwater > Lake > Sediment | place...
GACGTTCTCGGGGTTGCCGACCTCGTGCCCCGAGTCGGTGGCGTCCTGGCCGGCACGCCCCTGGTGCCGCTCGTCCTCACGGCCGTGGCGCAGCGGGAGCAGCAGCCGACGCCAAGCGTCACCGTCCACGTGCAGGACGGCAGTCGCGTTGAGGCCGGGGTCCCCGTCCTCACGGTGCACGGTGGCCTGCGCACAGTGCTCACGGCGGAGCGCACCGTGCTGAACCTGCTCGGCCGACTGTCCGGGGTGGCCACCGCCACCCGCGCCTGGGTCGACGCCGTGGCCGGCACGGGCGTCGCCATTCGCGACACCCGCAAGACCACTCCCGGCTTGCGCGCTTTGGAGAAGTACGCGGTGCGCTGCGGGGGAGGGGTGAACCACCGCTTTGGCCTGGGCGACGTCGCACTGGTGAAGGACAACCACGTAGCGGCCGCGGGTGGGGTGGCGGCGGCGCTGGCCGCCGTCCGAGCCGGGTTGGCCGCTGCCGGCCGCCCCGACGTGCCGGTCCAAGTCGAGTGCGACACCCTCGAGCAGGTCGTCGAGGCGTTGGCCGCTGGTGCCACCGACCTGCTCCTGGACAACATGAGCCCCGTGGAGCTCCGCACGGCGGTGGCGACAGCGCGTCGCCGCGGTGCGGTCACGCTGGAGGCCAGCGGTGGCCTACGGCTGCAGGACGCCCACGCCGTGGCCGCCACCGGGGTGAACTCCCTGGCCATCGGTGCCCTCACGCACTCCGCCGGGGTGCTGGACCTCGGGCTGGACCTGCGGCCCGCCGGGTGACGGGCCCATCGCCAGCGCATCCTCGGAGCCCCGGTGCCCGTGCCGTCTGGCTGCCGCACGCAAGCCGTTCGGGCGCCGGGCAAGACCACGCGGGTGTGGGACCATGGTCGGCGACCATGGATCGCCCCGCCACCACCCTGTCCGGCTCGCCCACCCGGCCGACTGCCGCAGTGCGCGTGTCGTCGGATCACCTGCACGATGGCGAGGCCGAGAGTCTGGCCGTCGTGGGCCGTGTGATCGGCGAGCTCGAGGGTGAGCTGGTCGCGCTGCGCCGGGACATCCACGCCCACCCCGAGCTCGGGAACGCGGAGCTGCGCACCACCCGCCTCATCGCCTCCCGTCTGTCCGCCGCCGGCCTCACCCCGCGATTGCTGTCGCGGACCGGCCTCACCTGCGACATCGGGGTCTCCACCGACACCGACGGGGACGGCCACGCTGCAGCGCCATCGATGGTGGCATTGCGCGCGGACATCGATGCCCTCCCGGTGCGCGAGGAGACGTCACTGCCGTTTCGTTCCACCGTCCCCGGGGTCGCCCACGCGTGCGGGCACGACATGCACACCGCGATGGTCCTGGGCGCCGGCCTGGCATTGCACCGCGCAGCCCGGGACGGTGTGCTGCCCCGTCCGGTCCGGCTGATCTTCCAGCCGGCGGAGGAGGTGATGCCGGGCGGGTCGCACGACGTCATCGACGCCGGCGGCCTGGACGGGGTGGGTGAGATCTACTGCGTGCACGTCGACCCGCGCCTGCACGTCGGGCAGGTGGGGCTCAAGGCCGGCGCGATCACGTCCGCCAGCGACCGCATCGTCATCCGGCTGACCGGCGACGGCGGGCACACCGCCCGGCCGCACCTGACGCAAGACCTCGTGCACGCCCTGGGTGTCATGGTCTCGACGTTGCCGGGGGCGTTGAGCCGCCGGCTGGACCCGCGAGCCGGGGTCAGCCTGGTGTGGGGGCGGGTGCAGGCCGGCCACGCCGCGAACGCGATCCCGAGCGAAGGGTGGGCGGAGGGCACCATCCGCTGCCTCGACGCCGGTGCGTGGGACCTCGCCCCGCAGCTCACCACCGAGCTGGCTGTCGAGCTGGCCAAGCCGTACGGGGTGCGCGCCGAGGTCGACGTCTACCGCGGCACCCCGCCGGTCATGAATGACCCGCACGCGATCGACGTCCTGCGCGCGGCGACGCTCGACGTCCTGGGCCCCTCCGGGGTCGCGGCGACCGAGCAGAGTCTCGGCGCGGAGGACTTCTCCTGGTACCTGCACCACGTGCCGGGGGCGTTGGCGCGGCTCGGGGTCCGGCCGGAGGGGCAGGACAGCATGCCGGACCTGCACCGGCCCGACTTCGACCCCGACGAACGTGCGATCGGCATCGGCGCCCGGCTGCTTGCGACCACGGCGGTGCTCGCCGCGCGGCGCGCCCACCCGGGCACGGTCGTGGGTCAATCGTCCGACATGCGATGATGCAGCACATCCCGGGACGCCTGACGTCGGGCGTCCCGTCACCCGTCGAGGAGGGTCAGTGAGGAAGCAGATGCGCTGGGCGGCTGCCGTTGGTGCGGTGGCGTTGCTCGCCACCGCGTGCGGTCAGGCACCGGACGAGGAGACCGCCACCGACGGCGGGGAGGGCGCCACCACGGAGGAGTCGTTCCTCGCCTGCATGGTGAGTGACGCTGGTGGCATCGACGACCGGTCCTTCAACGCCGCCGCCTGGAAGGGACTGCAGGACGCGCAGTCCGAACTGGGCGTCGAAGCCGAGTTCGTCGAGTCGCGGGCCGACACCGACTACGGCCCGAACATCGACGCCCTGGTGCAGAAGGACTGCGGCATCATCATCACCGTCGGCTTCCTCATGGGCGACGCGACGAAGGAGGCTGCGGAGGGGAACCCGGAGGAGAACTTCGCGATCGTCGACAACGCGCCCGACGCCGACCCGGACACCCCGGAGATCGAGCCGATCGACAACATCAAGCCGCTGCTGTTCGACACGGCGCAGGCGGCCTACCTGGCCGGCTACCTGGCCGCCGGCATGACGACGACCGGCACGGTCGCCACCTTCGGCGGCATCCCCATCCCGCCCGTGACCATCTTCATGGACGGGTTCGTCGACGGTGTCGCCAAGTACAACGAGGACAAGGGTGCCGAGGTGAAGGTGCTCGGCTGGGATAAGGAAGCCCAGAACGGCACGTTCACCGGTGACTTCGAGGACCAGAACAAGGGCAAGCAGGTCACCAACAACTTCATCCAGCAAGGCGCCGACATCGTCCTGCCGGTGGCCGGCCCGGTGGGTCTGGGTGCTGCGGCCGCAGCGCGCGACGCCGGGGACGTCAACCTCATCTGGGTGGACAGCGACGGCTACGAGACGGTGCCGGACTACCAGGACCTCTTCATCACCTCGGTGCTGAAGCGGATCGACTCGGCCACCTTCGCCGCCACCCAGGAGGCTGTGGACGGGAGTTTCACCAACGAGCTCTACGTCGGCACCTTGGAGAACGAAGGTGTCGGCCTCGCGCCGTTCCACGACTTCGAGGACACGGTGCCGGACGAGCTGAAGGCTGAGGTGGAGGCCTTGCAGGCCGCGATCATCAGCGGCGAGATCGTGGTGGAGTCGCCTGCGACGCCAGCCGCCTGACGCGCCAGAACCCCTGGCACTCGCCGTTGCGCCCCGGGCTCAGCCCCGGCGGACGGTGGTGCCAGGGGTTTCTTGCTTGCCAAAGCCGCGCTCGGGGGCCGCAGCGCTGCGAGGATAGGCCGCGTCCGATGGAACGGAGCGCTGGTGCGGAGGACACACGGGGTCATCGCCATGGTCCTGCTGTCGCTGGCCGTCGCCGCTTGCGGTCAGCCGCCCGAGCGCGACACTCCTGGCCCGACGAGCACTGACGCTCCCGGCGCTGCGTCGTTCCGGGCGTGCATGGTGAGCGACGCCGCAGGGTTGGACGACCGGTCCTTCAACGAGGCCGCCTGGCGTGGGCTGCAGCAGGCGCAGGCCGACCTCGGGGTGCAGGCCTCGTTCGTCGAGTCACGGGAGAGCAGCGACTACGGCCCGAACATCGACGCCCTCGTCTCGCAGGGCTGCGGCTTGATCGTCACGGTCGGGTTCTTGATGGGTGATGCCACGCGTGATGCCGCGTTCGCTCACCCCGAACAGCCTTTCGCGATTGTGGACACCGCTCCGGACGGGGACCCCAGCACGCCTGCGGTGGACCCGATCCCCAACGTCCAGCCCCTGCTGTTCGACACCGGCCAGGCAGCATTCCTCGCCGGGTACCTTGCGGCTGGGATGTCGAGGTCCGGCCGGGTTGCGACCTTCGGCGCGGTCCCACTGCCGCCGGTGAAGCTGACGATGGACGGATTCGCCGACGGGGTCAGGCGGTACAACACCGACAATGACGCGCAGGTCCAGGTGCTCGGCTGGAACAAGGCCAGGCAGAACGGGACGTTCACCGGCGACTTCGAGGACCAGAGCAAGGGCAAGCAGGTCGCCAACAACCTCATCCAGCAGGGGGTGGACATCATCCTCCCCGTGGCCGGGCAGGTCGGCCTCGGCGCGGCCGCCGCGGCTCGCGACGCCGGTGACGTCAGCCTGATCTGGGTCGACACCGACGGGGTCGCCAGCGTGCCTCGTTACGCAGACCTGTTCCTCACGTCGGTGCTCAAGCGCATCGACGCGGCCACGTTCGCCGCCACGCAGCAGGCACAGGACGGCACGTTCAGCAGCGAGCGCTATCTCGGCACGCTGGAGAACGACGGTGTGGGACTCGCGCCGTTCCACGAGTTCGAGGACGACGTACCCGAGCAGCTCAAGGCCGAGATCGACGCGCTGCGGGACGGCATCGTCAACGGCGAGGTGGTGGTGGAGTCCCCCTCGGCGCCCTGATCGCGGCGCGTCCACGTCCGCACCGGCGCCCATGCCGCGTTCGCTGCCGTAGGTTGTGCGCGAGGCGCGGAGGAGAGGATCGAGGGTGCGGCTGGAGTTGCGTGGCATCACCAAGCGGTTCGGCTCGCTCGTGGCCAACGACAGCATCGACCTGGTGGTCGAGCCGGGCGAGATCCACTGCCTGCTCGGCGAGAACGGCGCCGGCAAGAGCACCCTCATGAACGTGCTCTACGGCCTGCTCGCCCCCGATGCCGGGGAGATCGTGGTCGACGGGGCGCCAGTGCAGTTCACCGGGCCGGGGGACGCTGTCGCGGCCGGCATCGGCATGGTCCACCAGCACTTCATGCTCGTCCCGGTGTTCACCGTGGCCGAGAACGTCATGCTGGGCGACGAGCACACGCGCGGCGTCGGGCTGCTGGACAGGGCGGCAGCGGCCGCGCGGGTCCGCACGCTGTCCGAGCGATTCGGGTTCGACGTCGACCCCGACGCGATGGTCGAGGACATCCCGGTCGGGGTCCAGCAGCGTGTGGAGATCATCAAGGCGCTCTCCCGGGACGCGCAGGTGCTCATCCTCGACGAGCCGACGGCGGTGCTCACCCCGCAGGAGACCGACGAGCTCATGGGCATCATGCGGGAGCTCGCCGGCGCCGGGACGTCCATCGTGTTCATCACCCACAAGCTGCGCGAGGTCCGGGCCGTCGCCGACCGGATCACGGTGATCCGACGCGGTCGGGTGGTGGGTGAGGCGACGGCCGCCTCCAGCGAGGCCGAGCTGGCCGCGCTCATGGTCGGCCGCGACGTCGAGCTCACCGTGGTGAAGGAACCGCAGCCGCCCGGGCCGGTCGTGCTCGACGTGCGCGACCTCAGCGTCATCGACGAGCGTGGTGCGCTCGTGGTCGACCGGGCCACGTTCGACGTGCGGGCCGGGGAGATCGTCGCGGTGGCGGGCGTGCAAGGCAACGGCCAGACCGAGCTGGTGGAGGCGCTGGTCGGTCTCGGCGAGGGTGTCGTCACGGGGACCGCGACCCTCGACGGGCACAACCTGCTCCGGCTCGGCACCGACGACGCGCTGGACCACATCGGGTACGTGCCGGAGGACCGGTCGCACGACGGGTTGGTCGCGACGTTCACCATCGCCGAGAACCTCGTGCTCGACCAGGTCGACACCCCGGCCTTCGCGGCCGGGCCGGCGTTGCGGCGCACCGCCATCCGCGCCAACGCCGAAGCGCTCGTCGCTGAGTTCGACGTGCGCACGCAGAGCGTGGACGCCCCCGCGTCGTCCCTGTCCGGCGGCAACCAGCAGAAGGTGGTGCTGGCCCGTGCCCTGTCCCGGCCGCTGCGGCTGCTGCTGGCCGCGCAACCGACCCGGGGCGTCGACGTCGGCTCCATCGAGTTCCTGCACCGGCGCATCGTCGCCGAGCGCGACCGCGGCACTGCGGTCCTCATCGTGTCCACCGAGCTGGACGAGGTCCTGGCCCTCGGCGACCGCATCGTCGTCATGTACCGGGGGCAGGTCATCGGCATCGTCCCCGGACACACGTCCCGCGACGCCCTGGGGCTCATGATGGCCGGCTGTCCGATGGACGAGGCGCTGGCCACCGCCGGCTCGGACGAGACCCCCGACGCCGGCCTGCTCACCGGAGGGGCGCTGTGACGACCACGGTCGAGCCGCCAGCCGCGGCACCGGCGCAGCCGGACCGGCCCGCGCGAACGCGGCCCGCATGGTGGGACACCGTCGTGGTCACCGTGCTGTCGTTCGTGCTGGCCCTGGCTGTCGGGGCGGTGCTCATCGTCGTCAGCGACCCGGACGTCATCGACGCGTCGTCGTACTTCTTCGCCCGCCCCGCGGACACCGTCGCTGCCGGTTGGGACGCGGTGTTCGGCGCCTACCGGGCGCTGTTCGAGGGTGCGGTCTGGGACCTGCAGGCTGAATCATTAGGCCGGGCGGTGCGGCCGCTCACCGAGACGCTGACCGTCGCCGCGCCGCTCATCGTCGCTGGCTTGTCGGTGGCGCTGGCGTTCAAGGCCGGGCTGTTCAACATCGGCGCCGAGGGGCAGATCATCGTCGGGGCGACCCTGGCCGGCCTGGTGGGCTTTGGGCTGGACCTCCCGGTCGGGCTGCACCTGCTGGCGGCCGTGCTGGCGGGCGTCCTCGGCGGTGCGGTGTGGGGCGGCATCGTCGGGGCCCTCAAGGCCCGGACGGGCGCGCACGAGGTCATCGTCACGATCATGCTGAACTACGTCGCCAGGTTCGGGCTGGCGTACCTGCTCACCACCGAGCTGTTCCGCCGGCCTGGCCGCAACGATCCCATCAGCCCGATCGTCGACGGCGACGCCCAGTATCCGCTGCTGCTCGGCGAGACCTACCGGCTGCACCTGGGGTTCCTCGTGGCGTTGGCTGCCGCGTGGGGGGTGTGGTGGCTGCTGGAGCGCAGCGTGATCGGGTTCCGCTTCCGCGCTGTCGGCGCCAATCCCGACGCCGCCCGCGCCGCCGGCATCCACGTGGAGCGCAACCTGTTCCTCGTCATGGCCATCGCCGGTGGCCTGGCCGGCCTCGGCGGCACCTTCCAGATCCTCGGCACCGAGAAGGCGCTGACCACGGGCATCTCCGCGGGCATCGGGTTCGACGCGATCACCGTCGCGCTGCTCGGACGGGGGTCACCGCTGGGCACGGTCCTCGCCGGCATCCTCTTCGGCGCGTTGCGGGCGGGCGGGGTGACGATGCAGGCGCGCACCGGGACGCCGATCGACATCGTCCTGGTCGTGCAGTCCCTCATCGTGCTGTTCATTGCCGCACCTCCGTTGATCCGCACCATCTTCCGGATCCGCACCCAGGGGATGGGCGCCATGCAGGTGTCGAAGGGGTGGGGCGCGTGAGCACCACCGTCGCCGACCGCCCCGACATCGTCGAGGCGCCGGAGCCGCCGGTCCAACCGCCCGTGTCGTGGAAGGCCGCCGCCACCATGCTGGTGCTCGGCCTGCTCTCACTGCTGGCGTTCGGCCTGGGCGGGCCGGCGGGGGAGCAGACCACCTTCGTCCTGTCGCTGCCCCGCGACGAGGTGCAGCTCGACCCGTTGGTCGTCGCCAGTCGACCTGCGGCGATCGTGCTGTCGCTGCTGGCGCTGGGGCTGGCCGCGGCGTCGGCCTGGCTCACCCGGCAGCGTCGGCGCACCCCGGCGTGGCTGGTGTCGGGGTTCACCGTGCTCTGGCTGCTGGCGTTCCTGGTGTGGGCGGCTGCCGGAGCGCGATTGTCGCTGACCGGCCTGCTCGCCGGGTCCCTGCTCCTCGCCGTGCCCATCGTGTTCGGCGCGCTGTCCGGCGTGATCTGCGAACGCGCGGGCGTCATCAACATCGCCATCGAGGGGCACCTGCTGGCCGGCGCGTTCGCCTCCGCCGTCGTCGCCAGCCTCACCGGCAACGTGTGGGCGGGGCTGGTGGCCGCACCGATCGCCGGGCTCCTGGTGGCGCTGGTGCTGGCGCTGTTCACCGTGCGGTACTTCGTCGACCAGATCATCGTCGGGGTGGTGCTGAACGTGCTGGTGATCGGGGTGACCAGCTTCCTGTTCGGACGGCTGCTGTCTCCGCAGCAGGACACGTGGAACTCTCCGCCGACCCTGTCCCCGATCAAGATCCCGCTGCTCGGGGACATCCCGGTGCTCGGCCCGGTGCTGTTCCGCCAGTCCGTCATCGTCTACCTGATGTACGCCACCGTCATCATCGTGCACATCGCCTTGTTCCACACCCGGTGGGGGCTTCGGGTGCGGGCAGTCGGAGAGCACCCGCAGGCCGCCGACACCGTCGGCATCCGGGTCAACGCGCTGCGTGCGCGCAACGTGCTCATCGGCGGCATGGTGGCCGGGCTGGGTGGGGCGTTCTTCACGCTGGGGTCGGTGGGAGCGTTCGGCAAGGAGATGACGGCCGGGAAGGGGTTCATCGCGTTGGCCGCGATGATCTTCGGCCGTTGGTCACCGATCGGGGCATTGGGGGCGGCGCTGCTGTTCGGGTTCGCCGACAACCTGCAGAGCGTGCTGTCCATCATCGGCACGCCCATCCCGAGTGAGTTCATGCTGATGGCGCCGTACCTGGCGACCATCTTCGCGGTGGCCGGCCTGGTGGGGAAGGTGCGGGCCCCGGCGGCGGATGGCCAGCCCTACATCAAGTCATGACGACGGACCCGGACCCGCCGGCCTGGGTGGACCCGCTTGACGAGGGTGCGTGGGGGCGGCTGCGGCTCGCGGCCGCCGAGGCACGCCGCCGGGCATACGCGCCGTACTCGCGCTACCTGGTGGGCGCGGCCGCACTGGCCGACGACGGCCGGCTGCTCACCGGGTGCAACGTGGAGAACGCCTCGTTCGGGATCACGCTGTGCGCCGAGTGCGGGGTGGTGTCCGACCTGGTGCTGGGCGGCGGCGGGCGTCTCGTGGCCTTGGCCTGTGTCGGCGGTGCCGACGAGGATGCCGACGGGCACCCGGTCCTGCCGTGCGGCCGCTGTCGGCAGCTGCTCGTCGAGCACGGCGGCCCCCAGCTCGCGGTCGACGGCCCCCCCGGCCCGCGGCCGATGGGCGCACTGCTGGTGGACGCGTTCGGCGCCACCGAACTGCCCTGATGCGTCCGGCTGCCTGTGGTTCTGCCGACGGCGGTCGGGCGGGAGGACATCCCCGACCATCGCCGACACACGCGCGCCGGGGGCCTAGCCTGGCCGCGTGATGTCAGCCGCCCACAGCACGTCCCCGCCGGAGCCGTTCGCCGCCGTCGACGTCATCCGCCGCAAGCGTGACGGCGGCGCGCTCAGCGACGAGCAGATCGACTGGGTCGTCGACGCCTACACCCGCGGGGTGGTGGCCGAGGAGCAGATGGCAGCACTGGCCATGGCCATCCTGCTGCGCGGCATGACCCGTGCCGAGACGGCGCGTTGGACCGCGGCGATGATCGCCAGCGGCCGCACCTTGGACTGGTCGGCCTTGCAGCGGCCGACGACGGACAAGCACTCCACCGGGGGCGTCGGGGACAAGATCACGTTGCCGTTGGCGCCGCTGGTCGCCGCCTGCGGGGCGGCCGTGCCGCAGCTGTCCGGGCGAGGCCTCGGGCACACCGGCGGCACCCTGGACAAGCTGGAGTCCATCCCGGGGTGGACGGCGACGCTGTCTCTGGCGCAGATGCGCGCCCAGCTCGACGACGTCGGGGCGGTGGTGTGCGCGGCGTCGCAGGACCTCGCCCCGGCCGATCGCAAGCTGTATGCCCTGCGTGACGTCACCGGCACCGTCGAGGCCATCCCCCTCATCGCGTCCTCCATCATGAGCAAGAAGATCGCCGAGGGCACCGGCGCGTTGGTGCTGGACGTGAAGGTCGGCAGCGGCGCCTTCATGAAGGACCTCGACACCGCCGGTGAGCTGGCTCGCACCATGGTCGACCTCGGCGCCGACGCCGGGGTGCGGACCGTGGCGCTGCTCACCTCGATGGACACGCCGCTGGGCCTGACCGTGGGCAACGCGCTGGAGGTCGCCGAGTCGGTCGAGGTGCTCGCCGGCGGGGGGCCACCCGACGTCGTCGAGCTCACCGTCACCCTGGCGCGGGAGATGCTTGACGCTGCGGGCATCGTCGACACCGACCCGGCCGCGGCCCTCGCCGACGGTCGCGCCATGGACGTGTGGCGACGCATGATCGCCGCCCAAGGCGGCGACCCGGACGCGCCCCTACCCGCGGCAGCCGAGCACGACGTGGTGCTGGCCCCGGCCGACGGGGTGCTGCTGCAGCTCGACGCCCTGGCGGTCGGGACCGCCGCCTGGCGCCTGGGCGCGGGGCGGGCTCGGAAGGAGGAGGCCGTGTCCTTCGGCGCCAACGACCTGCGCGAGGTGGCACGGCTGGCCGGCGACGGCGACACTGACGCTGCCGAAGCGCTCGACG
>Ga0224722_1002164_pt1 | contig 10556 bp, 10 predicted proteins | sample Balambano_FR1_Me_FD_161646 | JGI IMG/M metagenome (GOLD analysis project Ga0224722, IMG submission 161646) | Freshwater sediment microbial communities from Lake Towuti, South Sulawesi, Indonesia - Balambano_FR1_MetaG | ecosystem: Environmental > Aquatic > Freshwater > Lake > Sediment | place...
GATGCAGGCAGCGATGCAATCGGTAACCCCGGAGCAGGCACGAGGCTACTTTCGCCACTGCGGATACCCAGTGGAACAAACTTAAATGGAAGAACTATAGTATCGCGGAGTTGTTGTCACAGAGCGACGGCTTATCTAACTTAATTACTACCTATAAGCCCAGCCGTCACGAATTGGGTTGGTTGCTCTCCTCGCTACGGGATTTCTATGACCAAGGGTTAATTACCGATGTGCTTGCTGCAATCAAAGGGGGGAAAGAGGCGAGTGTCTATCGGTGTAAAACTGCCCCCCACGCCGTTGCCTCTGTGGGAAGTGAACTTGTCGCCGCAAAGGTGTATCGTCCTCGACAACTGCGTAACCTTCGCAATGATGCCCTATATCGTCAAGGGCGACCCGTCCTCACCGCAGAGGGTAAGCAGGTCAAAAATTCAGACACTCGTATCATGCGGGCATTGGGCAAAAAGACCGGCTTCGGAATGCAGGTTCAGCATACCTCTTGGTTGATGTATGAATTCACCACGTTGGACACCTTATATCGGGCAGATGCCGCCGTCCCACGTCCGATTGCCGCGAGCGAAAACGCGCTTCTGATGGGTTACTGTGGCGACGAGAGTTCGGCGGCTCCCACACTTATTGAAATCTCATTCTCCTCCGGTGAGGCATACACTCTCTTTACAGAAGTACAACGCAACCTGCGTATCCTCCTTGAAAACGACATGATTCACGGCGACCTTTCCGCCTACAACATTCTTTACTGGGAAGGAAAGATTACGCTGATAGACTTCCCGCAGGTGGTAAACCGCCGTAACAATCCACAGGCGCAGGAGATTTTCCGCCGCGATGTACGTCGTGTCTGTGAATACTTCTCTCGCATGGGTGTGACTTGTCACCCCGACCAAATCGCCGAAACCCTCTGGCAGGAAACCGAGTAGATGTCTCGCCCGGAACGTGTCATAAACCATATTGAACGAACCGGAATTGAACCGCATTCCCTAGATGGTTTTGTCCTCAAAGCCGGAAGTGAGTTGATGCTAGTTGCAAAGTTTTTCGATTTCTTTTTCGATGGTTACACGATTATTCGTCGCCGAGACATTACCCTGCGGCGTGTGAATGCGGTAGAACGCTACTTTACGAAAATTATCGAAGCTGAAAATCTGCATCGCGAGGTGGAGTGGGACATAGATATTCCGGTAGAGTCATGGGAAAGTATCTTTCGTTGGCTCGAAGCACAAAATAAGTTCGTTATAGTTGAGGATGGCGAGGAGGGCTTAGCAAATATCGGTCCCATGGTTCGCGTGGAGTCCGATTTTGTTGAAATACACTGGTTTGATGCAGACGGCAAATGGGGAGAGATGGGTTCGACCCCTTTTGAGGATGTTGTCAGCATCTCGTTTGATAGCAACTATCTCACCTATCAAGCCAAGTATATCCTCCGAGAACCACCCCTTTAGAGAACAAACGTCATTTCCGGCTCTTCCTCAAGAACAATTCGTACTGCATAGGGACGTGCGGTTTCCTCAATCTGCTTTAAGACAGCCTTCCTCTCGTCGGCTTTATCGGCACTGGCATAAATCATGACGGTTTTACGCCGCGAATCCATACCCACGCCATGTATACCGTACTGGTTTAGGTATCGCTGTGTTATCTCCTGTTTAGTGTCTTTGAGTGTTTTCATTATTAGATGTTTCCTACAACTAATTCTACCATGAGAGTGTCTAAAACCGCTTGAAGGGGGTTTGCAATGGCATAACTTCCACCAATTCCACAGGCAAACAGTAGCCCAACTGCTCGAATATTCCGACTTCCGCCTGTGACAATCAAAGAGCCACTATCGCCCGGCAGGGCGATGTGTGGTTTACGCGGTTCTTTCGTGATACGGATTTGATTGGTGAACTTCGCAACTCCTGAAGAAGTTCCGACAACAGTGTCGTAGCTAATGTCCTCAATTCGCCCTCGTGTCAAACCGGTTCGTGCTCCGTGCTTACGAACATCCATCTGCTCTGCCGCCTCTCTTATACCCCGTGGTCGCCCTATAGAGCAGATTTCGTTTTTATATCCGATGTCGTCATTTACTCTACCCAATGCCGCGTCCACTCTATTGTCGGTTATCCCATCCAAATGAAGTGTTTCATACTTGTATAGAGTCGCAAAAGTGTCTTGTGCGCTACCACCATGCCCACTTCCCGGCTGATAGAGTTCGTCACCTCGACTTCCCTTATTCAAATTCGCAAAAACATGGTTGTTACTCAAAACGAGGAGAGAGGAATCCTCATTTTCACGGCAAAAACCGCCTACCGTTCCATAACCAACGTTCTTGTGGCCACCACTAATTCCTAATTGAATCGGACGTTGACGTTGGTCACGAATGGCAGAGCAGGCTATTGCCAAAATCGCCGGGAGAGATTCTACAACAATAATAGGAGTGCCATATCGTACTGTGGGAATATTGTGTCGTACTCTATCGGCGCGGTTTGCATAGACAACAACAGTGGCTTTGCTGTTCCTATTTTGTACGCCCACAGCATGAATAAAGGATTCGACTTTTACCTCTTTTGATGCAAAAGTCTCTCCCTCATCATATCTGATAAGGTCTGCGACGAATTCGCCTGCTGATGACAGATGTTCTGCGGACAACTCCTCTTTTAGTGAAATTGCTTCGCTTACATCACGGCGATGTTCGGTTGTGATTTTGTGTCCCCCGCTCATATTTTGTCCTTTTTGTTAATGTTTAGGTAATGAACCGAGCAATTCTATAGTAGCTTGCACTATATTGTCAATAGTTCACTGATTTTAATTCTTAAAATTTTGTAATGATGTTTTTTATGACTTATGCCCTCCGAAATGACAGCATACATCGCCAGTGCTGAATGGAGGATTATAGGATTCAGGAATGGTAGTTAGTAGGGTGAAACAGCCAGTTTGTTTTGACCATTGAGGAGGAATGTGCGAATGTTGTCTGCTGTCGAAATCACCGAGGCGAACCCTCTGTCTGACGAGGAACTGCGGAAGATAGATGCTTATTGGCGTGCCGCAAACTATCTCTCCGTGGGGCAAATCTACCTGATGGAGAACCCTCTTCTCCGAGAACCGCTTCAACCTGAACACGTCAAACCGCGTCTCCTCGGTCACTGGGGGACAGTTCCCGGTCTAAACTTTCTGTATGTCCATCTCAATCGGGTTATCCGCGCACGCGATTTGAATGTTCTCTATATCACCGGTCCGGGTCATGGAGGACCGGGTCTGGTGGCGAACACATACATGGAGGGCAGTTACACCGAACTCTACCCGCAGGTGTCGCAGGATGTGGAGGGTTTAGACCGACTTTTTACCCAGTTTTCGTTCCCCGGTGGAGTTCCTAGTCATGTGGCGGCAGAGGTTCCCGGCTCAATTCACGAAGGTGGAGAACTGGGGTACGCGCTTGCTCATGCTTACGGAGCGATTTTCGACAATCCTGACCTGATTGCGGCGTGTGTGATTGGCGATGGTGAGGCGGAAACCGGACCCCTTGCCGCGTCATGGCACTCGAATAAGTTTGTCAACCCGAAGCGCGATGGGATTGTACTACCCATTCTCCATCTCAATGGCTATAAAATCGCGAATCCTACCGTGATGGCGCGGATGCCCCGTGCAGAGTTGGAAGCCCTCTTGATTGGGTACGGGCATAAACCGTACTTTGTGGAGGGGGAAGACCCAATGACAATGCACCAGAAGATGGCAGCAACATTCGATGCCGTCTTTGAGGAGATTGCAGCAATTCGTCATAAAGCCGAAAACGGTAGCGAGGAACGTCCGCAATACCCGATGATTGTCTTAAAAACCCCCAAAGGGTGGACAGGTCCGAAGGTGGTGGATGGTAAACCGGTGGAGGGCTTCTATCGGGCGCACCAAGTCCCCGTGGCTGAGACCCGAACCAATGCGGAACACCGTCAACAGTTGGAGGCATGGCTACGCAGTTATCGCCCAGAAGAACTGTTCGATGAATACGGTAGACTGCTTCCCGAACTTGCTGAGCTAGCCCCCAAAGGGGAGCGGCGAATGGGGGCAAACCCACACGCGAATGGGGGTATCTTGCTCAAAGACCTGCGTATGCCCGACTTCCGAGAGTATGCCGTGGAGGTTCCCCAACCCGGACAAACCGTAGGGGAGGCAACCCGTGTCTTGGGGACGTTCCTGCGCGATATTCTGAAACTAAATGAGTCCAGCGCAAACTTCCGTATCTTCGGACCCGATGAGACCGAATCCAACCGTTTGACCAGTTGTTTTGAAGTCACAGACCGTGTCTGGTTGGACGAGCGCATTCCCATTGATGAGCATCTCTCCCCCAATGGGCGGGTGATGGAGATTTTATCGGAGCATCTGTGTCAGGGGTGGTTGGAAGGCTATCTGCTGACCGGACGACACGGGTTCTTCTCGTGCTACGAAGCATTTATCCATATTATTGATTCGATGTTTAACCAGCATGCGAAATGGCTGAAAACTACAAGGCATATCCCGTGGCGGCGACCTATTGCATCGCTGAACTATCTGCTAACATCACACGTTTGGCGGCAAGACCACAATGGCTTTTCGCACCAAGACCCCGGATTTATTGACCATGTGGTAAACAAAAAAGCCGAGATTGTCCGTGTCTATCTCCCCCCTGATGCGAACACGTTGCTTTCGGTGGCAGACCACTGCTTACGCTCGAAAGACTATGTAAATGTGATTGTGGCGGGAAAGCAGCCTGCCCTGCAATATCTGGATATGGATTCCGCGATTAAGCACTGCTCGACAGGAATCGGTATCTGGTCGTGGGCAAGCAATGACCACGGAAGCGAACCTGATGTGGTAATGGCGTGTGCGGGGGATGTGCCGACGATGGAAACTCTGGCGGCGGTCAGTATGCTACGCCAACACTTTCCCATGCTAAAAATACGGGTGGTCAATGTGGTAGACCTGATGACCTTGCAAGATGCACACGAGCATCCTCATGGTTTGAGCGAGGCAGAGTTCGATAGTCTCTTTACCAAAGACAAACCGATTATCTTCGCGTACCACGGCTATCCGTGGTTGATTCACCGATTGACATATCGGCATACCAACCATGCCAATCTTCATGTGCGCGGCTACAAAGAGGAAGGAACGACAACAACACCGTTTGATATGGTGGTTCTCAACGATTTAGACCGTTTCCATTTGGTCATGGATGTGATTGACCGGGTTCCGAAGTTGGGAGCATCTGCCGCGCATGTGAAGCAGTTCATGCGCGAAAAGCGGGTGGAGCATCAGCAGTATATCCGCAAGTATGGTGATGACCTACCCGAAGTCAAAGAGTGGAAGTGGGGAGTCACTTAAAAAAACACCCTCTGGCATCTCGGAAAGAATGTCGGAGGGTGTTTTGTTTCCCGAACCTATCAAATAACAATCAGGCGTTCGGTTTCTGCCAGTTTGTGCCGTGCCAGTGCGAGGTTTGCCTTAGCTCGGTCTAAGACAAAGTACAGGAACAAGCCTGCGGCTCCCTTGCCAGTGATAGGGCGAATCAGGTGGTACTGCTTGCCCAATGTGATGAGGATATCTTCAATCTCATCATCTAAGCCTAAGTCCCGCATCACACCCATTTTCGAGCGAATAACTTCGGAGTTTCCTGCCCCCGCAACATCTAAGTTGATGTCGCTACTGCCAGCCGACCCTAATACCATGCCACTCTCTAAGTCTACGACGGCGCAGACAACCGCGCCATTCACTTGCATTACTCCGGCAAGTGCAGATTCCATTTTTGCCATTTACTGACCTTTCTAAAGCGAATTTTAACGATACGTTTCTTCCTTTGCTGGGTTACACCACAGCAGTTCTTCTCCATGATGGTAAGAAACAGGGAGAATTCAATGGACACAACATTAGGCTAAGTTGTAATTAGGCTAAGTTGTGGCTGTCTTGGACATTCCCAAAAGCATATGCACAACTTCATCTCGCATAAACGGAGGTAACTCTTCGTCCTCTTCTGGACTGGATGTCTCTATCAGAGCATCCTTCGGTCTGGGTTCGCGTTCGGTATCCCTTATCGAAAAATTGAAGGAGTCACGCGAAGGCAGTGGTAAAGTTGTCAACTTTGCCAAATCCAGCCGAATCTTCGCCAGATTCGTTTTCTCACGATTACAAATAAGGTAAAGAAAAGGCGGATACGAGAATGAGTTATTGGTATCGGTAAGTAGATGAACCAGATGGTATTGAGTTCTAAAAGTCGTACACATCTCGACCAGAGAATCTGGCTCATCGCGCAATTGGTCTCGCACACGTGCGTTGGTTTCCCGTAGTTTTATCCGAACGGACTGGGCGACACTTTTAGCGGCGTGAGCAACCCGAAAACTGCTGTCTCCTTTTTGCAGAAGGACAATCCCCGTTTCGGAGTCAACAATCGCTCCGTCCAGAACCCCATTCCATCCACAGACTTCCTTGAGTGTGTTACGCAGCCGATTCACACTGTCCCGCTTTCTCCCAACAAAGATGCTGGGGAAGGTTGATACACCCACTATATTTGGTGCAAGCAAGTAATCATAATACTGATAAAAATACGTGTTTTTAGAAACTATTGCTATATGATACGAATTATTATATTGTAATGACACTTATTAAGAACTTTATTTCGTGAATTGTGTCGTGGGAATCTTTTTTCAAGATGACAACCCCGACAGAAACTTGCGAAAACTTGAAGAGACAAAAGGCAGGAGAATCGTAGATTTTTTGTGAAAGAAGAGTGTATGCAAGAACATGGCAAAGTTGTAATTATCACAGGGGGCGCACGGGGAATCGGGTTGGCAACGGCGCGAACCCTGCTGGAAAATGGTTGGCAAGTGGTGCTGGCAGACCGCGATGAAACCGCCCTTTTGGTTGCGGTGCAAGAGTTGGGTGGTAAGGCACTCCCGGCTGTCGTGGATGTTGCCGATGTCACGGCAGTTCGCAAGATGGTGGGCGATATCGTGGAACGTACCGGGCGTTTAGATGGCTTAGTAAATAATGCGGGTGTTTTCCGCAACGAACCCCTTCTCGACACGGAGGAAGCCACCTATGACCGTATCATGGATATAAATGTCAAAGGGGCATTTTTCATGCTACAGTCTGCCGCTAAAGCCATGTTAGATGCGGGCAACGGTGGCGTGATTATCAATGTTGCTTCTGCGGCAGGTCGTTCGGGTCGCCCCACACAGACTATCTATGGCATGAGCAAAGCGTGTCTTGTGCATTTGACCAAATCCGCCGCTCTCGCCTTTGCTCCCCATATCCGCGTCTGCTGTGTCTGCCCGGCAGCAGTAGATACCGATATGATGGTTGAAAATCTTGCCCAACGGCGTGCCGTTGGAGGGGAAGCCGATGCCATGGGTTTCCTTGCCCGTATCCCGATGGGACGCATGAGCAAAGCCGAAGAGGTCGCCGACCTGATTGCCTACCTGATGTCCGAAAAAGCTGCCTACATCACGGGTGGTTCCATAGACATCTCTGGAGGCTTGGACATGCACTAAACTGGCAAATTTTTAGAGGTGGCATGCAGATGACTACTACAAAAGAGATGGGCATACGATTACCATCGGCGGTATCCGCGATGGAGATTGCGCCGGATGGGAACACCCTGATTATTGGAACAGAGCGGAGTTTCTTGGCGTACCATCTGCCCACTCGCAAAAAGCGATGGGAGAACCGCAGTGTACAGTCTGGCGTAGTTGCTTGTGTGGTCAATCGTCAGGGATTGATAGCGGCAGGAGAGTATGAATCGAAGCGGATAAAACTGCTGGACATCAAAACGGGTCGGCAGATAGGGCAATGGGACGGACATCGCTTTCCACCTACCGTTATTGTTTCACACCCTGACATAGAAAATGTTATCTCCACTGGCGAGGACGAAACGCGCCTCTATTTCTGGGATGCCCAAAAACCACTACCCCTCAAAGCGATGGACTTCAAGGCGTTTGTTCAATATCTTGCTATCTCTCCGAAGGGGGATTTGCTGGCTGTCCAATTAGCCGGAAAAAGCCTTCGGTTCGTCGAAACAACGACATGGAAAACAGTTGCCGAAAAGCAGATACTCCCACAAACAGTCGGTAAGGTCTGCTTCGCACCCACCTCATCACAAATCGCCTATGTGGTTATCGTTACAGAAGGTGGCAAAGTTCGCCACACGATAGAGCAGGCAACTATAGACCCGCAAAACCAGATACAACCCATACAAACAATTCGTGGACTGCCCAGCTTTGTGCAGGATATGGCGTTCTCCTCAGATGGGAAGTATCTTGCCACGGCTCATGTCTCTGGGGTAGCCGTTTGGGATGTGCAGACGGGGGCAAAGCGATATAGCATCGGGCAGGAGGCGCAACACGCTGCCTTCGTCCGCTTCGACCCCAAAGACAGCACCCGTATTATCACCGGAAGCAGTAAAGGGCATCTGGTCGTGTGGCGATGGAAGGCATAAATCAGAATGCCGCATGACCAACTGTTCAAGGAACTTCTACGAACCTTCTTTCGTGAGTTTCTCGAACTGTTCTTCCCGGAAGTGGCAACAAGGCTACGCTTCGACAACGTACACTTCTTAGAGCAAGAGGTATTTACCGACTTTCCTGAGGGCGACCCGCGACGTGCCGATACCATTGCGGAGGTGGAAACTATCACTGGGGAACCGGAGATTGTCCTCTTTCATGTGGAGGTGGAGGCAAATCGGCGCACGGAATTTCGCTATCGAATGTGGGAATACTACGCGCTGATACGTCTAAGAACCCGTCGCCCCGTCTATCCGATTGTCCTATATCTTGCGCCCGGAACGGGAGGGATTGTCCGTGAGGAGTATACCGAGACGCTTTTTGACGAAAACATCTTGACGTTTCGTTATGCCGCTATTGGACTGCCCGACCTTGCCGCCGATAACTATCGGGAGAGCGATAATATTGTTGGCGTTGCACTGAGTGCCACAATGCGACAAAGTAGCGTGGGACCGGTTTTGCAAAAATGGCAAGCGATTCTGCGTATACTAAGTAGCGAAGTAGACGAATCGCGCAAGATACTTCTGAGTAACATTGTGGAGAACTATCTTCCGCTTTCGGGGTCACAGGCAGAGGATTTTGAGGAGATAGTTCGACAAAACACACCTGAGGAGGTAGTAGAAATGCTTTCGATATACGAAGAACGCGGTATCGAAAAAGGTATCCAACGCGGTATCGCACAAGGGATTGAGCAGGGCATCTTGCGTGGGCAACGCGCTATGACCCTCACCCTACTGAAGGCGAAGTTCGGGGAGATTTCTCAGGCGGTGATTGACCGTGTGGAACAGATGCAGGAGGAGGAACTGCTGACACTGGGGGAAAACCTTCTGAAAGCGGAATCGCTCAAGGAATTAGGACTGGAGTAATAATGACTGGTCAGGCGCAGGTACTACAGGTACACCCCAATGATGATGTTGCGGTGCTTCTTTCGCCTGTTTTGGGAGCAGGAACACGCTTTGTCGTGGCAGAGCAGGAGTTTGTCACGACATCGGCGGTTCCTTCGGGGCATAAAGTCGCGTTACGCCCGATTAAAACAGGCGAGTTGGTGACGAAATATGGACAACCCTTCGGGCGGGCGACACAAGCAATTGCCCCTGGCGAATGGGTACACACACACAATGTCCAGACGACACTAGGAGCCAACGAGCAGTATCGCTGGAAACCGTACTCTGCTCCTTTGTCTGCCCCTGCTCGACAATCCGCGACCTTTCCCGGCTACCTCCGTGCGGATGGACGAGTGGGAATTCGCAACGAACTTTGGATTTTATGCACGGTGGGATGTATCAATCGTGCTGCTGAGGAGGTAGCGCGTCGCGCTCATGCCAAGTTCGCAAAAGAGAATGGGGGAACAGTGGACGGGGTATATGCTTTTACCCATCCCTACGGTTGCGCTCAGATTGGAGACGACCTTCTGCAAACTCGCCGTGCGCTTGCCGCTCTCGCTGCTCACCCGAACTGTGGAGGAATCCTGCTGATGGGTCTGGGGTGCGAGAACAACATCATTCAAGAACAGGTCGCTGAGTTTCGGTGTGCAGACTCTCGGCGAATGCACTACTTCTCTGCTCAAGAGGTGACAGATGAGATTTCGGAGGCAGTTGACCTGTTGGGAGAACTTGCCGACTTGTGTGCCGAAGATGCCCGCCAACCTGTTTCGCTCGCATCGCTGATTCTGGGGATGAAGTGCGGGGGGTCAGATGGCTTCTCGGGGCTAACTGCAAATCCCTTAGTGGGAGTTTTGGCAGACCGTCACGCGGAGCAAGGGGGAGTTTCGGTACTTACCGAAGTCCCGGAGATGTTCGGAGCTGAGAAACTGCTCATGGAGCGTGCCGAGAGCGAAGAGACATTCAAGGCGATTGAGCGTATGATTAACAACTTTAAGGACTACTTCCGCCGCTACAACGAGCCTATCTCCGAAAATCCTGCCCCCGGTAACAAGGCAGGGGGTATCACTACGCTGGAGGAAAAGAGCCTCGGTTGTATTCAGAAAGGTGGTAGTGTTGCGCCTGTCCGGTATGTTTTGGAGTATGGCGAACCATTGCCCCTCTCCCTACC
>Ga0224722_1002165_pt1 | contig 10552 bp, 4 predicted proteins | sample Balambano_FR1_Me_FD_161646 | JGI IMG/M metagenome (GOLD analysis project Ga0224722, IMG submission 161646) | Freshwater sediment microbial communities from Lake Towuti, South Sulawesi, Indonesia - Balambano_FR1_MetaG | ecosystem: Environmental > Aquatic > Freshwater > Lake > Sediment | place...
CCTTCTCCCTTTCACCCCTTCGCTCTTCCTGCCCGAAGTCAGCAACGACCCCGCGGCGATGGCGGCCAGTGCGCTCATCACGACGCCAACGCCGCTGACCGAGAGCGTAGCCATCACCGCCCTGCAGCCGATCCTCGACAACGGCGTGACGGTCTATCAGCAATGGGAATTGAACGCCCTCTACGCTAGCCAGCCGATCACCCAGTTCCCCACTGCGCTCTTGCTGGTGCTTGATGCGCGCTGGTTGACAGCCGCCGGGCGGGACCCAGAAAGTCTGCAATTTTGGACGCGCGAAAACACCGCCGACGAGTGGCAGGTCGAGGAGATCGTCTATGACCCCGTCCATGCGGTGCTGGTAGCGCGGCTGACGCACTTTTCGGGCGGCAGCATCGGCGATGGGCTGAGTGCGCGCGGCCAACTGCTGCCCTCGCTCAAGGGTGTCACCAGTGACCGGCAGAGCGGAGCGGCGACGGTGCAGTACGCCATCGACACGCCCGGCGGTCTCGGCGGCCTCAGCCCCAGCCTGAGCCTGGCCTACAACAGCAGCGTCGTCGATGATTTTCTGGTGGCCGGCGGCGACGATGATTACGTCAACCAGGCCAGTTGGGTCGGCCATGGCTGGACGCTCGGCGGCATCAGCTACATTGCCCGCGCCGAGATCGGCTCTAGCAATGATGCGCAGGGCGCGTACAGCCTGGTGCTCAACGGCCGGCGTTCGGCGATCAACGGCGGCTGGGACCCGAATGACACGAATGTGCATTTGGAATCCGAATACTTCACCAAGATCAAGGCGGTCAAAAACAGCACCCTCTATGGCTGGGAAGTGACCGGCACCGATGGCACCCTCTACACCTTTGGCGGCCCGCCGCTGGCCGAAGGGTGGCCCACCACCCAAGTGACGCAAACGGTAGCCAGCGGGCAACATCTGCGCGCCACCAAAAAGCATCTCTACGATAAGTGGTATCTGAGCGAGGTCAAAGACCGGCTGGGCAACCGCATGACCTTTCACTACGAGGCCTATCGTGGTGCGATCCAAAACTGGGGCGGTTGTGGCACGGGCTATGGTGCGGGCGAGGAGAACCTGGTCTGGTACACCCAACAGATCCTGCCCACCGAGATCCGCTGGCACTATATGGATGCCACCAACTACAAGATGCGCGTCCGTTTTGAAGAATCGGGCGATGTGCGCGAGGATTGGAAGGTGCCCGGTTATGACGAAAATTGCCAACAGCCCACCTACACCAAACGGCGCTTGAACGCACTTTGGGTTGAGGTCAAGGTGGCGAATGGCAATTGGCATGTGCTGCGCAAGTACACGCTGGGCTACATCAGCCCCACCGGCACAACCTACCCCTGTGGCCCGCAAAATTGCGCACGACCCCCATTGGAAGAACGCCATCTTTTGCTAGGGACGATTCGTTATGATGGCAAAAATGGCGATAGTATTCCACTGCATACGTACAAATTCACCTATGACGCCAATCAGACGATTGCAGGTGCCAACAGCACCATCACTACCAACAATGTGCGGCTGGTGCAGGTTGACAATGACTGGCAGGGCAAAACTGCTTTTGAATATCTTGGTGTCTTGTTATCGAACGCCGAATGCGACTATACGAATGTTTGTACTCAGACCAACCAGGGCAACGAGCGGCGCTATCGTTTTGTCGTGAAAAACAGTATCGTCCGCGATGGCAGTGGTGACAAGCTAGTCACAGCTTATACCTACATCGGCCCGCGTATGCGTGGCGATTTTCGTGATGATCACCTTATTGGTCGGGAGTTTCTGGGGTTTGCCAACGCCACCGCCCGTCACTATGAACGGGTGGCCGAGAACGCTGTCGAGAGCGCTGATTTGCAATATGAAACCTTTGTCTTTACGCAAACACTCGCCACGATGAGCACACAAACCAACACCCCACCGCGCGATCCACGCACTGGACGGCTTATTCAGCATCAAATTTGGAGCCCAATGCAGGCGAGTTGCAAACCCTGGCAGACCTCTGAGGGTGGACGCTGTCTGTTGCAGCAAACGAACACGACCTGGGGAGCCTATATTCTGAATCTAGGCAGCGGTGACTGGAACCTCTGGAACAACAATAACAGCAGCGACCCGCTGTGGGTGCGCCGAGAACAGGTGATCAACTGGGTTGACAACGCCGGCTTCAAACAGATCTTTCGTTATGATAAGCAACAACAGGATGGCGAACAATATGGCAATGTCACGGCGGTGGAGGAATATTACAACGATGTGCTTCAGCGCAAAACGGTGACCGAGTACTATCCAAACCCCACCCTCAATGTGGTGAGCCTGCCCGCGCGCGTGCTGATTTATGATGGCGCAGGCAATTGCGTGGCGCAGAGCCGTACAACCTATGTCAACTCACTGAACGGGTCGCAGAATCGTTATGGTGAGTACGCCGCTGCCCCTAGCACGGCGCTGCCCGCACGCCAGGATGTACAGCGAGTCGGCCCAGGATGTCGCAATGGGGAACTCTATACGGAGGGTGATCCAAATGTGTTTTATGATAACCCCAACTGGAAGGATAACTGGGCGATCACTTTGTTTGCCTATGATGGCTATGGCAACCAGACTACCGTGCGCCAGGCCGGTGACACTATGGCGCAAGATCAAACCGTGACAACTGGGTATGACAGCGATTATTCTCTCTTCCCCGTTGCCGTCACGCGCACCGTGACCACCACGGCTTTTGTCGAGACGGCCAAATACTATGGCGTGGCGAACGGTCTGCCCGTCTGGGATTCTAAAGCCTTCTGGGGAGCCACACAGGAGCATTGCGGCGTCAATGACTTGTGTACACGGCAGTCTTATGACGACTTTGGCCGGCCTCTGCGCCGCTATGAGCACGTGGCAAAAAGTTCCACTACCTGGCCGGCTGGTTTAACAGCTACTATACTTTGGAGTTATCGTCAGCCGGGCTACTACGGCTCCAGCCACAAGACCTATATTGTCACTGAATGGCGCAATCCCCGCTGCTATGGTAACTTTACGCGCCGCCATTACAACGGTTTGGGCCAGTTGATCACAGAGCAAGGCCCCAGCCAGAGTTGGCAAACATTCTTTGAAGGTTGCGGGGTGAACAACAGTGCTGGCGAAATCGACCGCTATTATAAATACAATGCTCTAGGCCAACGCACGCTGGCTTCCGTGCCAGTCGCCGTAGCGCGCACGACCAATTTCGCAACCCGCCCACCGATCTGGAGCCAGGGCGTGATCACCACGACCTATGACGCGTTGAGTCGCCCGGTCAGCGAGCAGGCCGCGAATGGCGATTGGACGTATTTTGGCTATAATGGGCAGGCCAGCGGTGTTTGGCGCAAAGACCGCACCAAGAGCAACAATGAGGCCGACGCCAATCGCATGGTGCGCTGGCAACAGGTGAATGGTCTGGGTCAGTTGCAATTTGTCCGCACCTATCAGTGGGTAGCGGGTACGCCTGGCGGGTGGAACCCAACCCCCGATGGGCAGGTGACGCTCGCTCACGACGTGTTGGGCAACCTGACGCAGGTGACTTCCGCCGCCGGTAGTGTGACCACCATGACCTATGACCTGCTCGGCCACAAGCTGAGCATGAGCGACCCCGATCTCGGCAGCTGGCACTATGGCTATGACCGGCTCGGCCAACTCACGCGCCAGACAGACGCTCGCGGCAAAAGTAGCTGTCTTTATTACGATACAATGGGGCGACTCAAGGGCAAACACTTCCGTAACGACACCGACTGCCCAACGAGCCTGCCCAACCCGCTGGCCTGGCGCTACAACTACGATGGCTCGCAAACCCACAGCAAAGGGCAATTGACCCAGGTGCTGGGCCACAATAGCAGCGGTCTGTTCTATCAGAAAGACCTCACCTATCTGACCAACGGGCTGCTCGACACTGAGCGCATCACCATTGCTGGCGGGGCCGCCGGTGGATATGCAACGGCTTACAGCTACGATCAGTTCTTCCGGCTGACGACGCTGACCTATCCCGATGGGCAGACGGTAGGCACGCACTACAACAGCTTGGGTTTACCCGCCAAGCTGACCAGCGGGCTGGCGCCCTATGAATTTGTGGATGGCGATGTGGATATCGGCGTCGCCAACGATGCCGTCCACTATGATGAGGCGGGGCGGCTCACCCGGCTGCGTCTGCCGGGCAGTGGCAATCTGTGGCAGCACCGCGTCTATACGCCCTTCAACACGCCCAGCAGCAATGGTGGGCAATTGACGACGTTGCAATCGGGCACTTCCAGCAACCCCAACGATGCGGCGGCGGGCAGCCACCTGAAGCTGACCTACACCTACGATAGCTTTAGCAATATCAGTAACTTGAGTGAACGCTACAACAATGGGGCGACGACAACGGCCAATTTCACCTATGATCCACAGAATCGGCTCAGCACGGCCTTTGGGTGGAATTATTTTTATGATGCGGCAGGCCGCTTTGCCACCTACGAAACAGGCGAAGCGATCTACAGCCCAGCGCACGACAGTGCCACACCCCACGCCCTGAAATGGTTGCGGATTGGGCAAGGCAACACTGTGAATCGCGACGTGACCGTGCGCGTGGCGGCAACGAGTGGGTGTGGTGGTTGGCCCCTCATGGGTGTCTATGTGAATGGCGTGCTGCAGACACAGACTACCGTCACGGGCACAAGCTGGCAGGACTATACCTTCTCGCTGCCTTTGACGGGTGATGACCAGTTTGACATCACCTTTAGCAATGACTGTAGCGACGGGAGCGGCGACCGCAATCTCTTGGTTGACTACATTCAGGTGACCACAGGCAATGGCTCTCACACGGTGCAGGCTGAAGGGGCAGCGATCTTTGACCCCGGTGTGGGGACGGCCAAGTTTGATGGCGAAGGGGTACAGAGTGGCAGTGAAAGTCTCTTGGTCGATGGGGCCTTGCGCTTTGTAGTGGCTACCGGCAACCGCACCGCCGCCAATGGGTACGATGCCAACGGCAATCGGAGCTATCAACTGCGCGGCGGCTTGGCCTATGTGTACAGCTACAACGATGAAAACCAGTTGAGTGAGGTCAAACTCAATGGTGCAACACTCGAGAGCTACCTCTATGACATGAATGGGCAGCGGGTCAAAAAGAGTGTTGGCAGCACCAGCACCTACTACCCCTTCCCGCACTACGAGGTCAGTGGCGGCGTGGTGACCAAGTATTACTTCTTTGCCGGTCAGCGGGTAGCTATGCAGAGCGGTGGCACACTCAGCTATCTGCACAGCGACCATCTCGGCAGCACGCTGCTCGCCACCGACAGCGCGGGCGGTGTGGGCAACCCCATGCGCGACCAGCAATACTACGCCTACGGCCTGTACCGGGGCGGCGGCACTTTGCCCACCGACCACCAGTTCACCGGCCAGAAACTCGATGGCAGCGGTCTCTACTACTTCAACGCCAGGTATTACGATCCTTACACTGGTTCGTTCATCAGCCCCGATACCATTGTCCCCGACCCGACGAATGTGTTTGATTACAACCGGTATCTGTATGCGCGCGGCAATCCCATGAAGTATACGGATCCGAGCGGGCATATTGCGGTTTGTTTCCGTGGTGGTTTTGCCGAGCAAGGTGTGTCTAGTAGTAGCGGTGGGACAAGTGATTTCTGGGACGCGTGTGAGCAGACTTTGCTTCAGGCAGGGTATGACCCAGCAAAACACGGAGCCATCTTGCGGCTCAAGAACACGCAAGCGCATATCAATCAAGCAGTAATGGCGATTCTCGCTCAGGAGCAGGCCGATAGTTCGCTGCCGGTCATTCTTGTTGGGCATAGTTGGGGTGGGGCAGCGGCGCTGGAAACAGCCTATTTGTTGGATCCCTCCAGTTACCCCACTAGTGTCGACCCAGCCGTGCTTGCGGCTGGCACGGCAACAGTAGACTTGCTCTTCCTCATCGATGCTGAACTGGGCGCTCGGATGATGAAAGGTAACATTCCCGGCAACGTGGAGACAGCGGTCAATCTTTATGCACAAACCATCTTTCCAGACCAGTGGTGGAATCTGCAGAACGGTGTAGACTACTTCGAGGGTGCTCACAATATCCCTGCCCCGGTATTGGTTAATTTTGGAAGAGGTGGATGGTTTAATTCTGGATGGGATCGGGTTGGGCATAACAACATTGCAACGATGAGAATAGGAGATGAAGTAGTAATACCCAACCCCGTTACGTTCAATCTTGTGGCGGATTACACGGTTCAAACACTATTTGGCCCGCCCACGATGATTGAGCCATAGGGGAAGGGGAGCAAGAGCATGGCACAGAATGCACCTACCCGCACGACATCTGTATTGACCTTCTCAAGGCTTGCACTGGGGTTCACAGCAATCCTATTCAGTTGGGCGCTCTTTCTGCTACTGCCCGGTGGTATGCTGGTGGTAGCCTGCTTGCCGTTCTGGCTCCTGCTCGTGTGGGCGTTTTCGGTCGCAGTCCAGCGCAGCGGGTGGCGTCTCGCAGTTCAAAGTTGGCAAGTGCTGCTTTTCTGGCTCATTGTCCTCGTGTTGGTTGTCCTCGCACCGATCTACTCGTACATCTATGGCTACTATCATGCCACGCGTCTGTTTCTCAGTCTCGGCATTGCGGCCGGAGAAGTAGAGACTGTGTATAGTTTGCTTGACCGTTTTGGTGATGTTGGCCAGGAGCGCTATTTTGCTATTAGGTATCAAGTGTTTGAGCCACTGGAGGAAGCCGAGACCAAACTTCGCCAGCGTTTTGCGAACAAAGCCGATTGGTATATAGACGGCCCAAATCCTAATTATCTGTATCCACTATTGGTTACAGTTAGGTGTACGACGCCAAAATATTTTGGCCTAATCGGGAGTTGGAACTTTCCCGGCATGACCACTGGAGTTGTCATACTAGAATCAGAGATATTAAGTGTGACCTTTGTTTATGAGCAACCACGCTCTTGTACCGATATTGAATAAGTAGGGCATTATTAGTAGCGCCTCGTGGGATCGCGCCGGCGTCAAGCACGCCGAGATGCGGGCCACCAAGTACTACCGCTTCAACGGCGAGCTGCTCGCCATGCGCAAGAACGGCGTGCTGACCTATTTGCATCAGGACCAGTTGGGGAACGTCGTCCTGGCCACGGATACAAGCGGCAATGTCGTGGGTGATCTCGGTCACTGGCCGTATGGCAAGTATCGCCGGGGCAGTGAACTGGGCACAAACAACAACGGATGTATGACAGCAACGGATTTGTCACGCGACGCCATTAGCTCTACGGCCAATCCGTTGCTGTCGGGGTGCCCCCTGGGCCCCGTTGTCGTCCTGGCCACGGATACAAGCGGCAACGTGGTAGGCGATAACGGCTACTGGCCGTATGGCAAGTATCGCCGCGGCAGCGAACTGGGCACAAACAACAACGGATGTATGACAGCAACGGATTTGTCATGCAACGCCATCAGCCCTACGGCCAATCCGTTGCTGTCTGCATCCGTTGTTGTTATCGGCGATCGCGGGCACTGGCCGTATGGCAAGTATCGCCGCGGCAGCGAACTGGGCACAAACAACAACGGATTGACGACAGCAACGGATTTGTCATGCAACGCCATCAGCCCTACGGCCAATCCGTTGCTGTCTGCATCCGTTGTTGTTATCGGCGATCGCGGGCACTGGCCGTATGGCAAGTATCGCCGCGGCAGCGAACTGGGCACCGAACACCGCTTCACCGGACAGAAGTCTGATGGTACGAATCTCCAGTACTTCAACGCCCGCTACTATGATCCTGAACTGGGTATCTTCATTTCCCCAGACACGCTCGTGCCGCGCCCAGCGGGCACCCGGACGAACCTGTTCGACTACAATCGCTACATGTGCGCGCGGCAATCCGATGAAGTATACGGATCCTACGGGGCATTGTTCGACGTTAGGCGCTCGCTGGCAATGAGCATTTCACCCAGATGCTACAGGATTTTAGCGCAGTGCGCTGTGGGTCGTGTTGCTGAACGAGCGCCAACGCCTGGCGGCCGGTAGCTGCCCAAAAGGCCGTGAAGCCTTCATTGCGCAGACCATACTCCAGCCCGCGCACCACGGTTCGCTCATCTTCGACGATGAGGATGGTTGCAGCGGACGGGTTCATGAGGGCTGCAACCACTGACCTACCACCTTGCCCATGCCGACCTCCTGCTCGTGGAAGCCGAGCTGGCGGTAAAATTCCACCGCTGTGTCGGTGAAGAGATAGATGTGCTGGCCAGTCAGCCGCGCCAGTACGTGCTCCATCATCGCCGTGGCAACGCCGCGCCGGCGATAGGCCGAGAGTGTCCACACATCGACAATGTACGCATTGCAAACGCCATCCGAGAGCGCCCGCACCGTGCCGATGATCTGCCCCCCGTCGTAGGCGATACAGGTGACGGCGCTCGCCGCAAACGAAGCACGCAACTGTTCGGGCGTGCGGCCATTGTCAAAGTCGTCTTCGGTCAGCAACGTCTTCATCGCCGCCCAATCCACATGATCGCAATCCATCTTGTACGTGATCACGTTTGTTTACCTGTAAAAGTAGTCGGAGAGTCCTGAGTCGTGAGTCCTGAGTCGAGAAGTTCGACTTGACGACTCTGGACTTCGGACTCTGGACTCTGGACTTCGGACTATCCCCGCGGCCCACCCAGGAAATCGACGCTCTTGGTGTAGAGGATCTCGTCGGGAGCCAGTTCGGCGGCCCGTTGCACATCGGTCAGTGCGGCTGGCTCACTGCCCGTTTTGAGATAGGTGGCCCAGCCGCGCAGAAAATAGGCTGCGGCTAGTTCCGGTTGCAGCGCAAGCGCCGGGTCCACCGCGTTGATCACCCAATCAGCCAGAACAGTCTCCCAGCCTTCGGCCACCGTCCCCTGGGTGAGCGGCGAGGCGGGGATGAAGATCGCATCCGCCCCGGCGTCGCGCAAGATGTCCACCGCCGCGTCAAAGTCGCCATAGAAGATGTGGGTGAGGATCGGGTAGGCCGTCGATTCCTGTGCCTCGGCCTGGCGTTCCGTGCCGATAAGCCGTAGATAGGCCACGTTCCAGATCAAAGTCTCGTCATCACGGGGCAGGGGTTCAGTGGCGTCCAGCGTCGCCAACACGTCCTTCCAGAGACCGGCCTGGGCCAGTTGCAACAGTTGGTCATTCAGCGCCCGCAACTCCGCCGGTGCGCTTTCGGCGAGCGGCGTCAACTCAAGCGCGATCATCTGCGTGCCATCCCAGCGCATCACGGTGTAATCGACTCGCCGCACGCCACAGGCATAGCAGAAGACATAGTAGTCGGTGGCATCCAACAGCACTTCGAGAACGCCATCACCGTTCAGATCCGCCAACCGATTGGCCCCAGGGCTGGCGCTGGCCCCCGCAGTTTGTAGTTGGAGCGCAGCCCCATCAAAACTGAAGAGGGTGTAAACACCACCGTGGGCACCTACACCGCCTTGCACTTGCAACCAGAGATGTGCTGGCTCAATCGCGGCCTGCGTCACCGAGCCATCCCCGACATAATCCGGTGCTGACGTACCCGCTTCGGGGTTCGCCAACTCGTCGAGTACGGCGCGTGCAAGCTCTTGCCAACGGCCCGCCTGCCGGGTGTAGACGGTGACGACATGCGACTGGAGTGGGTCAAAATTGCGCAGGCCATAGGTGTAGGCGGCCCAATAGCGTCCGTCGTCGATCGGATTGGTCAGCGTAAAGGCGCGCACCCCCTCAATGCCCATCGTCGCCGTCGGTGTACCCGTGATGCCCAAACTCGTCGCCATCAGCGCCTCCAACTCCGCCAGATCGATGATCTCGTCCGGCGCAACCGTTGGCGTCGCTGTGATCGGTGGAACAGTGCCGCCCGGTGGCGTGACGGGCGGGCAGGCTGTCAGCACCAGGGCGGTGGCGCTGATGAGCGCAACACGACTTAACCAAGTAAGCAATCGATTCATAGTCAGGTTCCTCAGAAATTTGTATCGGAATAGGCAACGGGTCCCAACGCTTTTTCCCATCATGCCAGAACTAATCTACCGCCAACGGCAACAACACCTCTGGGAGCGGCGTTTCGGCGCCCTCGCCACGGCTGACGACGGGCATGTAGGTGGCGGTGGGGAAGACCGGCACACCGACCATGGGGAAATAGAAGCCATGGGCCACCCATAGGGACATCGGCGCGGTGAACGTATCGCCCCACTCCAGGTCACGGATCGTCAACGTGCTGGCGAAGATGTCGCCATACTGGGCGCTGTCGGGCGTCTTGACGCGGAAGCTGATTTGCACCACACCGCGCGCTGGCACGCTCCCCGTCCACCGCACCACGCCCGCATCCAGCGCACAAGTGCCCACGCCACAGGTCAACGTTCCTTCCTCCAGTGTCAAGCTCACAGGGAGCGTGAGCGCCAGTTCGGCAGTGGCGGCCAGCACCCCGGTATTGCGCGCAAAGAGCAACACCGTGGCACTCTCACCGGGGTCGAGGAAGGGCGGTGACAACTGGAGGAACGACGAACTGAGATCAGAACGCCGTGCCAGGAAGGTGAGCGTGCGCGCCAGCAAACCACCGTGACCATCGCTCAACACCACCTGGCTGGTGAGCGAGG
>Ga0224722_1002166_pt1 | contig 10549 bp, 6 predicted proteins | sample Balambano_FR1_Me_FD_161646 | JGI IMG/M metagenome (GOLD analysis project Ga0224722, IMG submission 161646) | Freshwater sediment microbial communities from Lake Towuti, South Sulawesi, Indonesia - Balambano_FR1_MetaG | ecosystem: Environmental > Aquatic > Freshwater > Lake > Sediment | place...
GGGTAAGTGCGCCGCGCCGGGCACGGTCAGCCAGGTCCGTGACCGTGCGCGCCAGCCCTTGCAGATTCTTCTCATCGGCGTCGCGGATCACCGGCACAATCAAGCCGTCGGTCAGGGCGACGGCGACGCCGATGTGGATGCGCCGATTGAGCACAAGTCCTTGCTCAGTAAAACGACTGTTCGCCAGCGGCACCTGCCGTAAGCCCGCCGCGGTTGCCGCCACAAAATAGGGCGTAAGGGTCAGGCGAAGCCCTTTCTCGGCAAAATGCGTCTTGTGGGCCTCGCGGTGCAGCACCACCGCCGTCATGTCCACCTCCATAATCGTAGTGACATGCGGGCTGGTCTGCTTGCTCTGCACCATGTGCTGGGCAATCGCCCGGCGCATGGCGGTGAGGGGGTGGAGGATCTCGCCGGAAGAGAGACTGGGGGATTGGAGATTGGAGATTGGAGATTGGGAGACTTCGTCGTGAGCGCTCAGTCGAACGATTGGGGGATTAGGGGATTGCTCGCGGGTTGCGAGGTAGGCTAGGACATCCTTCTTGGTTACGCGGCCGCCGAGTCCAGTGCCGGTGATCTGGGCGAGATCGAGGTGATGCTCGGCCACCATCCGCCCAACGACGGGGCTGACGAAGGCGCGGCCGGTGGGTTTTTCGGTGGGGGCACTGGAGACTAGGGACTGGAGACTGGGGACTGTTGGCCCGTCTGTTGACTGGGGATCGGAGTGAGCATTGGCTGCGGTGGGGGTACCGATAGTAGCGAGCGGTGTGCCGGCGCGCACGGTTTTCCCCTCGCCGACGATGATCTCCAAGAGCACGCCCTCGGCTGGGGCCGGCACCTCGGTGTCGATCTTGTCGGTGGAGATCTCCAGCAGTGGTTCGAGCTTGGCAACGCGATCACCGGGCGCTTTGAGCCAACGCGCCACCGTACCTTCAACGACACTTTCCCCCAGTTGGGGCATTTTGACAATCGTAGTCATCACTCTGCCGTTTATACTCAAATCTGTCCTCAGATTACACAGATTTTGCAGATATAGAAACAGAAAATCTGCGAAATCGGTGTAATCTGAGGTTTATTTTCATATCAAAGGTTTGAGACACCCGGATCAACACCCAGTTCCCGTAATTTGGCTGCCAAACGAGCCGCTAAGGCTTCGGCTTGTTTCGCCCGTTCTTCTGCTTGTGAAAGTTGCTCTTCCGCTTGCCTTGCCCGCAGTTCCGCTTCGTCTGCGCGTTCCGCCAGTTCGACGAACGACAAAAAGCGGCGACCATCCGGGTAATAGAGCGCCAACCCTTCGGCGTCAATTTCAAAGCGGATGCCCAGCCGTGGGCTGACCCACCCATCCATCGTGGGGATCTCCACCAGTTGCCCAGCGCGGCGTTGCCAGCCTTCCAAGTCTTGCACATCGGGGTTGTAGATGTAATATTCTTCCACCCCATAGCGCTCGAAAAATTTACGTTTGAAGCGCATCTCCGTCGCCGTATTGCCCGGCGACAAGATTTCAAAGACCACCTGCGGCGGGATGTTCGCCTCGCGCCATTGCTGGTATGAACCGCGATCGCCTTTGGGTCGACCAAAGACCACCAGCACATCCGGCGCAGTGCAGATTTCTGGGTGGCCTTCGACGGGATACCAGAGCAGATCACCAGCGACAAAAACATCGGGCTGGTCGGCCACCAGGATGTCCACATTGCCCTTGATGGTGGTCAGCCAGTAATATTGCACGGTGTTCTCAGCCATCGGCTTGCCATCGCTTTCGGGGTAGATGATTTCGGCTTGAAATTTGCGCTCCAGTAGGGAAAGGTTCATTGTATTTCCTTTCTTAAGCTGCCAACAGCGTCCGACGCGCCAACTGCGGTTCGGCCATCTCGGTAGTCATGTAGAGATATTGGTTGCCCGGCACAGTGGTAAAGCCGGCGTGTCGGCCATCCGGCAGGAGGACGACGAAGTTCATGCGTCGATCATACTCATGCTCCAGCGCCGCGAGATCACGCAGTGCCTCCAACCCGGCTTCTGCTAACGGCAACCCCAGTTTGAGATAGAGAATTACGCTGCGCGCCGTTGAGGCACGGATCGCCAACTCGCCCATGCCGGTGCAAGCCACGGCTCCATAGCGATTGTCACAGTAGTTGCCCGCGCCGATGATCGGGCTATCGCCGACACGCCCTGGGTACTTCCAAGCGATGCCACTGGTACTGACCGCCGAGGCGAGATGCCCGTGCTGGTCACGAGCCAGGAAGTTGACCGTGCCCAGCTTATCATCCTTGGGGGTTTTAGGCAGGGCCGGTGCGCGCCGATCCCGCAGGATCAACGATTGGGTGATTTTGCGCGCCGCCGCGCTGAGATCGGCAAGTGCGCCCGGCTCCAAACCGTTTTCGGCAAACCGCGGCCGCCAGACGGCCAACGCCGCCTCGGTCAGTTGATTGGCTGGCTCCGCCCCGGTCTCTTCGGCAAAGCGTTCGGCCCCCGGCCCCACCACCAATACATGGGGCAACTGCTCCATCACCCGCCGCGCCAGGGTGATCGGGTGGCCATAGCCGCGCACGGCGGCCACTGCCCCCGACTTGAGCGTGCGCCCATCCATGATGCTAGCGTCCAGCTCCACCTCACCGAGGAGATTGGGGATACCGCCATAGCCCACGCTATGATCGGTGGGGTCATCTTCCACCATGCGCGTGGCTAGTTCGACAGCATCAAGCGCACAGCCACCCTGGCGCAAGAGAGCCATGCCAGCCAGCAGGCCATGACGGCCATTTTCGCTGGCAACCATCACCGGTGAGAGAACAGATTGAGTCATCGCTATGCTACACTTTCAGGGAGCGGCATCAGATCCCGTACTTCTACAGGTTGAAACACTTTGACCCGGCGTTTGGTGCGGATATAGTCAGAGAGATGCTCGCCATAGCGGGCAACAAATGGCTCGCAATAATCTGTGCCGCGGATGATACCCCGGCAGTCGGGCGAGCCACAGGTGCAGACAAAGGCCTGCATCTGTTCCCCGCAGAAGGTGGCATAATCTATTGTGATCTCTTCGCCGCGGCGGATGGGCCGCCGCGCCACCAGGTTCAGCCCATCCAGCCAACTGTTGGGGTCACAGGCGTGGTTGATCGGCTTCCAGTCGGCGGGATTATCGCTCCACATGCACCAGAGTTCATCGGTGAGTGGGTAGGCGTATTGGCGAAACCACTCCTGCTTGCCGCTGCTCCAATTCTGCATCACATGGCGGCGGGTCACCAAATAATGGGCCTGCTCTTCGTACTGCTCAATCACTTCGCCGGGAGCCAGGTCGGCGACAGCAAACATGCCAAAGTGACGGTTTGGCTTGTAAAGCACTTTCCACTTCTTTTGCGTTTTGGCCTGGTGCTTGAGCGCAGATCCCATGATGCGCGCCAGAAAATCGCAATGACCGTTGGGTTCTTGAAAGAGGATAAAATCGGCGCTACCGGCTTCTTCGGGCGCATAGAAGACGCTGCAATTGGGGTTGATCTCCAGCATAAAGAGTTCCCCGGCAGCATTCATGCGGAGGTCGCAACGCCCGTAGCCGCGGCCATTCAGCCCCATAAAGAGCGTCTTCGACATCGCCTGGAGCCGCTGCGCCAGCTCCGGATCGCACACAGGCACACAGGTCATCCGCCCATAATCGATCCACTTGAGGTCAAAATGTTTGAAAGATTCGCCCGCCGGGAAGCTAAATTCCACTGGCTGATAGGCAATCGGGTTTAGCTCATCGTCGGGGTTTTCCACCACCAACACCGTAAATTCGCGGCCTTCGATAAACTCCTCAACGAGTGCGCCACCGTACGCATCGATCATCCGGCTGACCTGCGTGTGCAATTCGTCTAGCGTAGTCACTCGTGAAGCCCGCGTCAGACCGACGCTGTTGTAACTGTTGGGGTGTTTGACAATCATCGGAAAGTGCAGATGACTCGTGGCGATGGCGAGTTCATCCGGGTCGAACAGAAACGCATAGGCGGGGGTGGGCACATGCCAGTAGTGACAGATCGTCTTCATCAACTCGCGCGTCGGCTCATAGAACTTGGCATCTGCCCCCGTAAAGGCGACACCAAAACGTTCCAATGCCTGCACCACTTCGATGCCAGGGCGGTCTTCATCCCAGGCCCCATCACAAAGGTTGATAAAGAGGTCAAAATTATGGCGGGTCAACTCGCGGATCTGGCGCACGGCGGTGGCTTTTTTGATCACATGCCGTTCGCAGCGGTGACCATCCAAGTAGGGAATGGGATTACTCGGAGGGTCATAATCTTTCGTGGGAGAATCAGAATCCTCATAAGACGGGGTCAACACACAGATGTTCATGGTCGGTCTGTAACGCTCCTGCATATAAAGGTAAGCGGTAGATAAGTACACAGGTACACACGGACTGCTCGTGACGACGCTCCGCGTCGCTACGCCGCACCAACGCTCCGTGTTGCTTAGACTTGTGAGTTCCTGTTGAAGTACAACGGTTCACAAGCCGACCGCTGGCGGAGTTCGCACGCCCTCGTACGAACCATCTGTACGAAGGCGTGCAGAGTCCGCTATTTTACGTCCCACTAAACACTGAAAAGCTTCACTTTGTGTAACTATTCAGGCTAGAAAACTACAACGAATTGAGAAAGAAACGAATAGCTTGGACAGGATGGCTGAATCGTTACCAATTTGTTTAGGTTTTCTGTTCGGCGAGATAGTCCAGGATGATCCGCTCAATCGGCTCTTCCAAGGCATCCCACGGCACATCGGGCCGCTTGTTGACGGTGACAAAGTCTTGCACTAGGAAGACGTTATAGACCCCGTTCAACGCAAAGAGGTGCGCCGCCAGCGGATGGGCGTTGGCCGCCGCTACGCTGGCAAAGTTTTGTGGTATGGCAAAGAGTTTCTCTGGCAAGACAAACTTGCGCGCATTCGGGTTAGGCGTGGCGTGACTCTGGATCTGCATAACAAGGGGCATTATAAACCAAAGTTGCTTTACCTTGAATCTACCAAACCGTCGATTGATCAACGCGCAATCAACGGTGATAAACTACAGTGGGGCTACGACCACAGTACGAATCGATGCTTCAACTCTGACGACAACTGGTCTTACACGCGCAAAAGGAGAAACCCCGCATGGACGCTCTCTATCAAGTCGAACATTGGCAACAGCGCTGGCACGGCATGAAACAGGTCATGCAGGATTGGCTGGCGCACTACCCGTCAGTCAGCACGGCGCAGGCAACTGGCGGCGCTGACTATTTGGCGCAGACGCATACGGCCCAGCAGACGTTAGCCAGTCTGTTGGAAAGTCTGCAAGCCTTTGGGCAGAGCCAGTTGGATTTCTTTGCCGATGGGCTAGGCCCCAACCCGGCCTACCGCTTGGAACCCTCGCTCGAATATCCCTGGGAGTACGCCTTCCGGGTCACCGTCGAGCAGATCGGTCATGATATGGATGTGTTGACGCGTGCCTTTCAGCAACGCAACCTCAGCCTGGGCAATGATGCCGCCCGCCAAACCCTGGCGCAGGCCGACAAGCTGGCCTATGCCGCGCTCAAACCGGCCATCGACAACAAGCTGATCGACAGCGATGTCACGACGATCACCTACTTCCAAAAATCAGTCAATGTGCGGCTGACACCCTATGCGCCGGTGGTGTTGGTGGGCATCCCCTACAGCGCCATCACCAGCAAGCGCGATCTGCTGATGATCCCGCACGAGGTGGGCCATTATGTCTTCCGCGAAGGGCGGGCGCGCGCCGGGCGCTACAGCGCGGTGCGGCTCAATGCGGCGCTCTACAATCGCTCCATGCAACCGCCCGCCTGGTTGCTGCCCTGGCTGGAAGAGATCTTCGCCGATGTCTACGGCTGTCTGATCGGTGGCCCGGTGATGGCGTTGAGCAGCCAGGATCTCGTGTTGGAGAGTTCGCTCAACGCATTTTTGGCCGACGATGGCGAACATCCTGTCCCCCTGCTACGCCCGGCGATCTACCTGGCTGTGCTCGAAGCGATGGTCAACTACAAACGCGCCGCCAGAAAATTAGAGAAACGCTGGGAGCGCCTGCTGGCCGAACGGGGCCAGCCCGCAATCTTCCAGTTACAGGCCGATGGCAAGAGCGTTTCGGTGAAAGAGGCAGTCGATGAGATGCGCGCTGTTGTCAAGATGATCTTGCAAGATTATCTGCACGAAGTCCTCGACGCCAAACGCGAGGTCTGGAGCGATGACCTGGGCGAAGGTGAAAACGCCGAGCAGTTGACGGCCAAATTCGAGCAGAAGATGGCGCTGGTGGAAGCAGCGGCCCCCGTCGCACCCAGCCTCACCACGGCGGGCACCCGCGGTGGGGATAGCGAACTGGTGATGATGCGTGGCGAAAAACAAGCCCACAAACGCAAACTCGGCAATACCGAACTGTGGTTTGAAACGATCAAAAGCGCCGCTCGGCGGGCAGCCAGCAGCGAAGGTGAAGCCGGTATGTTGAGCGTGCCCGCTGACGTATGGCTCGTGCTGTTGACGGCAGGCGGCTGGGCCACCGAAGGGCCAGGGATGCCGAATATTACTTCGTAGCCGATCTCCTTGTAGACAGCCCGTATCGAAGCATAGATGCGGCTGTCTACGAAGGTTACGTATGATCTAGGTGATTTTGAAGCCGCTTCGTAAAAGGATGGTTGTGTTTTATCGCAAGTTCCAATGCCTCGCTCCATGTCTCATGTGCTTTACTTTGGCTCTCTTGATGGACATAGAGTTCACCAAGATAGTATAAACCGACCACTAAATTGTAAATGTCTTCTTGTTCGCGCAACAACTTCAGACTTTGTAAACGCAATTGTGTGGCATTTTCGTAATCTTTTGACTTCTCTTGAATTGCACTTAATTCGTAAAGCGTTACAGCTTGAAAACGCCGATCACCCATCCTCTGAAATAGAACCAGCGCATCTTCCGCATACTTCTGCGCCATCTGTAACTCACTTCGATTTCTTAATACAACAGCCATACTATACGAACTGGCGGCTAGCTCACCTTGATCGGCCAATTCATGACAGATCTCTAATGCACGGCTGCCGTACCCGTAGGCCGTCTGAGCATCTTGTTGAGTTAAACAAATATCGATTAACAGGCGCAATGTTCGCACCTGCCCTGCTTTATCATTCACTGCTTCTTGTATACTCAAGGCAGCCTGACATAGATGTGCCGCCTGTTCGTAATCCCCAGTACGAAATCTCGTGCCTGCCTGCCAATACATGGCGCTTGCTATTCCAAGTTTATGACCTAAACGAGTGCGCAAAGCCAGACAATCGGCTAGCAACTCGGTCGCTTCATCATAACTTGCCAGATCATGCTTTACCCGCGCCTGCCAAAATTTTACATCAGCCACGCCTTCATCATCGGCGAATTGTTGAAACAAGCGCAAGCTCTGCTCTAGCAGGTGAGTCGCCTCGGCGTAGTCATTCTGCTCGATACACGCCTCGGCCCATTTGAGCCATGTGCGCGCCGTGGCGGGGATGTCCGTCAGCGCTTGTGCCGCCTCTGCTGCCCAGGCATAGCCCTGCCGCGCCTGGGCATAGCGGGCACGCACAAACCAGGCCTGGGTCAAAGTATTGCTATAGGCCAAGACCAGCGGCCATTGTTGCAGGCGATGCGCTGTGCTCATGCCCGCCATCAAATTTTCCCACTCTGGGCGCAAGGCCAGGTAGTTGGTCTGGTTGCGGGCGGCAAATTCTTGAAAATAACCCGCCATGGCCAACCGCGCCTCTGGATCATGGCCCAACTGTTGCGCAGCAAAATCGGCCAGCAGCGGATGTTGGCGATAGCGATCCTGGGCCTCTTCGCCCACCAGCGAGAGCGCCGTCAGCGCAAACAAGCGATCTTCAGCGGTATAGAGGTCCAACCCCGCCATGTGTGCCAAAACCGGGGCGGCAAAGGTGCGCCCCTCAAAGACGCCCAACAGGGCAAAAATGCGCTTCAGCGCGTTATCCAGCGCCTCCCAACTGACCTGAAACGAGGTGCGCACCGCCCGGTCACTGATCGAGAGATCAAGCCGTTCTTCCACATTGCGCAGCCGCTCGGCCATATCCACCAGCCGCCGCCGCGGGCGCGAGAAGAGCCGCTGGGCCGTGATCTCCACCGCCAATGGCAGATGTTGTAACAGTTCACCGATCGCCCGGGCGGCCTCCGGTTCCGCGTTGACGCGCTCTTCGCCCAAGATGCGGGTCAACAAGCGCAGACCATCGCTGGGGGCCAGCTCGCCCAGCCGATAGGGCTGGGCATTGAGGGCGCTCGCCACATCCAGATCGCGCGTGGTGATGAGCGTGCTGGCGCGCGCCCCGCCCACCATCAGCAGACGGGTGCGCGCCACGCTGCGCACATCATCCAACACAATCAGCACCCGCTTGTCGGCCAGGGCGCCGCGCAGCGCTGCGGCACGATTTTCAGCATCGCTCAGGTTGCCAAAGGTATAGCCCAGCGCCCGCCCCCAGTTGCCCAAAATATCAAGCGGGTCACTGGTGGCGACATGGGCCCAGAGCACGCCATCGGCAAATTCACCGCGCAAGGCGTGGGCAAACTGGACGGCTAAGGCAGATTTCCCCACACCACCCATGCCGACCAGGCTGTAGATCGCCCCGCCCTGTTGGCTTGTGGCCCACGCTTGCATTGCGGCCAATTCTTGCTCGCGCCCGACAAAATGGAGCAACATGGGCGGAGTTTGGAACGGAGGCGCAACCGGCTGTGGCAGCGGCGCAATCGGGTTGATCGTGGCGCGCGCTGGCTCTGGTTCCAGGCGACTCTCTGGGCCGATCTCGCCAGAGAGGATCCGGTCATAGAGATCGTTTGTTTCGTCGGAGGGTGGCACGCCAAATTCACGCTCCAATGCCCCTGCGCAGAGTTCATACTGCGCCAGCGCCATGGCGCGTTGACCGGTGCGCGCATAGAGCATCATCAACTGTTGATGGCCTTCTTCGAGCCAGGGTTCGCGTTCGAGCAACCCTTGCGCGCAGCGAATGGCGGCATCATAGGCTCTGGCCTGGCTGTAGAGCCGGATCAGCCGCAGGGTGAGCCGCTGGGCCGCCTGGCGCAAGCGCTCGCGCTCACTGTTCTGCCATTCCTCAAAGAGCGCGGCATCTCGCACATGGAAATCGGCCAGAAAATCGCCCTGATAGAGATCCAGTGCGGCTTGAATCTGCTGCGGTGTGGGGTCGGGGTGGTGGAGACAGGCGTCAAATTGCTCTACATCCAACTGGTAGGTCAAATCCTTCTTGAAGGCCAGGATGTCGCGCGTGCTGAACAGGTATTCGCCAAAAAGACGGCGCAATCGATTTAACTCCACACGAAGATTGCGGCGCGCCGCATCTTCGGAAAAATCAGACCAGAGCAGACCGGCCAGTGCCTGGCGCGAATGCGTCTGCCCTGTAGCCGCGAGATAATAGAAGAGCGCCAACGCTTTGTGGGCACTGATCTCTACGGCGGGTTGGCCGTTCATGCGGAGCTGCGGCCGGCCTAACAAGCGTAATTCCAGGCTCATATTTGGATCAACGCGCGATCAACGTAGCGACTGTATGCTGTACTCAACCAATGCTTTACTTAATTCGCTAAAGTCATACTGAATTTATATGGTACTTAGCACCGACGAGTAGTTGTTACCGGGGAAGTTAAAACAACTTGACGATTATAAAACAATTCCGCGACGAAGGGAAGTCGTCACTATGATTCTCATTGTATCATCCGAACACGATGTACATACCCAGGCCGTTCACGGCCGCCTCTGTCACATGGGCACGCCGGTCACGTTGGTTGATCTGGCGGAGTTTCCCCAGCAGACCCAGATTGCGCTCAAATTGGGGGCCGGACAGCGCGAGTGGCAGAGCACCTTCGCCGATTATGAACGCGATCTACAATTGGATGACTGTCGCGCGATCTGGTGGCGGCTGCCGCAGCCCTTTGTGCTGCACCCAGAATTGACCGATCAACACTACCGCGCCTTTGCCTTTGCCGAGTGCCACGCGACGCTGGCAGGGTTATGGCTGGCCCACGAGGCGTTCTGGGTCAACCATCCCTTGCGCAACGAAGCAGCCGCCCGCCGGGCCTATCAACTCAAAGCGGCGCAAGGGGCGGGGTTGACCATCCCCGCCACGCTGATCACCAACAGCCCCAGCCAGGCGCGTGCCTTTGTCGCCCAACACGGCTATGAACGGGTGGTCTATCGCACCTTTTCGGCCACTGCCAATACCTGGCGCGAAACCCGGCTGCTGCGCCCACACCAGATGGCGCTACTCGACAACGTTTGCTATGCCCCCGTTATCTTTCAAGAATATGTGCCCGCCAGAGCTATCTTACGGATTGTCGCCGTCGGGGAAGCGCTCTTTGCCGCCATCTGTCCGCTCTATGGCCCCATCCTCGACCCAGTGTTAGAGGATGAAGGCCAGGACTCTCTGTCCACCTGTGAACCATATCGCCTGCCCACACCGCTAGCGGCGCAGATTCGGGCGCTGCTCACACACCTCGATCTGACCTACGCGACGATCCATCTGCGCGTCACACCGACGGGGCAGCCCGTTTTTCTCGAGCTTGACCCCACTGGCGGCTGGCT
>Ga0224722_1002167_pt1 | contig 10547 bp, 9 predicted proteins | sample Balambano_FR1_Me_FD_161646 | JGI IMG/M metagenome (GOLD analysis project Ga0224722, IMG submission 161646) | Freshwater sediment microbial communities from Lake Towuti, South Sulawesi, Indonesia - Balambano_FR1_MetaG | ecosystem: Environmental > Aquatic > Freshwater > Lake > Sediment | place...
AACCGGATACGGTAAGGAGACACAGACAGCCCATTGTTCCTACGGCGAGACGATAGATTATGGCGATAGGTGGGGTGTAACGCAACATAGTTCGTGCCTACTTATTTTCTTTGAGTGCCTGATAAAAGGCTTGGGCGATGGTGTTCACATTGCGCTGTGCTTGTGCGCCTAATGGGTCTGTTGGGTCAATAATCGTGTAGATACGGCAGAGAACGGTCTGTTTCCCGCCTACGATTGCTCCGAAACCCGTTTTAAATCGTGCCTGCACATCGCGGTAACTTCCCTGACGCTGTGCGGTATCTGTTGTTCCATCTCGGCTCTGTTGCCAGTAGTACATCAACATCCGAATATCACCGTATTTACGGTCTGTTTTCTTAAAGACCATTGCTCGGATTTTGCACCCGTCCAGATTGATTGTCTTCAATCCCGTTAGGATAAAACCGTTAGCCGGGACACAGATGGTCGGGTCGTGGTAGTTTTCAAAATCCCCGGCAGTGACAATTGAGGTTTCCACGGCTTCTCCAAAGGGACTAAAATACTTGCGCCCAATTGCTCGCGGACCGCCCAGCATCTCTAAGATATGCTTGGGAAGGGGCGAATCCACCCCTTCCCAGTAACCGATATTGACCGGGACATTACTGGGCAACCATGCGCCCGCATGCTTGAAGCGTTGCGTGGTAAATATCCCTAGAACGGCAACAACCGTTACCCAGATACAGGCTTGTGTAAAAATCTTTCCTTGTGCTGGGGTGAGAGTCAGCAGAGGCAAGGAAGCCGACGGTGTATTGGTTGGATTTTGAACAGACATCGCAGTTAATAGCCCTTATTCTTTTTGCTTTTAGAGAGGCGACGTAGGATCTTCTCCAAGCCCCGCTCGGAACGCTGAAAGAGTGTACCAATCTTGCCTAGTGCCTCAATGCCCTTGACAAGTGGCGAGATAATCACATTGATACCCATACCGACTCGGTTTGCCACGGTTCCGGTGGGTCGAGCAATCTGCTCTGTCTTCAGTTTGAAACCGCGTCCCAAGAGTGCGGTTAACCCCAACGATGCCCCTATCCAGAAGGTTGCGAGCAGGTATTGAACCAGAATCATTGTGGATTTATAGAGGCTAAATCGCCCATTATCATCCACAAAGTCATTGAGCATCGTGATTCCATCCACTTTCAAGATGCCCGCTAATTTGGGGTTTATACCCTGCACAAAAGCGATAATAATGCACTGAAGCACCCCTAAAATCAGGGTGATTATCGCCCCGATGACCAGAAATGTCACCGTTTGGCGTACATTATAGCGACGCAAGAGGGCATAGAACCATATCAGGGTGAGTGCTGGTAGAAAGAGCGACGAAAGAGCCATCGCATCGTTAAATTCGACACTATAGTTTCGCCCCGGAAAGTCCAAAAAACCACGCAGATTGACCGTGGCTTGCATACCAATCGCATCATAAAAGAGGTTGGTTGCGCTTAATGCTCCGCCTATAGAGAGGCTACGCAGACGGTCTACGAGAGTGTCCGGGGGTGGGATGGTTAAGAGGGAGAACGCGATAGGAACCCATGTGGCTTTGAGTGCCGCCGAGCCATAAAGCCAGTAGACGGTTCCGACTAGCATTAACAGAAGAGAGAGAACCGCTACCGATTTGATATAGACAAAGTGAGAGAGGAGTAGTCCCAAGCACGCGACTATTAGCAGAAGGGGGTTGCCTTTTTGCCAGAAATTGCGTGAACCGCGTGCCGCCGTCTGTATTGCCGCTTGGATTTCATTGCGTCGAACATACGCAAGAGCAAGGGCAAGGAACGGAACCCAAAACTGCATGGACATAGAGCCACGCGGGTTTCCCCAACGCCCCCAACACCAAGTAAGCGGTATCCACCATGCAATCAAATAGGGAATCAGGAACAACAGGAGTTGCTGATTTCGGCGCAGAAGAGCAAGCAACCCTGACTCCGACGAGACGGTTGCGGATGTGGCGGGGTTGGGTTTTTCCTCACGAGTCCCCCCTGAATCTACCGTTGTGGGTGAGACACTCATGGCTTTACCCTCTCTTCACCCTGTACGGTTTCTGTGCGGTTTGCATCTGTTACACTCTCTTGTTGGGACATTCCTATTGTACATCGAAACGGGTTAGGTCGGAGAAGGCGGCTCTGCCTTTATCCACTAAGCCACGCCGGACAAACCCCACATTGGGAGCCAACCAGCGCACCACGGGGAAGCGCAGTTCCTTGCCGCCGTTATTGGCAACTATAACTGTGTCTACACGATAGACCTTGAACTCTCCGGCGGCAGTTTTTACCGTCTCTACCCCACTGATACGGGAATATCCCTCAGCAGGTAGCACCTGCTCTCCCATCTGAACTGTCTTGATACGGAACTCTCCAATCCAGCGCACGGTATCCCCTTCGGTAACGGGTTCTTTCCACATGGGAACGGGGGGATGTAGGCGCATTAGAGGCGAGGTTTCATCCTGCATGGCTACCAGATAGGTAGTCTCTCCTTTTTGCGAATAGAACTCGCGTCGCCACTTCTTTCCCTCTCGGAGAACATCTACCTGTATGCCTGTGATGTCGGCTTCGGTTCGGGGACCTAGCACCACCAGACGGTCATTAGATTTTTCGGTGGTGTAGTTTACCAGAGAGAAAAACTCCCAGGTATTGCCCGTGGCAAGGGGCAGGAGGTTCCGCCTCTGCTTTTCTGGCATTTCGGTAACAGTCGGTGAGTTTAGGAAGGCAACATCTTGCCCCCCTGTCTCCAAGCCTTCTTCCGAAACGACCGGTCCGACAATGGTTTCCGGCTTTTGCGCTGCTGCATTTCCCTGCTTGCGTAGCGATTCATACAGGGCTTTACCGACCTCTTCGATATTCCGGCGTGATTGTAAACCATTGGTATCTGCTGGGTGTATCTGTGTCGAGACTCGCACAATACAACTCTGCTTGCCGCTTAAAATGGCATTTGCCCCCAATTTGCTACGCTGGAAGATGTCGCTAATTTTGCGGACGCTATCGGGGGGAACCACTGTCCCATCCTCAAACTGTACCCATTGGTAGACTATCAACCGCCACCCATCCCGGCTACTTTGCAGAATGTTTGCACGCACCTTGCCGGGTTTGCCCAGAAAGTCCATATTCTTTTCTGCGGTAAGGTTGTACCCATACCCCGCAAAGAGAATCAGGGGTTCTAGGTAGGCATCATAGGACGATGTGGCAATGACTTGTACATCCACTCGTTCGCTAAAGAGATTGGTGTAGCGACGACCTTCCGCCGGAGGATTCCCCAACTGGTCAAGGGTGTACTTGGAGAGCGGCATATCGGAGGCATACCAACTCCCTATCTCCACAGGCAGGTTTTCTGGCATCCACTTCCCACGTTGGGATAAACGAAACGACATAAACAGGAGCAGAGCCGCGGTGATGCTGAGGAATATCGAGAGAGTGCGAAAATAGGTGGTTTGCATAGTTCTATCGTCCTCCTGCATCCTTCTCGGCAGATTTCTCGCTGGACGATGTGGTTCCCTCAAGAAGGTCGTTCATATCTACATCACCGCGCAGAATGGCTTCCAAATCGGCTTCTGCGGTGGCTTCTACAGGCTGTTCTTCCACGATAGTTCGCCGTGCTGTCATTATGGCGGCGGCACGAGTCATCCCGAAGAAGCAGAGTCCAATCATCCCCCAGTTCAACACTTCAACCAACCATGGGTGTGGGTTTTCTACAGTCAGCACCCCGAAGAGAATCAGGCGCAAGATGGTCACTAAGATGGCTAGAGTAAAGCCAATCGCGACCAGTGCCAGAGAGAGTAGGACATTAAATCGTCGCACAAGTGCGTACCAGATAGTTAGAATTACTACCGGGATTGCGATAGTGACACCGCTTAAGCCAGTTGTCATCACAATGTCGTGCGACGACAGGTGAATCACATTGCGCCCCGGCATCTCGCGTAGTTCCGCCGATTTATCGAACTGCTGAAAGACAAAGTTGGTCAGAAATGAGACCCCTTTTTGGAAGATATTCGCCACTTTGAGTAGTGTTGTAGTTGGCAGGGGAATCATTGTCACCAGAAAGGTGAGTGGATGCCACAGGCTACGCACAATAAACGGTCCGAAGAGGTAGTAAATCCCCCCAATGATGGTTAGGATAAAACCAATTACCGTGAAGGCACGAATCTCCAACAAGCATCCTGCCAGCATAGTCAGTGCCGCAAGGGGGATAAGCCAAATCTTTCCGCGCCGTTTGGGACTATCCTCCGCAAAGACAAAGGCTAACTCGTAGTATTGGCGCACCACCTCCATGCGTCGCCGCCACGCAATCCAGAGTGCCAGTACTGGAACAAACGCCTGAAACAGTACGGGGGAGCCTAAATAGAACCACTCTTCCCTAACACTGACATAGGTGTATACCAGAATGAGCAGGAACGGTACGAGCAACGAGAGCCAGTGGGGTTTGATGATTTCACTGAGAACCGGAGTAATATCGCGCCGGAAGGCTTCCCAACGTCCCAGCGAAGCATCTAAACTTGCGGATGGGATAATAGACAGGGGGATAGCAATTTCAGGAATTGCGGAAGGGGTGCTATTTCCTTCTGCCACTTCCGCATGGGGTGTGGCATCCGCAGGGTCGCTATCTAATGCTGAGTTTGATGGTTCGGTAGTCACGCCGTTCAAAACCTTTACTTCCTGAAGTTCGGTTTCCCAGAATCAGGAACGAAGACAGGCAATCGTTTCCACCCGTCCTCGTATTCTACCCACATTTATAGGGAATATGCAAAGTTCTCCCCTATGGGGTACTGCACAGAGTTGGTCATTAGACCTTTCCCCTCCCCTCTTTACTATGGACGAGGGGAGGGGAAACACTCTCTTGCTTATGCGGTCACGAGTTCTTTGGTATCCATGTCGCGCATTGTGGAATTGTCTGCCTCCTGTGCCTCCTCTGATGCGCCTAACAGAAACGGATGCACGGCGGCAAGAAACGCCTCCGGTTGCTCATCATGCGGTAGCACTCCCGCCTCTTCGATAATCTCTAACTTTGCATTGGGGTTGGCAAGCAGGAATGGTTCGGCATAGTCCACGGGGCTCTGTTTTGCTTCACGTCCCCACACAATCAGCGGTAGGTCTACTACTCCCTTGAACAGTTCGGAGACATTGATATTCATATATCCAGAGATAAAGAAGGGGAGAACATTATCCGCGCCCGGTTGGTGTGCGGCAGTGTAGTACGCATCCACCACTTCCGGGGTGACATGGGACGGGTCGGCGTATATCTGATCGGTGAGATATTTACGAATCGCGGCACGACTTGTCACCATGTTATAGAACGAGGTTCCGGCAATCGGGGTTTTTAGCGCGGTTTTGCAAGTCGCCGACCCAGCGTTCACTGGTTCCATTAACTCTTCAATCCCAGTCGGGCAGACCAAAATCAGACGGTGAAATAGCGATGGGTCGCGTTGGGAGAGAGCGATGACATACGCGGCAGAGAGCGACGAGGCGATGACATCGGCTTCCCCACGCCCGTCCCCCACTCCGATAACGTGCTTACAGAAGTCGGAAAGCAGATTGATAAAGGTTTCATCGGTATAGGAGATGGCGGGCTTGTCGGATTTTCCAAAGCCGAGCAAATCCAGCGCATAGACCGTATGACTTTCCGAGAGCGATTTCCAAATCTTGCGAAACTCAAAGGACGAACAGCCTGCGCCAATACCATGCACCAACAAGAGCGGGGGACCCGAGCCACGCTTTTTGAAGAATATATCGCCGTCTGGAGTGGGGAAGTAGCGAACCTCGCCCCCTTCTAAGGCGGAAAGTAGAGGCGGCGTTTTATACACCACATACGCATTGGCGATAGCGGCGGCTCCTACTGCTAACCCAGTAATCAACAACCCTTTGAGGATTCCCCCCACGGGACTACTTTTTGCTTCCTGTTCCTTCACTTTTGCCATGATACTTCTGCCCTCTTTTTCATTATTTTGGAATATAGTTGGTGCAGTTCTTCCCTCTCACACTGTCCCCTGCGGGATAGAGAGGGGGAAAAGCCACTTCGACAACGAGTTTTTTGTTGGAAGGCACGAAACTTCCCTGTAGCATACTGATTCTACCTGCCTTCCTGTTCCAACCACGCCCTATAATACCTGCTCACCCCTTCGGTTGTTAAGGGTTGCGCGAAAATCAAGATACGCACGGTGTAGTTTAGTATCTCTCCCTGTCTTAGTAAAAACGGCTCATAAAAGAGGGGAGCCGGTCCGAAGAAGTTATAGAACGCTTTGGCATTCCCATAAAAGGGTTCCGGGGTTCGGAAATTTTTAGGGGAAGGAAAGAAGACTACGCCCGTGTGCCGATTTTTGCCCGTGTCCAACTGTCCGTGAATTCCTCCCCACGAGTGTGGCTCGCCTTTCGGGTGGTCGGTCTGTGTGCCATCGTCGAAGAGAATTTGTTGCTTTTGCAGGGCTTGTGTGAGGCGCACCACCAAGCCCCCGTAACCACCCCATGTCGTAAATGGGGTTCGGTCTAAGAGAGTATCTTCGGTGGGCATCTGCCGACTGTGCCAATCTATTTGCAGGACATCCCCTACATTTCCTGTTTCTCCCGTGAGCAGGAAACGTACTGCGACAGTGCGGCGTTCGTGCAGACGGGTTTTCTCCACTCCGTCTTTGGTATCACGCCAATCCACATCGCTAATCCACCGAATACCATCCAATGTGTCAGGGAGCGGTTCTAGGGTCGGTGGTGCAACCGTTATTTGCCGCCCGACAATCTCCTGATTCTCCTCCCAGTAGTTCACCCCATTGACATACTTCCAGGCGAACCAAATCCCGCGATGCCAGAAGTGGTCTAGGGGCGCATCGGCGGTAATCTCAATACCGTCCGCAGTGCGTATCGGGTGAATATAGGGTTTGGGCGCAGAGGGGGAGGGGTCATTGGGCAGTTGATAGTGGTAGCAGAGTCGCTCGATACCGTTGCGCCGAAGGATAATGTTGGTTCCCGGCTGATGAATGACTTGCATAGGACACTCCCAGCATCCACTCTTGGAAGATGCCGGGGATTGATTCGTAATTGGGGAAGCGATTTCCTCTTTCGTTCCGTCTTTTCCCCATTGGGAAAGGCTATACAGATTTCCGTTGCGTGGTGGGTGAACTTGGCGGTATTCATTCTATTGGTGATGTTGTTGACTACTTGCAATCCTTTAACCGGCAACCTGTTTAGTCTGTGAAAGCGGAATTGTCTTGTATATCGTGAGGGGTTTCTCCGGGGGGATGCCACGAACGCTCCGTCTCATCGTTCGTCGTTTTTCGTGTTCGTCGCCGTCGAGGGGGGCTAGGCACTTCCGAAAGCAGTTCCCGCAAGTTTCGCAACGCTCGTTGTTGTAAGCGCGAGACGTGCATCTGCGAGATATTCAGTTTTTGGGCAATCTTCGCCTGACTCATCTCCTCGAAGAAGCGCAGAGAGATAACCTCTTTTTCCCGTGGTGCGAGTGTCTCAATTGCCTTGCGAAGGTCGCCATACGTCTCAAATTCGTGGAGTGTCTTATCCACTCGTCCCACTAACTCCAAAAGGGAAGCCGAGTCCATCTGCCCATGGGAGTCGAAGTGGGTATCAAGCGAAACCAGATTGGAGGCTTCCCCCGATTCCATTGCTTGAATAATTTCGTCCTCAGTCACCCCTAATCGCTCCGCGATTTCAGTGATGGAGGGGGGATGTCCTAACTCTTGGGTCAGGATTTGCGAGACGCGACGAATGGCTTGGTGCATCTCTTGCATCCAACGTGGCACTTTGATTCCGGTTGCCCTATCGCGGAAGTGACGCTTAATTTCGCCTAAAATGGTGGGGGTCGCATAGGTGGAAAAGCGGGTTCCCTGTGATGGATTATAGCGGTCTAAGGCGTTAATCAGACCGATATTCCCGACCTGAATCAAGTCTTCTAAGGCTTCTCCGGCTCCTAAGAAGCGAACGGCTATGGAACGCACCAATCGTTGGTGGTGCAAGACCAGCATATCGCGCAGTTTTTCGTCGCGAGTCAGGGCATACTCTACCGATAGACGTTCTAGCTCTCCCGGTGGGAGAGGCGGAACATCTGCCGCTAAAGGTGTGGTGAGCGCAGGAAGCGCATCCGTTTCGGTTCGAGTTGCCATTATTCTTTACTCGCCTCGAACTAACTTGAGAACGACTGAATCCGAAGCGCACTACTTTTGGTGCAGTCGGCAAGTCACCTCAAAGGACTGGCACGATTCCCAACGGTTTTTGAAGACCAGACTTCATTAAGAGCAGACTTCACTTGGGGCATCAGTGCCAATACCATTTAGGGGACTTCACGAGAAACCACATTGTTTCTCTGATATACGCTATTTGTGAGACACTGCACAGTGTCGTTTTACATACTGTTCGCCTGCCAGACCGACAACTATTTCATATCGGATGAGTGACCGGGAAACGCCTTTGCTTTGGGGTCAATAAACGTCTTGGCAAAGTTTGCGGCGGTTCCTGCCTCTCCCACTCCTGTCGCGATAAGTTTGAGTTTGCCATGAAATGTACAGATGTCTCCGGCGGCATATACTCCCGGCACATTGGTCATCATGGTAGTGTCTACTAAGATGGAATTCTTCTCTATGGTTAGTCCCCAATCCTTTATCGGTCCGAGGTTGGTCAAAAAACCAAGATTAAGCAGTAAATGGTCGCAGTGAATTATTTCCTCTTCCCCAGTTCGGTTGTCAAAGAGGGTGACTGCTTCTACCCGCTCTTCCCCGTGTATGGTTTTCACTTCCACAAAGGTACGTAGTTCCACCGATGGCATCTCCTGCACCTTCTGCACCGAGTCCTCATGGGCGCGGAAACGGTCTGAGCGGTGAATCTGTAAGCAGGAAGCAGATTGGGGTCCCAGTGCCATTGCCCAGTCGAAGGCGGAGTCTCCTCCTCCCACAATCACCAATCGTTTTCCGGCGAACTGTGCGGTCTGCCCCACAAAGTAGTGGACTCCGCGTCCCTCTAACTCATCCAGTCGGGGAATATCCAGTTTACGTGGCAAAAACGCCCCGACACCGGCGGCAATGAGAACGGTTTTGCTAGAGTGCGTTTGCACGGTGCCACTGCCTTCGGTGGTGAGCAAAATTTCCCCGTTCGCTTGCTTCTCTAAGCGAATAACTTTTTCATTTAGGCAGACCGAGGGTTCGTACTGCAAGGCTTGCTCTGAGAACATTTGAACCAAGTCTTTGGCAAGAATTTTAGGAAAGCCCCCGACATCATAGATGTACTTTTCGGGGTAAAGGGCAGAGAGTTGCCCCCCTAGTTGCGGGAGAGAATCTATGATTTTGGTCTTCATCTGACGAAGACCGGCATAGAACGCCCCATACAACCCGGTGGGACCTCCGCCGACAATGGTGATGTCAAAGAGGTCATCCCGGTCATTCCAAACAATCGGTTCCGTGGTAGTTACGGTGGTGGTGACAGCAGATACAGTTTCAGACACTACAACAAAATCCCGTTCCGTCGCTTCATCTTCTAATTTCTAACATCTGTAGAGTTCGAAATCTATAGAAATGTATAAAAAGCCGCGTATTCCTGCGGGAACCGGCGGCTTTGCTCGTTTAGTATATTCGGATAAAAGCGAAATTGTCAATTCGGTTCTCTTTTTGGTTTCTCTAAAGATTGCAGAGAGGCAAAAACAATGATGACACTTGAGGCAGAGCGTGAGGCACGTTGCCGCACCCTTGCTTTTTTGGAAAATGCGGGAATTGTCTTAACGCCTTGTGAAAAAGAGCGTATTGAGGTTGCCGATTTTGGCTTAAACGACCTTTTGCGCTATGGTTTACAGTTGATAACTTATATCAATACGGAGCGTGTTTGTGCTAAAGATTTAGTGCTTTTCCCGCATCAAACCTGCCCCGAACATCGCCATCCGCCCGTGGAGACTGACCCCGGTAAGGAGGAGACGTTTCGTTGCCGATGGGGAACGGTGTATGTCTACCTTCCCGGTGAACCGACTCCCTCTCCACACGCCGTACTCTCCGGCACAGGTATGGAATTTTTCACAGTCTTTCGAGAATATATTCTTCAACCGGGCGAACAGGTAACAATTCCCCCGAACACGTTGCATTGGTTTCAGGCAGGACCCGATGGCGCAGTTGTCAGCGAATTTTCGACTCGTTCCCGCGACGAGCGGGACATCTTCACCAACCCTGCTGTGGTTCGCACCCCACAGATAGCCTCCCCATCGGAATTGTCATAGGTCACTGATTGGCATAGAGCAGGTAGGGTTTGCGGTTGGCGGCAAAGCGGTCACGTCCTTCGTTAAAGAGACTCCATATCTCCGAGGCGGTTGCTCCTCGGAGAAATGCTGTCCGAACTTGGTCACTACCACAAGCAAGGTCAAACATTCGGGGGCGCGATGAGATAATCGTTCGTCCGGGGTCTACGGTTCGGAGGGTATCCATCAGTTCAAAGTTAATACGAGTGAGTTCAGCAGTTGCGGTGTCGGTGATACGGATACGCACCCCCCCGCACTTTTTCCCGCTATAAGCCCCTTTTGTGGGAATCCAGACCGACGGTTCAAACTGCACTCCGGTTAAACGC
>Ga0224722_1002168_pt1 | contig 10542 bp, 9 predicted proteins | sample Balambano_FR1_Me_FD_161646 | JGI IMG/M metagenome (GOLD analysis project Ga0224722, IMG submission 161646) | Freshwater sediment microbial communities from Lake Towuti, South Sulawesi, Indonesia - Balambano_FR1_MetaG | ecosystem: Environmental > Aquatic > Freshwater > Lake > Sediment | place...
ATCGTGGTGGGGTTCCGGTGTTGGGACATGGGGGGGCGATTGACGGGTTTCGCGCCCATGTGGTTTTGCTACCGACAGCACAGGTTGGGATAGCCCTCTTTGCCAATCTGAGCAGCCCATTTGTCGAGTCTGCGCGGAACTATCTGATGGACATTCTCTTGGACTTGGAACCGTGGGATTGGGCGAACTACCTGAAAGCCGATATACAAAAGGTGCAACAGACCGAAAAGGACGAGGCGAAGAAGCGACGAGAGCAACGCAAAAAGCGGATTCCTCCGCCCTTGCCACTAACCGCCTATATCGGGGAGTATGAAGACCCTGCCTTTGGGGTGGCGACAGTGGCTTTGGTGGACAAAACGCTGACGATTCGTTGGAACGCAATGGAAAGCGCACTGCGCCCTCTTATCTATCAGACCTTCCTGACAACGACAACACAAGAGGCGTTCAAGAACCGGGAAGTACGGTTCCGCGCCAACGCCGTTGGAGAGATAGTCGCCCTCCAACTTTTTGACAGTGACTTTATCAAACGGGAACAACCGACAATATAATCACCCAATTTTGGGTTCCTGTGATGCTGTCTTATGAGGAGGTCTGGGGCGAAACGGGCGAGTTTGCGGTTGCCTAACTGCGCCCATTTCTGTGTAAAGGGCTATCGTTCGCGTAGCACCTGCTCAGTGCGATGCAGGGTTTCCTCGATGTCGGCGGAGGTATGGGCGGTGGAGATACTTCCCTGCTTGGTGGGTAGCGGGAAGTGGTAGACCCCGGCTTCGATAAGGGCTTTGCGGTAGGATAGGTCAAAGGACATATCGTGGTGTGTGGCGATGTCGTGCCAATCGGTGGGGGTATGATCCATAAAGTAGGCACAGAAGGCGGACCCCTGCCGGGCGACAGTTGCCGTGATACCGTGCTTCTGGAAAATGGTGGTTAAGCCCTGTTCCATCTGTTGCCCCAATTTTTCTAAATGCGTGTAAAGGGCTTCCTCGTCCCGCAGAAGTTTTTCCATGGTCGCAATTGCCGCCGCCATAACCAGAGGATGTCCGTTATACGTTCCGGCAATCAGTACCCGCTTAGAAGTGTCTGGATGGTCGAACAACTCCATGATTTCGGTTTTCCCCCCGATTGCACCGAGCGGATAGCCGTTGGCGATGGCTTTTCCAAACACGGCAAGGTCGGGTTTTATCCCCAGAATGCTTTGTAGACCGCCGAGGGCATGGCGGAAACCCGTCTTTACTTCATCCAGCACAAATACCACACCATACTGGTCGCAGAGGTTTCGCAGTCCGAGCAGATAGCCGGGTTTGGGCTTTACAATCCCGATATTTTGTAAAATCCCTTCGGTAATGAGACAGGCAACAGGGTACTTCTGGAACGCCCACTCTACCGCCTCTAAGTCGTTGAAGTTCAGGACATGAACCCGCTCCGAGACATGACCGGGCATCCCGGCAGACATCGGGACAAAGGGGTACTCTCCCTGACTCACTCGCTCTCCGATTGCGGCAAGGGGGGTCATTACATTGCAGGCGACTTCATCATGCCAACCGTTGTAACTCCCCTGCATCACTACCACATGGTCGCGCCCCGTGTATGCCCGTGAGAGACGCAAGGCATGATAGGTGGCTTCGCTGCCGGTGGTGGCAAACTGCACCTTCTCCAAGTTTGGGACACACTGGCAAAGCAGTTCTGCTGCTCGTCCCTCCCAGGGTGTGGTTCCGGTTCCCGCGAGTGTCCAACCGTCCTGCATGGCACGATGTACCGCGCCGTCTATTTCCGGGTCGGCGTGACCGAGAAGGTACGGTGCAAATCCGGCATGGTAGTCAATATAGCGGTTGCCATCGGCATCGTAGAGGTATGCCCCCTGCCCGCGCACAAAGACAATCTCTGGGTCTACCTTGCGGTTGAGTGAGACACAACCGCCGGGAATGCGCTTTTTGTTTTCCGCCGTAATGGCGGCAGACTGTGTGTGGTTCATCGTGTTGTCGCTTTCTAACGTGGGTTATCGGGGCGCATCCAGCAGAAGGGGGCGTTGCAACGGGTCACGGAAGTCTGGGACTTTAATCGGAACACCTCCGTTGTCTGCCGAAATTTGTGAGCAGAGTCCTGCCGCTGTCCACTCCATCCCGGTGTAGACATCAATCGGTGGGGGTGCACCCGTTTTAATTGCCTCCACCCAATCGGAGATAATAAAGTAGTCACCACCCCCATGTCCGGCACGTAGCGCGGCTTCCGAGGGGTTTTTCCAGATTTCGGGTAGATGCTCCTCAAATTCGGAGAGGGGTTTCCATTGTCGCCCCTCCTCACCGGGGTTATTCTCGCCGAACCAGACATTACCACCGCCCCAACCGATGCGCGATGCCTCATAAACTCCCCCTGTTCCTTGCAGACTGTAGTATGCCATCTGGTGGGGGCGCGGGGACATCATATCGAGCCGAACATGCGCCAATTTGCCCGATTTAAGTTTACAGAGAAGGACTGTGGTATCGTTTTGGGGATGCTCCGGGTCGGCGTGTTGTCCGCTACCGAGACAGGTCACATAGTCCAAACGCTCGTTCGGGTCATAGGCGGTAAACCACTGCATGATGGGACCTAAACTATGGGTGGGATAGGTGGAACCGTTGATGCCAACTTGCCAGTAGTATCGCCAAGTGGGGGAGCCATCGCTGTAGTGATGTAGGTGTCGGCAGTCGTGCAGATATTCCCCGGAACCAAAGTAGGGTTCGCCGAACATTCCCTTTCGGACCATCTCGCGAATCAGCATATTGCTTTTGATATAGCAGTAGTTCTCGGAGAGCATATACGTTTTGCCGGACGATTTAACGGCATCAATAATCCGCCAACATTCATCAAGCGATACCGCCGCCGTGACTTCCGAGAGGACATGTTTTCCTGCCTGAAGTGCCAGTATCGTCTGGGGGGCGTGCAGCTGCATGGGGGTTGCTACAATCACGGCATCCACATGGTCGAGCATTTCATCGTACCGGGTGAACCGCTTTTCGACCCCAAACTTTTCCGCTTGTTCATTAAGACGTTGGGTGTCAATCTCACAGAGGGCAACCAGTTCAACATCCGGGTGCGCCTGAAGACCAGTGACAAACGCGCCTCCACGTTGCCCCACAATTCCGACTTTGATTTTCATGGAACTCCACTCCTTGCTTCTTACCAGTCGCCGACACTGCCATCGGCATAGAAGGTGCGCTCTAAAATCTCCTGCTCAAACGGGTGCTTGGCGACCTCTTTTTCGTTGATTTCGATACCCAAGCCCGGCGCAGTACCGGGGCGAACAGTGCGCCCACTCTTCTCCACAACATACGATTCGGTACAGACCTCCTCGCGCCACGGGACATCATTATGCACTGACTCGCAGATGACATAGGACGGTTGACTAAAGCCAAACTCCAAACTTGCCGCCGTGCTGACCGGACCTTGCGGGTTATGTGGGGCGAGTGCCACACGGTATGCCTCGGCGAGAGCGGCGATACGACGTGCCTCCGAGAGACCGCCACAGTGCGTGATGTCGGGTTGCCAGACAGAGCAGGCACGCTTTTCGCCCAACTCGCGAAAGGCATGGATTCCTACGAACCGCTCCCCGGTAGCAATCGGAGTTTTCACCGAGCGTTGAATCAGAGCGATATCGTCCACCGTTTCGGGCCAGCACGGCTCCTCAAAGAAGTACAAATTGTACGGTTCGAGGGCATGGGCAAATAGGGTTCCCATCCGTGGGGAGGGACGTGCATGGCAATCTACCATCAGGTCAATATCGGAACCGACGGCTTCCCGCATCGCCGCAACACAGCGTTCGGCATACCGCACCGGGCGATTGCCTTCCAAAGGCATTGTCTCCGGCACTGCCATTGTCTTCATCGCGGTAAAGCCCTCTTCTACGGCGGCTTGTGCTAACTCGGCAAAGCGGGAGGCATCGGATGGGTCGGTATTGTAAAAATCCTCCATACGCCCACCCCCTAAGTGGCAGTAGAGACGGATATAGTCCCGCACCGGACCGCCCCAGAGTTTATGGCAGGGAACCCCGTGAATCTTCCCAAGAATATCCCACAGGGCAATATCAATTCCCGAAATGGCGGTTCCGCGCACAATTCCGTTGCCGTGCCAAAAATGCTGGCGGTACATCATCTGCCAAAGGTACTCGATACGAGTGGGGTCTTCACCGACAAGTAGGGTAGCCAAGTCTTCAATCGCCCCCACGACTCCGCGTGTATGCCACTCCAGAGTGGCTTCGCCCCATCCCCACAGCCCCGGCGTATCGGTGACAACCTTGACAAAAATCCAGTTTCGCATTCGGGCATGGCAGATATGTGTCTCAATCGCTGTGATTTTCATCGCGATTTCTCCCGTGAATAGAGCAGGGGGTTAAGGGGACTGACGGCAAGTTCGCCGGGTTGAACTCCGGGCATATACGCGGCAAAGTCGCCCTCACGATGCGGGTTGCCCATCGGGTTATAGGTAAAGCACCCATCGGCATAGAAGACCACGGTAATCACCTGCCGCGCCCGGTCACTCTGGTTGCCGGGGGCAGAGTGCAGTGTCCAACCCGCATGAAAGGTCGCATCCCCTGCCTTCATCTCCCGGCGCACTGTTGGAAAACCGCGTTCGACAACTAACTGGTCAAAGTATTCATGGGAAGTATCCGAGATATGCTGGTCGCCGAGATAGCCCTCTTTGTGCGACCCGGAGGCGAAGGTGAGTGCGCCCATCTCTACCGAAATATCTACGAGGGGCATCCACATGGTTACTGTGTGTGGGGTGTTCATGGGCCAGTAGTATTGGTCTTGATGCCACGGGGTATAACCCCCTCCCGCTTCTTTATTGATAGCGACATCGTGGTAGAGACGAATGCCATCTACTCCCATCAGGTCGGCGGCGATTTTGGCAAAGCGATGTGCCGTGGTAAACCGTTCCATATCCTCATCACGGAACCAGATACCACCGACCAGTGTAAATGCTTTCCCAAATGTATCGCGCTCCTCCATCGGCTTCTGTTTCCCGGCAAAGTGGGCGGCTATCTTGGTAATAACAGGGGCGTATTCGGCAATCTCTTCGGGGGAGCAGACATGGGGTAGAAAGATATGTCCATTTTTTTGGAACTCCTCCGTCTGCGCGGGAGAGATAGGATATTCAGAATTTAGGCTGGGTAACATGGTACTCCTCATGGCGTTTGGGGAGCAGTTCGGCGCGTTCTAACTCCTCAATCGCGATAGCAAAGTGCAGGGTCATGGCACGGCGGGCATCGGTGGCACTGCGGGAGGCAATCGCCTGATAGATTCGCTCGTGCGCCTCATACGAGATAATCCAATCGCGGACACCGGGGCGTGTGGCTTCGATACAGGCGCGAATCCCGTCATGCAAACAACCCATAAACCGCTCTAGGGTGGGGACATGAGCGGCATGAGCGACGGCTTGGTGAAACTGTAAATTCGGGTCGGTCATCTGCGCGGGGTGTGTTACGGCTTCGCGCATTGCCGTCAGAGCCTCTGTCAGACGTGCAAGGTCGTCCTCTGTCCGACGTTCAGCAGCACGCCCGGCAAGATGCACCTCAATCAGTTCACGGACTTCGTACAGTTCGGTCAGACTGGGTTTATCGAGTAAGAGAAGCATTTCAAACGGCAGACGTAAGACTTCTGCACCGGATAGGGCAACTACGGTTCCTGACCCCTGCCGGGTAGTGAGTGCCCCCATTTGCACCAGCGAACTAATCGCCTGACGCACGGTGGGGCGACTCACCCCAAAACGTTCGGCTAAGGTACGCTCACTGGGCAAGCGTGCGCCGGGCAAGAGTTCTCCCGCACGAATGAGGGCGAGAATCTCATCGCGTACCCCTTCCGTGGCAGCCCCTTCCCCGATTCCCAAATTGGTCTGACCAATCATTAAAAATATAATACGCTATTACCATTTTTAATGTCAATAGTGCGTGAAAAATAGAGATTGGATAGACCATTCTCTCTCACTCGCCCAACACGCTGTTGCAGGGCGGTACGAAGGGGAATGTTAACAACCCTATTCCTCCCCCTTCTCCCTCACCGGGCGAATGTCGCCTGCGGGGGCAGTGCGAAGGGGGACACAGACTTAGGAAACGGGTCTATTGGGAAGGAGGCGGAGTGCCATTGACGATGGCTTTGACCTGCGCCTTGACCTCTTCAGGGAGATAGGCACGTTTCCAGTCCGGTTTGACTAGATACTGCTTGCCATGCTCAATAATCAGTTTTGCCCCGTCCGAGAAGGGGGAACCGATTTCTCCCAATACAATCGCCATAGCGATGTTGATATGCCCGTACATAAAGTCTTTGGCGGCTTCGGCAGGAACTCCGGCAGCAATCGCTTCATCCAATGCCTCACGGATGATAGAGCAGCAACAAGCCGTGATAGTCTCTGCCATAGTAGGCTCTAAAATCGCCATCTGCTCCACGGTGACTCGGTGCGAGCGCAGAATGGGAGCGTACATCGCACGGGCAATCGCTTCGCCAACCGTATAGTGTTCCTCCGGTCCCTGCATCAAGGCGCAGACAATCGCTTGCTTCGCCGCAATTCCCCCAAAAAAGTCACGTCGTGCCTCCCCCTCTTCGTCGCCCCAGAGAGGCGGATGACAAGGGTGAGTAACAAAGTAGGAGATGTCAGCACGCTCCGGTAGTTCTCCGGCATGAGCGGCGGCAGGGTCAAGTGTCATCACCATTGCTCCCGGCTTTATCTGGGGAACAACTTCTTGGGCGACCTTGCCCAAGATACGGTCAGGCAGGGCAAGAATAATGACATCGGCTTCTGGCAGGGCTTCCGCTTGTGGGGTCGGGGTGAGATTTCGCAGAGCAAGGTTTGCAATCCCTGTTTCGCTGACCTCCACATAACGCATAGCATATTCCGTCTGGTGCATCAGATTATCGGTCAGGCGGCAACCCATCTTGCCACCTGCTCCAAAAAGGGCAATTGTTGTCATACAGAAAACTCCTTAATTTCTGTTTCACAGATGTAGCATTGAATTACATAAGGCATACATAAAAAATTTCAGTTTGAAGGTGAATAACATTGATTGAGAGTCAACAAGTTGCAAAATGATACATATCTGAACAATGTCAATTACATAACCAATACATAAGAATTTCATGCCCAATAGGGCACATATTTTGCATGTCGTCTTGATTGATTGTCCGGGTCAAACGGTTTGATTAGCTCTGCTTTCAACGTATCACGAATCACTATTGAGATTTGCGGATAATTAGATTCCAAAACACCTAAACGTTCACGCAGAGTAGCATTAGTCATCTGCTTACGTCCTAAATATAATAAACAGGAGTGCCAGTAACAGGCTTTTATTCGCTCTTCAGATGTCATATCTTTGAACTCGCGTGGGGAAAGCAGAATAACTTGAGTATGTTCCGTGGTGACATGAAATTCAGGTGCAGGAAGTTGGTAGACTTCAATAGAATTTAACACCTTATCAATACCGCTTCCGCGTTCTTCGCAAATCCCAATCCGTCGCATAAATGCTGCCATCTGTTCGTTGCGTGAGCGTGGTGGTGCATCGGCAAAACGTTTCCATTCAATAAGGGGAATGCCGGGATTGGTCACTTCGATACGATCAGCAAAGATTTCAATAATAGGACTTGTGCCTTTTATTGTGAAATCTTGATGTATAATTGCATTTGCTACCAACTCGCGAATAGCAATTTCCGGGTAAAGTGCCGTGTTCTCTCGTAAAGCGTTGCCAATATGTTCGTTCAGTGGCAATTGACTATTCACATAATCTATCAAGTGTTCAAACCCAACTGCATATCCTGCGTCGGAAACATACTCGCGTCCTCCGCTAATTCGCGTGTTCCCTGCATAACTGATAACCCGAACCGCCTTTCGCTTTAACCCCTCGAAATCTGTCAGCTTCTTCGCTAATAAAATCGCCCCCATGTTTGTAATGTCAAATATATTTTCGAATCGCTGTACCACCATACCTTCTTGTATCAACAATGTTATGATTTCTTTCTGTTCTGAAGGGAGAGGGTGCTTTAATAAATCAAAGTATTTAGAGAAATCAATAACGGAAAGAATATCTGTAATGGTAAGATTGGATTTTGCGATACGTCCTTCAAAAGAAGACTTATCAAGAATTCGCCATAACTGCCTCTCCTTTTCAGGATGTTCATGGAGAGGTTTGGTATAGGACCCAAGGCGGATATAAGAAATATTTTTCCACAGAATAGGAGCGTGAGAACAAGGCGGAATTATCAGCAGAACAACCTTCTTTCCCTCTATATCCACCGTATGAAAGCGGAAGTCAGGTTTAGGAGACAGCAAGGTGGAAAGCCAAGATTCTATTTCTTGACCCCCATGTTTCTCGGTACGATAGTCAAACGTTGTTCCAATAATCTTATGAGTGTGGTCTTCTATTCCCCAAACCACATATCCAGCTTCTTTTCCTAGAAGAGTAACTGAATTGGAGAGTGCCGAAATATTCTCTCCGATTTGGTCATGCCATTTGTTGTCCACCTTAAACTCTACCCACTCCGTCTCGGTGGGTAGAGTACATAAGGAGTTCACAAGTGATACAAGTTCTGTGTCCTGCATGGGTACGGTCACGATATTAAACCTTTAGAGAGGCTATGTCAAGTTAGGTTTGAAAGAACTGAGCATTGTTTCGGTGGCGTGTTCCCATGCCGCTAAGAGGCGGTCATCTAACGGGTCGTCGTCCGAGTTTGCTATACGTCCGTTCTGGTCTAAGTAATCATACACGCGCCGTGCGCCGACAGACAAGGGGATAGTGTATTCAAAGCCGAGGTCGGTGCGAGCGGCGGTGGTATCGAAGATGTTGTTGTACTGAAAGTTGACCTTATCTATGAAGGCTCGGTCGGTCAGACGCGCCAGCAAGTCAGTGGGGATATGCACCAAAGTGGGTTCCGGTGCGCCGATGGCGTTGGCAACAGTCCGATGGATGTCGTTCCATGTCAACCACTCCTCGCCGGGAAGGGTGTAGCCCTTTCCGAAGGTTTGCGGGTTGCCGCAAGCGTTCACAAACCCACGAGCGACATCTATGGCATGGCACGATACCCACAAAGATTGTCCATCCCCATGCACCACAAGGGGTTTGCCTTTTCGCAGGCGGTCTAGGTAGGTGGTGGAGCCACCCAGACTGTGCAACAGTGCGCCGCCATCCCAATAGGTGTGAGCCGGACGAAGCACGGTGAGGGGGAAATCGCCACGCTCGGTAGCGGCAAAGAGAATCGCTTCACACTTCGATTTGTTCTGAGCATAATCCCAGGGCGCAGGGTTGTCACGGTTTGCCGTGTCAGGAATCGGGTAGCGGGCAGGGGGCTTGGAGTAGACATCTACCGTAGAGCAGAATATCAGGTGCCCGATTTTGCCAGCAAAGGCACGACTCAGGTCTTCCACATCGTCCGGTTTGAAGCCAATCATCTCGATAACGACATCAAAGGTCTGTGATGATTGTAGGTCTTCCATCTGTTGCACAAAGTCCACGTGGTTGTACCTGTCGCCAACGATGGATTCTATTTGTCCCTCAAAGGCGGTGCTACGCTTCCCCCGATTGTAGTGGACAATTGTATGACCCTGTGCCAAGAGTTGGGTAGTAATCGGGGTGGAGATAAGCCCTGTACCGCCTAAAATCAGTATTCGCATACGATACGAAACCTTTCGTTTTCTCAGTGTGATGCGCTACAGTTCGGCGTGAGCAGGGAGTTGCCCTGCATCAGAGGCGATATTCGTTGCCCTACAACATATCAATATATGGTACAGTAGGGGCGTGAATAGACGTGCTTCGATGTCGAGGAACGGGTGGCAAGTCGTCGTGACAACCTCCTCTCTCCTCGCTTCCACAATGCTGGCTTGTACTCAATCTGCCGTCTCGGCTCAGGAAGCGAATCGTCCGGCGTTTTTGGATTCCCCCACAGAGATTCGTTTATGGCTAGATGAACCGTTACTGCCTGCGGAGATGACCGGGAAGTTTACGGTACAGGTTGCAGGAAAGTCAGTTGTGGTGGCTTCGGTACTGCCTAGTGGCGACCCGCAACGCGAACGTACTCTGCCGCGAACCAAAGGGCGAGTGGTGCTGGCAGGGACATTCCAATCGGCTCTGGGGGGGAATAACTGGGACCCTGATGGCGAAGTTACCCAAATGACCGAAGAGAAGCCGGGGGTCTTTGCCCTGAGTGTTGCCCTACCCAAAGGAGAGTTCGCCTATAAGGTAACGCGAGATGGCTCGTGGCAGGAGAACTACGGCGCAGGGTTCCAGCCCAATGGAGAGAATATCACGCTCTCGGTTCCTCAGAAGCAAGTAGTTCGTTTCGTCGTGGATTTTAACCAAAAGCAGATTTTGAACTCGGTGGTAAATCCCGATAGAGTATCCCCGCCGAAATCTGTCCCCCGTCCGGCAATCCCCAAAAAGGCAGACCGCTTTCCGGTAGCGGTGCTACGCTTGGCGCAACCGATTCGCCCCGAACAGGTTTCCGAAACTATCACAGTTACAGTGCAAAGCGGTAAGAGGCATCGGGTTATCGCTCGTGAAATCCTCTCCCGACCAGAGTTTTACTATAG
>Ga0224722_1002169_pt1 | contig 10540 bp, 4 predicted proteins | sample Balambano_FR1_Me_FD_161646 | JGI IMG/M metagenome (GOLD analysis project Ga0224722, IMG submission 161646) | Freshwater sediment microbial communities from Lake Towuti, South Sulawesi, Indonesia - Balambano_FR1_MetaG | ecosystem: Environmental > Aquatic > Freshwater > Lake > Sediment | place...
TAGCTTTAACGGGGCAAGAGATTGGTACCAATGTCACTTGTTTAGTGTCAAAAGACAATGGGCAAACTTGGACAGAAACAACGGTTAATCAAACCGATTTAGCAGATGGTAGCTATCAGTTTAAAGCAATTGTGAAAGATGCAGCAGGAAATAGTTCCGAGACTGCTGTTCAAAACGTTGTGATTGATACCACAGCACCAAATGCAGGTGTTTTGCAGCTCAGTGATTTTACAGATACAGGCAAGTCTGAGACTGATCAAATCAGCCAAGACAAGAGTTTTACATTAGCTTTAACGGGGCAAGAGATTGGTACCAATGTCACTTGTTTAGTGTCAAAAGACAATGGGCAAACTTGGACAGAAACAACGGTTAATCAAACCGATTTAGCAGATGGTAGCTATCAGTTTAAAGCGATTGTAAAAGATGCAGCAGGAAATAGTTCCGAGACCACTGTTCAAAAAGTTATGATTGATACTACAGCACCAAATGCAGGTGTCTTGCAGCTCAGTGATTTTACAGATACAGGCAAGTCTGAGACTGATCAAATCAGCCAAGACAAGAGTTTTACATTAGTTTTAACTGGGCAAGAAGCGAATACCAGTATTACCTATTTGATGTCAAAAGATAATGGACAAACTTGGACAGAAACAACGGTTAATCAAACTGATTTAGCAGATGGTAGTTATCAGTTTAAAGCGATTGTAAAGGATGCAGCAGGAAATAGTTCAGAAACTGTGATTCAAAAAGTTGTGATTGATACTACAGCACCAAATGCAGGTGTCTTGCAGCTCAGTGACTTTGCAGATACAGGTATGTCTGAGAGTGATCAAATCAGCCAAGACAAGAGTTTTACTTTACAACTCGCACAGCCAATCATTATTGGTGAGAAAATTGCATTCTTAGACCATTTTGAAGTATCTACAGATGGTGGTCAAACTTGGAAAGTTGCAGATGCAGCTCAGACTGATTTAGTAGATGGTTTATATCAGTTTAAAGCAGTTGTAACAGATATAGCAGGGAATCATTCTGAAACAGCAATCCAACAAGTGACTGTTGATCGTAAATTAGAATTATTAAATAATATTGTTAAAATTAAATCTGTTACAGATGACAATGCGATAAGCCTATCTGAAAAAGATCAGACCATTCCAATCCGAATTCAGATAGATCATTTACCTAATGATGTAAATCAAACACTAACAAATGTGAGTACCTTAATTGGTGAAACAATCATTAATTTTACATTTGATCCGACTTATCAAGACTGGGTGGCTGAGATTCCAGCAACCAGTTTATGGTCAGAAGGACAACAAAATAGTTTAACAATAGATGTACGTTTTGTTGACATCGCAGGCAATACCACAACGCTTCAACAAAGCCATGATTTTCAAATAAATCATATACCAATTGCCCCTCAGCTATTAGTGGCAAAATCAAATAACTTAGATGGTTCAATTATTTCGGGTACTGCTTATAAAGGTAGTATAGTTGATTTTTATACCGTAAGCGGTGAATGGATCGCGAGTACAGTTGCAAATGAGCAAGGTGAATTCACCTTAAAAACATCACTAATTAATGCCGATCAGGAAATTTATGTCACTGCAAAAGTTGATGAATACACCAGTGAGGTATCATTACCAATTACAGTTGTTGAGGTTCCATTTCTTAATATTATAAAGATCAGTCCAGAAGGCATCATTACAGGTTATGCAACTGAGGGTAGCCATTTTTCTGTAAGAGATTCAGAAGGCAAGCTTATTCAAGTCTTTTCATCTGTGAAGTTTGATGACTCAACTATAACACCACTTAACCTTATGAATTTAGGAGGTGTTCAGCCATTTACACTTACATTAGACAAACCTTTGACGGAAGGTTCAGAAATCATTATTACAGCTGAAAAAGATGGATTTATTGGCTATCCACAGTTAATTGTTACCGATTACACACCAGCAGAATTTTTAGAAAAACCCGTGTTTAACGAAGAGGGTAATAATTTATTAGTGCATACCAATGAGCCAAATACTTTAATTTTGGTGTTTGCTGATTCATCTGAAAATATGATTGGTTTTGGGTATTCTGATGAAAATGGTATAGCTCATGTAGAAATTTTGCAGACTCTTAATGAGGGTGAGCAGGTTAGAGTTCAGTTGGTTGATAAAAATCAAAATATGAGTGAAGTCATTATTGGTGCTCCAAACTTTGCTTATGCTCCAAATATTTATCATATTTCTCAAGATGGCCTAATTTCTGGTTGGGTTGAAACAAATAGTACCATTATTGTAAAAGATGCAAATGGCGTTGTATTAGGGGAGGAATTATCAGGTGGAGGGCTTATTTGGAATCATGATTTTACCGAATTTAACTTATCGGTTAATCGCCCGTTGACTGATGGTGAGCAATTATTTATCCATATTATTGATGTTAAAGGTCTAGTTAGTCCTGAGACGGTAATTAATGTTGATTTCACACCACCGCCAGCTCCTACTCATCTATATTTTAATGAAGAGGGTGATTGGATTTATGGAACAGCAGAAGCGTTCACTGAAATCACCATTACCGATAAAAATGGAACAGTTTTAAATCATTGGGGATGGGATCGTTGGACAGATCAAGATGGTAATTTTGCCATAGAGTTAAATCATTACCTAACCAATGCAGATATTGTGTATGTAACTGCTAAAGATAGTAATGGGAATATAAGTTTAGTCACAGAGGTGACAGCGCCGAATTATGCTTTTGCTCCAATCATTGAAAATCTGACTAATCAGGGGCTTTTTACTGGTTATGCAGAAAGTAACAGCACGCTTATTATTAAAGATGCTCATAATGTAACTATCGCTGAAATTGTGATTAGCAATAACAATAGTGGAAATGATTTAAGCTATTTTAGCTTCAATCTGAATAAATCACTCATAAACGGTGAAACATTTTCTCTGTCAATTATTGACCATAATGGATTGATTAGTGCTGAAACGATCGTTATTGCCGATGTAGTCGCACCAGAGCCAGCACAAAATGTGATGTTCACAGAAGATGGATATTATCTCAATGGTATGGCTGAGTTAGGCTCAACTATTCAAATATTTGACCGAAATGGCACTCAAGTGAATTGGTATGCAAATGTTCAATTGGATGGTTCATTTCATATTGGTTTAGGAAATCATTATTTACATGGTGAAGCATTTACTGTCACTGTGACGGATCGAGCTGGTAATATCAGTCAAGCCATCTCAATAAATGCCCCTATTGATGATATTGCGCCAAATCCAATTGAAAATATTGTCTTAAATGAAAATGGCTCTAGCTTCATAGCAAATGCAGAAGCGAATAGTCGAATCGAGGTGCTAGACCAATCAGGACGTAGTGTTGGTTGGGGAAGCACGGATAGTCAGGGCAATGTATCAGGTTATTTTAATCAGATTTACTTACATGGCGAGCAACTTACTTTTGTTGTAGTTGATCGTGCAGGGAATCGTAGTACTGAAGTTAAACAAATAGCGTTAAATGATGATGTTGCTCCAAATGTGATTGCAAACATAATTTTCAATGAAAATGGTCAGAGTTTTACAGGATTAGCTGAAGCAGAAAGTCGAATCGAAGTATTTGATGCAATTGGTGCTCAAGTCGGTTGGGGAAATACCGATAGCTCAGGAAGTGTAAGTGGTTATCTGAATCAAACATATCTTAAAGGGCAAGAACTTAGCTTTGTAGTGATAGATCGAGCAGGGAATCGTAGTGTTGAAGTTAAACAAATAGCGTTAAATGATGATGTTGCTCCAAATGCGATTACAAACATAATTTTCAATGAAAATGGTCAAAACTTTACTGCAGTTGCTGAAGCACAAGGTCAAGTTGAAGTTTTAAATGCTGCTGGTTATCAAGTGGGTTGGGGGTATGTTGATAATTCAGGTAATGTATCCGGAACTTTCTATCAAACATATTTCAAGGGGCAAGAACTTACATTCGTTGTGATAGACCGTGCAGGGAATCGTAGTGTTGAAGTTAAACAAACAGCGTTAAATGATGATGTTGCTCCCAATGCAATTACAAACATAATTTTAAATGAAAATGGTCAAAACTTTACTGCAGTTGCTGAGGCACAAAGTCAAGTTGAAGTTTTCGATGCAACTGGCACTAAAGTTGGTTGGGGAAATACCGATAGCTCAGGAAATGTAAGTGGTTATTTGAATCAAACATATCTCAAGGGACAAGAACTTACATTCGTTGTAATAGACCGTGCAGGGAATCGTAGTGTTGATGTTAAACAAACAGCGTTAAGCGATGATATTGCACCAAGTCCAATTAAACAGATAGTGTTGAATGAGGATGGTCAGCGTTTCACAGCTTAAGCAGAAGCCGATAGCCAAATTGAGGTTCTTGATCAGTTAGGTGGTCGGGTGGGTTGGGGCTATGTTGATGGTGTAGGTAATGTTTCAGGTTATTTTAATCAGATTTACTTACATGGTGAACAGCTTACATTTGTTGTTGTGGATCGAGCAGGGAATCGTAGTACAGAAGTTAAACAAACAGCGTTAAATGATGACGTTGCACCGAATGTGATTGCAAACATAATTTTTAATGAGAATGGTCAGAATTTTATTGGATTAGCTGAAGCAGAAAGTCGAATCGAAGTATTTGATGCAACTGGTGCTCAAGTCGGTTGGGGAAATACCGATAGCTCAGGAAGTGTAAGTGGTTATCTGAATCAAATATATCTTAAAGGGCAAGAACTTACCTTTGTAGTGATAGACCGAGCAGGTAATCGAAGTGTTGAAGTTAAAGAAAATACTTTAATTGATGATATTGCACCATCAACTGCTAAAAGTATGAGATTGACCTCAGATGGATGGCTTTTGGGTGAGGCAGAGCCTAATTCAACTATTGAGATTATTGATCAATATGGTGCAGTTATTACAACAACCAATGTTGGGTATGATGGAACTTTTAGTCAATTAATCAATTTGAGCCATTACCAAACACAAAATTTGAGTTTAATTGTCAAAGATATTGCTGGTAACCGCAGTGAGGTTGTTCATAAGTTAGTACCTCTTTCTATTCATTCACCAGATGCTGCAATAGAGCTAAAACTCGATGTGAATGGTCATATTTTGACTGGTAAGGCAACAGCGGGAATGATGATCGCTGTTACATCAACCAATGGCGAGATCGTTAATTGGTTGTGGAACAGTATAGCGAATGAGGATGGTAGTTTTAATATTCAGTTAAATAACTATTATCTACAAGGACAGATATTACAAGTTAGAGTTTTTGACCAGAATACGAATCAATATAGTCTAATCACCGAAATTATTGCACCCGTAGACAATCTAGCTCCAGTGATTGATGAGGTGGTGATTATTAATGATGGTTATGTCATTACTGGGAAAAGTGATTCAAAAGCTATCATTAGGATAATGGATGCGGATGGTGACTTTAGAGGAGAATATCAAGCGGACGAAACAGGGTATTTTTCTTCCAATATTTATCCACCAATATTACGTGGTGAGCAGTTATTTATCACTGCAACAGATTTAGCCAAAAATGTAAGTAGTCCATTTGGTATTATTTTTAATGCAGATAGTAATGCACCGAAATCTGCGGAAAATGTTGTTATCTCTGAAAATGGTTTTATTATTAAGGGAGATGCGATACCAAATGGTTATGTGCGTATTGTTGATGCGAAAAGTAATTATATTGCCAATGGCAAGGTAGATGAATCGGGACACTTTAATATCCAGTTAAACTCACCTCAGACAGGTGGACAAACTTTACGCATAGTTGTAGAGCAAAATGGCTACCAAAGTACTTATGCAGAAATTACAGCACCATTGGATCTTGTTGCACCAAATGCAGCAACGCAGCTTATATTGGAAAATGGAAATAGCCTTTCAGGGCTGGCTGAAGCCTATTCAACAGTTAATATTTTTGATACGAATAATAATCTAGTCGGTCAGACCACAGTTGGTAGTGATGGAATCTTCTCGACATGGTTATGGTCACAATATTGGCATGGTGAAACACTGATCGTAAAAGTTGTTGATGCCAATCAAAATGTAAGTCCAATTACAACAGTTGTTGCTATCAATGATGTGATAGCACCAAATGCAGCGACACAGCTTGCCATACATGAAGGAGGTTATTTGCTCGTTGGACAAGCAGAAAGTAATACTACTGTTGAACTCATTTATCATTTTGCTGACCAAAACTCATCTTTAACGAGCACTACAGCGTGGGCAGATGGAACTTTCTCTATTTATATATATGAAAATGCAACGTCTTTTGAACTTACTGTGGTTGATCGTGCTGGAAATCGTAGTGAAAAAATCACTAAATTAATTAATGACTTACCTAGAATAACTGTTGATCAATTTAAAGGTGATGCTACAGATAATACTTATAGTGTTGATCATAAGAATGATTTTGTTCAGGAATATACGGTTATTACTCATGATGTATTTCAGGATGTTTGGATTGATACCAGTCATTATGAAGAACAATGGGTGGTGTCAGGTTATAGTACTTATTTATGGGTAGAGTCTAGTTACTATCAAGATGTATGGATTGATACTAGTTATTATGAAGATGTTTGGGTTGATACAAGTTTTTACCAAGATGTATGGATTGTCGATGGTACGCGTGATGTCTACACCGATTTGAATGGATTAAATTATTACTCAAATGATGGTTCGTATTATATCTACCTAAGTAGTTATTACGACTATAACTTAAATCAATGGCAGTTAGGTCGTGAGCTTTTTGGTCCAGATGTTGAAGAAATAGGTCATTATGAGCAACAACCCGTGCGAGATGGTTATTATGAGTCTAAATGGGTGGAGCAAGGTTATTATGAGACGCAATTTGTTAATGATGGTTATTTTGAAGAAGTTTGGGTAGACACGAGTGATTACGAAAGTGTATTGGTTGAAAGTGGCTATTGGGAAACGCGACAAGTTGATGTCGATTATGAGGATATTGATCTAGGTGGGTATGATAAAATCATCAGTTCTGTGAGTTATAGCTTAGTTGATCAATATCAATTGGTTACAGATGTGTCATCACAAGAATTAGTATTAGAAAGTGGTCGTTATGTTGAAGATATTGAATTGGTTGGTTCTGCAAATCTAAATGCAACTGGAAATGCTTTAAATAATATTTTAACAGGTAACTCTGCTAATAATATTTTGAATGGGCGTGAAGGTAATGATACCTATATAACTAATCAAGGCTCAGATATCATTCTGTTCCAATTACTGAACGTTCAAGATGTTACTGGCGGGAATGGGCAAGATACAGTCTTAGACTTCTATTTGGGTGACGCTAAAACGAATGCTCAAGCTGATCAAATTGATCTTAGCGATTTGTTGGTTGGATATTCAGAAAACACCAGTTCAGTATCAGACTTTATCAATGTTAAACAAGAAAATGGAAATACGATTATTAGTATTGATCGGGATGGTACAGAGACAACTTTTGAGAGTGCGCAGTTGATTGCATTAAATCAAACCAGTACCACTTTAGATGAGGTGCTCAATAATCAGCAGATAGTCTTGTTCCATTAAAAATGAGAGAGCTGTCGATGACAGCTCTTTTTTATTCTGTGGAGACAATTTGTTCAATCAAAATCAGTTTTAAGAAAAAACACTAAAAAAGTATAGTTTTTTTTCATTTTCCCCTTGAAGCCTTTTTTTTTAACCCCACAAAAGTGGCATATCAAAAATTTGTGTATTGCTTCAAACCGAGCAATACAAATTAATCAAAAAGACTAAGTCTGATGGAGTTAACTATGAGCAACATTCGTCCATTACATGATCGTGTTGTGATTCGTCGCGTAGAAGAAGAAACTAAAACTGCTGGTGGTATTTTACTTCCAGGTTCTGCCGCTGAAAAACCATCTCAAGGTGAAATCATTGCAGTAGGTAATGGTCAAATTACTGACAATGGCGTTCGTGCTTTAGACGTTAAAGTGGGTGATAAAGTATTGTTCGGTACTTATGCGGGTACAACAGTAAAAGTAAGTGGTGAAGAACTCTTAATCATGAAAGAGTCAGACATCTTAGCTGTACTCGAAGGCTAATCGATACATAACTCACAAATTATCAGATTCAGTATTTAAAAAGATTCGGAGTTTAACATGTCAGCTAAAGACGTAAAATTTGGTGATTCAGCTCGCTCAAAAATGATCGCAGGCGTAAACGTACTTGCAGATGCAGTAAAAGTAACTTTAGGCCCTAAAGGTCGTAATGTTGTTATTGACCGTTCTTTCGGTGCGCCACACATCACTAAAGATGGTGTAACTGTTGCGAAAGAAATTTCTTTAAAAGACAAGTTTGAAAACATGGGTGCTCAACTTGTACGTGAAGTTTCTTCTAAAACCAATGACATCGCGGGTGACGGTACAACAACTGCAACTGTACTTGCTCAAGCAATTTTAAATGAAGGGATCAAATCTGTAACCGCAGGTATGAACCCAATGGATTTAAAACGTGGTATTGACATCGCAGTAAAAACGGTTGTTGAAAATATCCGTACCAATGCAAAACCTGCTGATGACTTCAAAGCGATTGAACAAGTAGGTTCGATTTCTGCGAACTCTGATACCACAGTTGGTAAGTTGATTGCACAAGCAATGGAACGCGTTGGTAAAGAAGGCGTTATTACTGTAGAAGAAGGTTCTGGTTTCGAAGACGCTTTAGACGTTGTAGAAGGTATGCAATTTGATCGTGGTTATATCTCTCCATATTTCGCGAACAAACCAGAGACTTTAACGGCTGAACTTGAAAATCCATTCATTCTGCTTGTTGACAAAAAAATCAGCAATATCCGTGAATTGATTGCAGTATTAGAAGCAGTTGCTAAAACGGGTAAACCACTTTTGATCATCGCTGAAGATGTTGAAGGCGAAGCGCTTGCAACACTTGTTGTGAACAACATGCGCGGTATTATCAAAGTATGTGCGGTTAAAGCACCTGGTTTTGGTGACCGTCGTAAAGCAATGCTTCAAGACATCGCGATCTTGACTGGCGCGACTGTGATTTCTGAAGAAGTGGGTATGTCTTTAGAGCAAGCTTCTCTTCAAGATTTGGGTACTGCACACAAAATCACTGTATCTAAAGAAAATACAGTGATTGTTGATGGTGCGGGTAATGCGGCTCAAATCGCTGAACGCGTTCAACAGATTCGTGCGCAAATCGAAGAATCAACGTCTGAATATGACAAAGAAAAACTTCAAGAACGTGTTGCTAAATTAGCAGGCGGTGTTGCAGTCATCAAAATTGGTGCAGCAACAGAAGTTGAAATGAAAGAGAAGAAAGACCGTGTAGATGATGCCCTTCACGCAACTCGTGCAGCAGTTGAAGAAGGCGTTGTTGCTGGTGGTGGTGTTGCATTAGTCCGCGCTGTAAATGTGTTAGATGGCTTAAAAGGCGCTAACGAAGATCAAACCGCAGGTATCAATATTTTACGTCGTGCGATCGAAGCGCCACTTCGTCAAATCGTTGCAAATGCTGGTGATGAACCATCTGTCGTGATCAATGCGGTAAAAGCAGGTGAAGGTAACTTCGGTTATAACGCTGCGACTGGTGAATATGGCGATATGTTAGAAATGGGTATTCTTGACCCGGCTAAAGTAACGCGTTCTGCACTTGAACACGCAGCTTCAGTTGCTGGTTTAATGTTGACAACTGAATGCATGATTACTGATATTCCAGAAGACAAGCCTGCTGGTCCAGATATGGGTGGCATGGGTGGTATGGGCGGAATGATGTAAACTGCTCATATATAGTTTAAGTTATTGTAATTTAATAATATTTAAACTGTATTTTTTAAGCTTACTCATAATGTTACTCACATTCGAGTTTGTTACAAAAAAGGTCACAAATTTTATTTGTGACCTTTTTAATTTTATAGATCTACTAGATCTCTTAAAAACTAAAGTCATCATATTAGATAAGGATTTAACTATTGGATGAATGAAAATATTGAAAAAAACGCCTGAGAAAAATCAGGCGTTTTGATTTACAACAACAGCTATTTCATTCTGACGTAAGAATGGAGTTTTCCTCATGAATAATACAGGAAAGGACATAGCTATTAAGCCAGTAATTTTTACGTCCATCTTTGATTGGTCTTGTCACACGACCAGTTTTAATTCGATCATATAGCTCCTTTTCTGAAATATTCATGCGCAAAGCGAATTCGGCAGTAGATACTCGACGTTCGGTATTAGTTAGGTCTATGGATACAGCCATTAAATATCTCCTTCAATAAAGTTTTAAGAGAAAACCTCTTAAAATAAAGACTAACAAAATATAAAAAAAAAGATGAGATATATGGAAAAAAACCAAAAAAAGATGAGATATATGCGAAAAATAAAAAATATGAGATATGTTTAAAAAATCAAAAAAAGACTTATTTTTTTATTATGTCAGTAAATAATCTTTTGTTAGTTTTAGGTAATAACAACGTGACTGCTTATCTCATTTAAAATAAATGAGATAAACGTATACTGCTTTATCTTTTAATCTATATTTCTATTTAAAAG
>Ga0224722_1002170_pt1 | contig 10540 bp, 11 predicted proteins | sample Balambano_FR1_Me_FD_161646 | JGI IMG/M metagenome (GOLD analysis project Ga0224722, IMG submission 161646) | Freshwater sediment microbial communities from Lake Towuti, South Sulawesi, Indonesia - Balambano_FR1_MetaG | ecosystem: Environmental > Aquatic > Freshwater > Lake > Sediment | place...
CCCCGTAGTCCGACCTCAGCCCGATCGCCGCCGCCATGAAGAACCTCCCTCTGTTCTCCATGTTGAATCAGTTCACGAGGCAGCTGGAAATCCCTCTCGTGAGTCAGGCTCAGGAGGCGCTGGTATTTATGCCAGGCTTCTCATTCGAATCCCGCCAGATACAGATGCGACTAAAAGGAAACCCGCGCTTCCTTGCGCATTGATGGCCTGTTCTAAGCGTCCCTGATCTCCGGCACCGCAAAGATCAGGGCGCTGCTTCATGTCCTTCGGATCGACCGTCGCGCAGGGTCCTCAGGTCACCGATACAAGCCGCCTTTCAGATAGCGTAGGCCGGTGTCGACGATCACCGTCACGACCTTCCGACCCGGCCCCAGGTGCCTGGCGCGCTGAAGGGCCGCCCAGATGTTCGCGCCGGAGGTGACGCCGCCGAGCAGCCCTTCCTCCCTCGCCAATGTCTGGGCACCCCAGTATGCGTCCTCGTCCCGCACCGGCACGACATCGTCGATCAGATCACGGCGCAGGATCGACGGAAGGAAGGACAGGCCGATGCCTTCCAGCTTGTGCGTGCCGCCCGTGTACCCACCGGAGATGTTGCGCACGTTGTAGGGCTCCACCGCAATAATGCGGGTCGCCGAGGACCGCGCCTTCATGACCTCCGCATTGCCCGAGATGCAGCCCCCGCCGCCCGTGGCCATGACGAATTCGTCAACCGGTCCGTCGATCTGAGCGAGGATCTCGCGGGCCATGCGGTGATAGCCGTTCTTGTTGTCCACGTTGTTGACCTGATCGGGCCAGAAGGTCCCAGGCTCCTGCGCCAGTTGCCTCGCGCGGGCGATCATGCGGTTGATGACGTCGGCGGTCAGGATACCGCCCTCGGCCTCGACGATCTCCACCTCGGCCCCAAAGGCACGCATGGTCTGAAGCTTCTCCTCCGAGAAACCGTTCGACGAGACGAAATGCGCCCTGTAGCCGCGGGTCGCGCAGACCATGGCAAGCGAACTGCCGGTGCTGCCGCCCGTGTACTCGACCACCCGGCCTCCGGGCATCAAGTCGCCCCTTTGTTCCGCGCCTTCGATCATCGACAGCGCCATGCGATCCTTCATGCTGCCCGTGGGATTGGCGCCTTCCCATTTTACAAAGATGTCGGCGCTGTCCGGGCCGGGCAGACGGCTCAGCTTGATCAGGGGCGTATGTCCGACTGCGATCAAATGGAAGACCTCCCGATTGAGGCGTTCTGGGGGACAACCTTACGAATGACGAGCCTATGCCAAGCGGCGCGCATCTTCCTTGGCCAGCGAAGCATCGCCCGGCAAGGTGACCGGGAGCCCGGCCGCAGCCAGAGCCCAGGGCTCGGGCGGGACGTGACCGTGAGGGCGGGCGTAGCGGGGCTCGATTGCGCGGTAGCCGAGACGTTGACCTACCGGCGCCATAAGGGCGAACAGCACCCGTTGAACGATGGCGGGCGGGCGCGTGAACACGATCATGTCGAAGAATTCCCGGGCGAATACCGCGGCGTGCAGCAGCGGGGGACGCTGATGGCGATCGAGCTTGCCGTCGTTCGCCAGCCCGAACAGGTTGGCGATCATCAGCTCGAAACGCCCGACGTCCACCCTGCCGTCCCTGGTCGCGGGGGCTGCCGCGATCTCTACAAGGACATGCGCGTCCTCGGTGGTGCTGGCGTTCCACCAATCGTGGGCGACGCGAGCCTCGACCAGAACGGACTGGCCCGGCCCGAGGGACATCCTTCGCCCGTTCACGCGTGCGTCGAGCCGACCGCCCAGCACCGTGAACCGCTCGTTGAGGTAAGGATGGACGTGCTCGCCCGTGACGGCCCCGCCGGGCCGCACCAGAAGATGGGCCAGGATCGGCCCATCGCCCCGGTCCCCGGATCCGCGCAGGATCACAGCATACTCGCCGGTGGCTCGATTCTCGAAAACGTCTCCGCAGCGCGACATGACGGTCCTCCGTTCTTGATGGCGCGAATGTTTGGTCAGCCGACCCGTCGTGTCGGAGTCGACCGGGCAGTCGCCTCGGCGCCTCGCGATGACCGGACTGATGTGTTCGCCTACCGTCGGCCCAGGAGACTGGCCCGCACGAACAGGTCCGGCAGGCCCTGCTCGACCTTCGGGAGGGGCGGCAGGACCACGTCCGCGCGCACCCAGCCAGGGAGGTTCGCAGGGCGTCGGCGCCTTCGCGCGCGGGCATCGACCGCGACGAGGTATCGCGCCACCGCGCGCAGACGTTGCCATGAATGTCGGGCGGGCGAGCCGAGCATGGACAAGCCGATGCCGGAGGCTGCGGCATCAATGTTGCGTAGACACATGAAAACGAAACCTTCTTTTGCGGGATAGCCGCGGGTCAATAGTTTCAGAGACACCGACTTGCCGACGCCTTCCATGCGCTCAGGCGAATCGTCGAAGCTGCGGCTTGGCTCCCCAAATTCCGTCATCCGGGTGCTTCTCGGCTCAGGACCTCTCATCACTCTGGCCTTTCACCGGCTTAGGGAAGCTGGCGAAGCCGGGGACGATGACCGGCAGCGGGATGCGCCGCCCGTCGAAGCGGTGATTGGCCACGTACTCGGCCGCGCCGACCTTCTCGAAGAGCGGGTAGACGACGATCTGGGCGAGCCAGATCTGGCCGAGCTCCCAGAAGATGAGCGCCGCCCAGGCCAGCAGAAAGAGCTGAGATGCGTCCATCAATTGGCTCCGGCCGCGAGCGCGGCCGCCTCCTCGACGCTGATGCCGCGAACGAGCGGATCGGCATGCCGGTGCGCCAGCTGCCACTCGGTTCCCTCACGGCGGTAGACGAGCGTGACGCGCAGGGGCCAGTCCTGCGACGGCAGCCCGCCGACCTTGCCATGCCCGTGCTCGACGACGACGAGAACCACCATCTCGGGCGAGCCGTAGGCCTGGACCAGCTCCTGGCGAAGGGTGCCGTCCTGGAAGAAGCGGCCGATCTCCCGCCATGCCGCGTCGTCGTACGGTCCGCGCGACGTCGGGCCGCCGAACGGCGACATCAGCGTGAAGTCTTCGCTGAGCGTGATCAGCGACAGGTAGCGGTCGACATCGCCGCGGAGGAGCGCGGCATTTGCCTCCGCCGATCGCCAGACGAGTTCGGCGACAGTTTCGTCGGCCGAGGAGGCGCCCTGAGCGGACGCGCAGGTGGCAGCCGTCATGATGGAGGTGGCTCCTGCTGCAAGTACGGAACGTCGAGAGATGGTCATGATGTTTCCTGAAAAGCTGAGGTGTTTATTTGAGGCCGATGTCTCGCCGAAGGTGGTCCGGCAAGGCACGAAGCGCCCTGAGCGTCCGCCGTTCAGCACGGGCGGCACGGGCTCGCCGGAGCCTCGCATGCAGCGCAGCGATGAGCTCTTGCAGGATCTGGGTGGTTGCCGTGAGCGCTTCACCAGAAGCACCCGCAGCGAGTGTGGAACGTCGAATGATGTGCAAGATCTGTTTTCCCGAAGGCTTCGTGTTCCGAGCAGGGCTGCGGCCCTGCGGTGCGGTGCAGATCACACTTTTCCTTTGGTGAATCCAGCGGTATGATTTCACCGATATGGTGAAGCAAATTGACCTCTCGCGCGTCGACCTAAACCTCCTCGTCCTCTTCGAGGTGGTCTTCGCCGAACGTCACGTCGGCCGGGCAGCCGACCGGCTGAACCTGTCGCGCTCCGCGGTCAGCCACGGCGTCGGGCGTCTCAGGCGTCTGCTCAACGACCCCGTTTTCGTGCGCACGCCCAAGGGCGTGGTGCCGACTGACCGGGCGGTCGAACTCGCCGGGCGGATCGCCAACCTGCTAGAGCAGGCGAGAGGCGTGATTGCGACCGCGGAACCATTCGATCCCGCCACCTCGTCGCGCCGCTTCACCATCGGCGCGCCCGACGGCGTTTCGGCCGTCGTGCTGCCGCCGCTGCTGGAGGCCGTGCGGAAGGGCGCGCCCGGTCTCGACCTCGCCCTCCGGCAGCTCTCGCCCACGGCGGGCGAGACGACGATCGAGCGGGCCTGGCGCGCCACCTTCGCCGAGATCGAGTCGCGTTCCATGGACGTCGCCATCGTGCCCGTCGACGAGATCCCCAGCCGCTTTCACACACAGGTGCTCTACGAAGAGGATTTTGTTCTGGTGACGCGGGACGGTCATCCACTCGCGTCAAATTCGACCCTCGACCGCTACTGCGAAATGCAGCACCTGGTGGTCTCGCTCACCGGCGATCCCTACGGCTTCGTCGACATGGCGCTTGAAGGGCTCGGGCGATCGCGTCGGATCGCGCTGACGGTCCCGAACTTCATGTTCGCGCTCGCCGTCCTCTCCGAAAGCGATCTCGTCGCGGCGCTGCCGAGACGGTTTGTTGCTCAGTATGCGTCGCGCTTCGGCGTCAATTGGCATGAGGCGCCGCTGCCGCTCGGCCGCTTTCGGCTCAATGCAATCGCCCCGCGTGCGGCGATGAGAGATGCTGGCTTGATTTGGCTGTTCGACGCGTTGGCGGCAGCGGGGCAGGCCACAACGAGACCGCACCGCCGGTAGAACTCGGCGAGTTTACATGGGGCGTCACGGAAATGATCCTAGTACGATAGCGAAGCGATAGTTCGCGGTTTCGTCGCGCATGGCCCGCCACTTGCCCTCGCGAAAGCGTTCTCAGCGTCCGGTTGCGGCCGGCTTTTCTCGTTGTATTAGATGTCCTCTTAGACTCCTTGGCTGACTAAAGACATGACGGTTTCGGCGGGTCGTCGGCATGTTCAGATAGCCGAGATGCGGTCTCGCGGTGTTGTAGTGGACGAGCCAGGCGTCGAGCCCCCGCACATGGCGCCCGGGACTGCGATGCACGAGGCAAGCTTGCTTGCTATATGCAAAGTCAGTTTACAATCCGATTGACGCGCCTGTCAGCCCCTGTAGGCTGTCGCGGCGCCCCCGGGAAGCGGAGCGAGAATGGAGATCGCGCATACCGCATTGCTCGTCTGTCGAGACCAGGAACTGGTTGAGGCGGCGGACAGGGGCCTTGCGGCTGCACATGGTTATCGGCTCGTGATCTGCGCCGGGGCGCTGGATGCGGCGGCGCGGCTCGACGAGGTCCAGACGAACCTGCTGCTGTGCGACCTCGACGGCGCCGAGCCTGAGGCGGCCCGCCGGCTTATGGACTATGCCCGCGTGTCGCATCCGACGGTCGCTCGCGTGCTCGTAGGCGGCGCGTGCAGAGCTGATGCGATGGCGGGGCTGGCGCGCGACGTCGCGGCCTATCTCTACCTGATCAAGCCCGCGCCGGCGGAGCTGCTGCGGCTGGTGGCCAAGCGCGCGCTCGAACTCGGCGAATTGTCGCGGCGGCACAGGCTGCTGTCGCGCGAACTGAAGATCTCCCTGGACGACGACCTGTTCGGGCGCGCCCCGGAGATGTCGGTCGAGGGCGGCTACTCGCAGTTCGAGAAACTGGTCTACGTCAGCCCCAGGATGGCGAAGCTGGTCGCGGAGGCGAAGCAGGCCGCGGCGACCGACCTGCCGGTGCTGATCTTCGGCGAGACGGGCACGGGCAAGGAGCTCCTCGCGCGGGCGATCCAGTTCAACTCGAGGCGGATGGTCTCGCCGATGCATGTCCAGAACTGCGGCGGGATGTCGGACGAGATGCTGCAGTCGGAGCTGTTCGGCCATGTGCGCGGGGCGTTCACGGGCGCGATCTCCGACCGGCTCGGGCTGTTTCGGGGCGCGGACGGAGGGACGGTGTTCCTCGACGAGATCTCCGAGGTTTCGCCGAGCTTCCAGGTGAGCCTGCTGCGCTTTCTGCAGGAGGGTGAGGTCAAGCCGCTCGGCTCGGACAAGATCCACCGCGCCGACGTGCGGATCATTGCGGCGTCGAACCGATCGCTGGAGGAGATGGCGCAGGGACGGTTCCGGCGCGACCTCTACTACCGGCTGAAGGGCTTCGACCTGCGGATCCCGGCGCTCCGGGAGCGGCGCGAGGACATTCCGGTGCTGGCGCAGTTCTTCCTGGAGAAGTACGCGGGCGTCGTGGGGCCGAGGGTGATCGGGATCACCCGCGAGGCGTTGGAGAAGCTGCGCGCCTACGACTTCCCCGGCAACGTGCGGGAACTGGAGACGGAGGTGCGGCGCATGGTGGCCGTGGCCGACCAGGGAGGCTACGTCTCGGTGCGGCATCTCTCCGAGACGCTGCAGCGGGTGCAGGCGCGGGAGACGGAGCCGTTGGGATGGGACGGCGGCGCCGGCGGGCTGAAGGAGATGGTGGAGCGGCTGGAGAAACACGCGGTGTCCCGGGCGCTCGCGCGGCACCACTGGAACCAGAGCCGGGCCGCGGAGGATCTTGGCCTGTCGCGGGTGGGCCTCGCCAACAAGATCCGCCGGTACGGGCTGTCGGGGAGCTGACGCTCGTGGAGAAGGACCCGCCCCGGGTGATCGGCTTTCCGTTCTCGCGTTCCGGGGTGGGACGGAGCGGGAGCGCGGTCAGGGACCTCGGCCTGACGGCGCTGTCGCGGCATGTCGGCGGGTCCGGGCGTAGCCCGAAGGGACGCTGGTGCAGCCGGTGCAAGGGCGTCTGGTGGAGCTATCTCCTCGAGGCCGAATGCCCAGTGTGCGGGAACCGGCACGGCTGAGCCGGACCACGGACCGGGCTCATGTTCCGGCCGGGGCCAGGGCGAACGCAAACCGGCTTTGCGGGCCGAGGTAAAAACTTTCTTTGCGGATGGGGGCGGGCGCGCGGGGCCGCATGGCGTAACAGGCTCTACTGCGGGGTATTTTTAGATGCAGGCCAGTTGGCGCCGTCTTTGCTCTTCGTCTGTCGGCGGTGAACGCCGGACGGAGCGGTAGAGGGAGAAGGCGCATGGCGAATCTGTTGTGGCTGCAAGGCGGGGCCTGTTCGGGGAACACCATGTCGTTCCTGAACGCCGAGGAGCCGAGCGCCTGCGACCTCGTCACGGATTTCGGGATCAACGTGCTCTGGCAGCCCTCGCTCGGGCTCGAGCTCGGCGACGACGTGAAGCGCATCCTAGAGAAATGCGTCTCGGGCGAGATCCCGCTCGATATCTTCGTGTTCGAGGGCACTGTCGTGAACGCGCCGAACGGCACCGGCATGTGGAACCGATTCTGCGGCCGGCCGATGAAGGACTGGGTCAAGGAGCTCTCCGCCGCGGCGCAGTTCGTGGTGGCGATCGGCGACTGCGCCACCTGGGGCGGCATCCCGGCGACCGCGCCGAACCCCTCCGACAGCGAGGGGCTGCAGTTCCTCAAGCGCAAGCATGGCGGCGCGCTCGGCGCCGGCTTCAAGTCCAGGGCGGGCCTGCCGGTGATCAACATCCCCGGCTGCCCGGCGCACCCCGACTGGGTGACGCAGATCCTGGTGGCGGTGGCCACGGGCCGGGCCGGCGACCTCGCGCTCGACGACCTGCAGCGGCCCAAGACGTTCTTCTCGAGCTTCACCCAGACGGGCTGCACCCGGAACATGCACTTCGCCTACAAGGTCTCGACGACCGCCTTCGGCCAGCGGAAGGGGTGTCTGTTCTACGATCTCGGCTGCCGGGGCCCGATGACCCATTCGCCTTGCAACCGCATCCTGTGGAACCGCCAGAGCTCGAAGACCCGGGCGGGCATGCCGTGCCTCGGCTGCACCGAGCCGGAGTTCCCCTTCTTCGACCTCGCGCCGGGCACCGTCTTCAAGACCCAGACGGTGATGGGCGTGCCGAAGGACCTGCCCGAAGGGGTCAACAAGATGGGCTACGTCAAGCTGACCGCCGCAGCCAAGGGGGCCGCGCCGGCCTGGGCGGAAGAAGACATCTTCGTCGTCTGAACGACAGGAACAGGGAGAAGCACCGATGGCATCTGCAGTTCAGACGCTCGACATCTCACCGGTCGGCCGCGTCGAGGGCGACCTCGACGTGCGGGTCGACATCCAGGACGGCGTCGTGGTGAACGCCTGGACGCACGCGGAGCTCTTCCGCGGCTTCGAAGTGATCCTGCGCGACAAGGATCCCCAGGCGGGGCTCGTGGTGACGCCGCGCGCCTGCGGCATCTGCGGCGCGTCGCACCTGACCTGCGCGGCCTGGGCGCTCGACACCGCCTGGGGCACCACGGTGCTGCGCAACGCGATCCTCGCGCGCAACCTCGGGCAGATCGTCGAGTCGCTGCAGAGCCTGCCGCGGCACCACTACGGCCTGTTCATGATCGACTTCACCAACCGCAACTATGCGGGGAGCGCATTCTTCGAGGAGGCGGTGAAGCGCTATTCGCCGTTCACCGGCACGAGCTACGAAGCCGGCGTGACGATCTCGGGCCGGCCGGTGGAGATCTACGCGCTGCTCGGCGGGCAATGGCCGCACTCGTCGTTCATGGTGCCGGGCGGCGTCATGTGCGCCCCGACCCTGACCGACGTGACGCGGGCCTGGTCGATCCTGGAGCATTTCCGCCGCACCTGGATCGAGCCGCTCTGGTTCGGCTGCTCGATGGAGCGCTACGAGCAGATCAAGAGCCACGACGACTTCCTCGCCTGGCTCGACGAGCGTCCGGAGCACGCGAACTCCGACCTCGGGCTGTACTGGCGCATGGGCATGGAGATGGGCCTGCAGAACTACGGGCGGGGCCACGCCAAGTTCATCACCTGGGGCTATCTGCCCCATGAGGACAAGTACCAGAAGCCGACGATCCAGGGCCGCAACGCCGCCGTCATCATGAAATCGGGCGTCTACGACGGCGCGTCCGACAGCTTCAAGCTGATGGATCAGGTCAACGCCCGCGAGGACATGCTGCACGCCTGGTACGACGAGGGCGACGAGGTGCATCCCTACGACCGGGTGACGAACCCGGTGGGCAAGAACCCCATCGACCGCGACGCGAAGTACTCGTGGTGCACGGCGGTGCGGCATGCGGAGAACGGCAGGCTCGAGGCCGGGCCGCTGGCGCGCCAGCTCGTCGCGGGCGGCGGCCATGGCGAGGCGTGGCAGCACAGCGACCCGCTGGTGCTCGACATGTACCGCAAGATGGGCGGGCCCTCGATCCTGCTGCGGCACTTCGCGCGCATGCACGAGCTCTGCAAGCTGTACCGCGCGGCGGAGCGCTGCCTGCGCGAGTTCCGTCTGAAGGACGAGTGGTACGTCAAGCCGGCCGAGAAGGACGGGCGCGGCTGGGGCGCCACCGAGGCGATCCGCGGGGCGCTGTGCCACTGGATCGAGGTGAAGGGCGGCAAGATCAAGAACTACCAGATCATCGCTCCCACGACCTGGAACGTCGGGCCGCGGGCGCGGGACGGCGAGCGCGGCCCGATCGAAGAGGCGCTGATCGGCACGCCGATCAAGAACCCCGCGGATCCCGTGGAGGTCGGCCATGTCTGCCGGTCCTACGACAGCTGCCTCGTCTGCACCGTCCACGCCCACGACGCCAAGTCCGGCGACGAACTGGCGCGGTTCCGCACCGCCTGAGCCGCAAGGCCCGAGCATCCGCGGCGCCGGCGGTCTGAAGGACCGGGGCCGCGAGCCGAGGGGAGGAGGCCGATGGCGGCCAAGGACATGCCGGCGGACGACGAACGGACGGGCTTTGTCGCGCGGTACGGAACGACCCCCACCGACGCCGATCGCTCGACGCTGGCGCGCATGATCGGGGATCTGCTGAACGAGGGGCTCGTCACGAAAGTCGAGCCTTTCCCGGAGACCGATCGCGAGTTCGCGGCGATCCTCGACGAGCTTCGCGCGCTCAGTCCCGACCAGCTGCGCGAAAAGCATGTGGTCTCGGGCTGGCTGCTGAAGCCCTGGGGCCCGGACGCGATGCGCTGCCAGGAGTGCATGTACTTCCTCGTGCACAAGCGCTGGTGCGACCTGCCGGAGCTGAGTCTGCCGGCCGAGCCGGACTGGTACTGCCGGCTCTGGCGGATCTGAGGGCGGCGCGATGGACGGGGCCGCCGACGATGCGCTGCGGGACCAGATCCGAGGACTGCTCGCCAGCGGCCTCGTCACCGAGGCCTGGCCGCGGGCGGAGAGCTCGGAGATGGTCAACGCGCTGGTGCTGCGGCTCCGCGCCGAGGCAAGGGACGATCTGCGGGCGAAGCTCGTGATCGGCGGCTTCACCGATCATCCCGTCGAGGCGGACGGGATCGAGCAGCCCTGCGAGACCTGCATGTATTTTCTCGTGCATCGGCGCTTCTGCGAGTTGCCCGAGTTGATGCTGCCGGTCGAGCCGCAGTGGTCCTGTCGGCTGTGGCGCATATGAGCCGCATGGCGGTGATCGGCTGCGGCAACCCCAACCGGACCGACGACGGGGTTGGGCCCGAGGTGATCCGGCTGCTGCGGTCGCGGGCGCTGCCGGGCTGGGTCGAGCTCCACGACGCCGGAACCGACGGCATGGCGGTGCTCTACCGCGCGCGGGGGGCGACGCATCTGGTGATCGTCGACGCGCGTCGCCCGGAAGCCGGCGCCACGGCCGCGCCCGGCGCGATCTACGAGGTTCCCGGCGAGGTGCTGGCCGCGGCGCCGGACCCGGCGGCGGGGCTCAACGCCTTTCGCTGGGACCATGCGCTCCACGCCGGACGGATCATCCACGGCGCGGAGCGCATGGTCCC
>Ga0224722_1002172_pt1 | contig 10539 bp, 7 predicted proteins | sample Balambano_FR1_Me_FD_161646 | JGI IMG/M metagenome (GOLD analysis project Ga0224722, IMG submission 161646) | Freshwater sediment microbial communities from Lake Towuti, South Sulawesi, Indonesia - Balambano_FR1_MetaG | ecosystem: Environmental > Aquatic > Freshwater > Lake > Sediment | place...
TTTTTGGGCGTCAGAAAATAGGGCAGGGGTGAAAACGTATGTAAGGTTTGTGGTGAAGGGTGATCGAAATCCCATATAGATCTCTATATATATACAGAGATCTTTCTTATCGATCTCAATTAGAGCAGGCGATGGGCGAGGGTATCGAGTAAACGGTCAGCATCCAGATAATTGACCTTTTGATTGCGCCAGTCAATGATTCCCTGGGTATAGGCTTTCTGGGTTTTTGCAACCACCACGGGCGGTGCTTGCAGTTCGCTGAGATGAAAGCGATAAACCCGATGCACTTCGTCTACCGGAAACACCCAGCGATTTTCCGGCTGCCCCACAACCATCATGCGTCTCAGATTGATGCGGCTGTAGGTTGGGTCGATCGGCATTTCGACGTCTAAAAACTGGTTCAAGGACACACAGGGCAGGATTTCGCCGCGAATGTTGACCAGCCCCAAAAACAGATCATTGCTGCGATGGGGCAGCGTGTGAACTGGGGAAGGACGGGTAATTTCCTGAAGAACGCAGACGGAAATCGCAAACTGTTCACTGCCCAGTCGAAAAATCATGGCGGACTGCGTCGCTTTTGCCTGCCCAATTTTGAGCGAGTCCTGCGAGATAGCCATCGTCCCGGCTCCAGTTTGATTATCACCCGGCTCCGCCAGCGCCTGCGTCCATTCCTGAAGATAATCCAACGGAATTTCCCGATCGAATAAACTCCGCCCTTCTATCTCCGGAGCATTGCTCGATCGATCGCCTTTTAATTGCTCATCCAACGCAAATTCCCCCTGGCAAAACTATCCTCATCCCCTCATCCCTTCACCCACCCCCTCACACCCTAAACTGCGAAATCTCCCGCTGCAGACCCTGAGCAGCATCATCAAGCTGAGTCAGCGCGTTATTAGTTTCCTGGAGCGACTGCATGGTCTGGAACGAAGCATCGCTGAGCTGGGCGATCGCAGTACTGATTTGTTCTGCACCGCGATATTGCTCGTCCATCCGCTGGCTGATGGTTGCAAACTGGGGAGTGAGTCCCTGCACGTTTCCAATAAAGGTGGCAATTTGCAGGCTGATTTCACCCACCTCCTTGACGTATTGCGTCACTTCCCGGCTAAATCTGTCCATCTCAATCACGCCTGTTGAAACCGAAGACTGCATTGCTTTCACCATCTGCTCTATTTCGAGCGTTGCAACGGCGGACTGGTCGGCAAGACGGCGGATTTCCCGCGCCACGACTGCAAATCCGGCTCCGTATTCTCCTGCTTTTTCAGCCTCGATCGCCGCATTCAGCGACAGTAGATTCGTTTGATCTGCAACTTTTGTAATGGTCGTCACGACGTTGTTAATGTTGTTCGCTTTTTCATCCATGACTTTGAGTTTGGATGAGATTGACTGTGTTGCCATGACTAAATTTCGCATTGCCGCCTGTATCTTTTCTAGATTCTCCTGACTGTTCACGGCAGAGCCGGTTGTCGTTTGTGCAGTATCAGCAACATCATCCATTGCTTTGGCGAGTTCTCCCGCAGTTGAGGCGATTTGGCGGGAGGTGGCTTTCACTTCGTGCATTGATGCAACCTGCTCATTCACCGTTGCTTCGAGCTGTCTGCCTGCTGCTGCAATTTGCGTCGTTGAGGTGCTAATTTGAATGCCCGATCGCTGTGCCTGTGCAATCAACCCGTTGAGGCTTTTAATCATTTCTCGAAACGCACGCATCAGCCGCCCGACTTCGGTGGGGTCTTTGGTGGGGGGAATTGATTGAGTCAGGTCGCCTTTGGCAATTGCCGTTGCTGCATCGACGATCGGCGGGAGCTGTCTTCGCAGCGGCAGCGTCACAATCAGCCCGGCAGCCAGCGTTGCCAGGATCGTGATGCCCGTTCCAATCACAATCAAACGCAGCAAAAAATTCTGGGCATTTTGCACTGCCTGGTTATTGCGGTTTAGCTCATCCTCCAGTTCACTCACAGCGCGATCGCGCTGAGCAACAGCATCAATAATTCGCGGTTGTCGCACTTCTTCTCTTGCCTGGGGCAGGCGATTTTCGTTGACTAAGCGAAAGACGTTTTGCAGGGTGCGATCGTACTCTTCGCCCAATTGCGTTAACTCTTCAATCGACGATCGTGTCTCTGGGTCTGAGAACGCTGCGGCATTTCTGGCGTTTTCAAGAAACGCTTCGCGGGCATCGGTATAGGCATCGTTTGCCGTTGCTTCACCCGGAAACAGCACATAGGCACGGGTCACACCAATCATGCGATTCAGCCCGTCTACCAGACCGTTAACGCTGCGGATCTGTCGCTCGATTCGATCGCTTTGCTGCTGGAGCTGAAACGTGCGGGCGGTGGATTCATAAACAATAATGCTCAATCCCAGCAGAGCCAGGAGCGGAATCGAGTACCCCAGCAAAATGCGATTTGTAATTCTATTCCAGATCGATCGAACCATAGTTAACTGCCTGTTTGAGACTGTCCATATCCTTGCTGTCCCTATTCTTGATCAACATTCTTGATCAACGAGCCGCTGCGCCCGCCTTTTCAGCCTTTGTGCCTCAACCGGGCTGCCCTGCTGCTCCTTCAGCAAAGCAAGGTGAATCAGGGCTTCGTAGGCGTTGGGGTCGAGATAAATTGCTTTTTGAAAACACCGCTCTGCCTGCCTTGACTGGTTGAGTCCCTGATAGATTTCGCCCAGCAGCAAGTAAGCATCTGGCTGCGCCGGGTTCGTCCTGACATAAGACTCGCAAAGTTGAGCTGCCTGGGTCAACTCTCCCCGATCGGCAAGCTGTTTGGCGGTTTCCATGGGCATGGGAAGCGGAGGCTGAACAACCAGAGTGGGTTTGGCTGGCGTGCCACCTTGAGGCGTCACTCCCTGAGTAGCGGGTTTGTTGCCTGAATTTCCTGATTCCAGGGCAGGAAGCCTCTGCTGCGAAGGAAAACCGGATAAATGAATCTTAGAACTATTTGCCTTTGCAGGTTCCCTGGGTTTGATCAAGGGTGCAGGGGCGTTTCCTGAGTTCCCTGAGTGATTTGAACTGCTTGCAGCAGTTTTCGCAGCCGTGCCTGTCGCTATGGGCATTTTTTTGCGATAGGCAAAAGCAAACGGATGATCGATCGCCTCATAGGGTCGATTTGACATTTGAGCGGTTTCAGCAGAGCCGAGAAACAGCAAACCGAGCGGTAACAGGGCACGATCGAGCAGTTCAAGCACCCGATCGCGGGCAGCCTCGTCGAGATAGATCAGCAGGTTGCGGCAAAAAATGACGTGATATCGCTTGCCGACCAGAAAATGGGGTTCCAGAATATTGCCCTGAATCAAATTGACGCTCTCGCGCACGATCGATCGCACTTCGTAGCCTTCGGGAACGGGCTTAAAATAACGCTCTAGATTGGGAACTGCATTGGGAACTGCGCCACCTCGAAAAGACTTTTTGCGATACACGCCCTGTCGCGCTTTCAGGAGGGCTTGCTGGCTAATATCAACAGCATCAATGCGAAACTGTGCTGTTGTGAGTCCGGCATCCAGCAGCATCATCGCGATCGAGTAGGGTTCCTCTCCGGTTGAGCAGGGGATGCTGAGAATCCGCAGGATCTGGTCGGAGGCGATCGCGGGAGTGATTGCTGAGATGGGTGAGTTTGTGCTGCAATCGAGCTGCGATTTAGCGAATTTTTCTTTGACGTAGTAGCGCAAATACTCAAACGGTTCTCGATCGCGAAAGAACCAGGTTTCTGGCACGACCACGGCTTCAATTAGCTGGTTGAGTTCTTCAGCAGAAGAGCGCACCAGAGCAAGATAAGCCGAGCGATCGGGAACGTGACGGGCACTTTGACGCTGTTCAACGGCTCGTTCAATCAGGCGTGAACCAACGCTGTCTGCATCTAATCCCAGCTTTTGTCTCAGCATTGTCTCAATTGTGTTCTCAGTTGGATTCTCAGTTGTGTTCTGCACCATTCGCCTGACCGTTCCCTCCAACTAATAACAGGGTCTGCTGAGCGTCTTTGACTAAATGCTCCCAGTTCACCGTCTGAATCATGCCGATCTGATCAATCAACAGTTTACCCAGATAAGGAGAATCGCTGATCTGTTCTGCAGTTTTTAATTGTTCAGCGGTAACTTTAAGCGTCTCGGTCACTCGTCCTGCGATTAATCCCAGTTGACGCTGCGATTGTTTTCCGTTTGCTGATTGATCTGAATCAGTGTAGTAATGCACAATAACGATGCGGGTGCTGTAACAAACTTGATAAGATTCACCGCTAATTAAACAACTGAGATCAATAACAGGCACAATTCTGCCGCGATAGTTAAAAACCCCTGCAAGATAATCCGGCGCAGGCTGAACCTTTCTCAGCAACACCATCGGGATAATCTCAATCACCTTCTGAGTGTCGATCGCATACAGATTCTCTCCGATGTGGAACAGCAGCAGCATCCCTCTCGCCTTGCACTGAATACCGAAACTTCTTATACATAGCGCACCCTTCCTCGCTCCACATCTTCCGAAGGGATAGAAAATTCTTATGGCAGAAAAATTTTGTTCTACAGCAACTGCACAGACGCAAAACACAGACGTAAAACGTTGTCTCTATCTCGCTTAAAGCGATTTCCCCGCAAAGCTATATCCCAAGTAGGAAGTTCCTTGTCGTTCTGCTGAGAGTCGCAGAGAATTCTGTAGGATAAACGCAGTCAGATATTATTCTACAACCCTGAGAAAGTGACTACCATCGCATATTCTAAATCGCCGACCAATCCTGTGGTTTCAAACCTGATTGCTGCTGCCATCATGGGACTGCTCACAGTGACCAGTGCAGTCGCGTTTGGTAAGGTGATCTTTGCAGGAGATTTAGCTGAGGTACTGCCATTTGGAATTGGGCTATTGCTCTTTAGTTCGGTCATTGTAAGTGGCGTGACGGGAGCTTTAAGTTCATATCCGGCGCTGGTTGTGACGATCGCTGAAGTCACCGTTCCAATTTTTAGCCTGATCGCAAAACAGATTGTCGAGGGAATGCCGGATGCGACGATCGAGCAAAAGCTGATGACGGTGGTCGCAACGTTTGCGATCAACAGCTTTGCGACGGGGGCGATTTTTTTAGGGCTGGGCAAGTTCAGGCTGGGGAGCTTTGTGCGCTTTATTCCCTATCCGGTGGTGGGTGGCTTTCTGGCGGCGATCGGCGCACTCTTGCTTATTGCCGCGTTGGGATCGGTGTCCGGGTTGAGTTTGCAGCCTTTCTCGATCGCTTCATTCTTTCAAACCAACGTTTTGCTGCAGTGGCTCCCGGCGCTCATTTTTGCGGCGGTCATGTTTTTGCTGCCTCAGCGGGTGAATCACTTTCTGGTTTATCCCGGCATTATCATCGGGTCGGTTGCGCTTTTTTATTTGGGATTGTCGCTTAGCGGCATCTCGATCGCAGAAGCAGCAGAGCGGGGCTGGCTGTTGGGCAATGTCCCGGCAGGTGGACTGTATCAGTTCAGAACCCTTCAGGCATTTCAACAGGCTAATTGGGGCGTGGTGCTGCAGCAAATTCCCACGCTGGCAGCCCTCTGGCTGGTTTCGTCGATCGCGCTGCTGCTGCATACCAGTGGCGTTGAGCTAACAGCTTCTCGCGATCTGGATCTCAATCGAGAGCTAAACGCGGCGGGGGTTGCCTGGCTGATTGCAGGTGTAGGTGGCGGTGTGGGCGGGTTTGCCAGTGCCGGAGAAAATGCCCTTGCTTACGAATTGGGGGCAACCCGACGCTGGGTGGGCTGGGTGATTGCAGGCTTATGTCTGGCAATGATGCTGGGCGGTGCGCCGCTGCTGTCTCTGTTTCCCACGTTTATTTTGATTGGAATGCCGCTGCTGATCACGATCGAATTCTTCAACGAATGGCTCTACGAAGCCTGGTTTAAGTTCTCGCGATCGGATTACGCCATCATTGTGCTAATTGTGCTGATCACTGCCACCGTGGGCTTTTTGCAGGCGATTGGAGCGGGGCTGGCTGCGGCGATCGTTCTGTTTGTAATCAGCTACAGTCAGCTCAACGTGACGCGGCGGGTTAGTTCTGGAACCTATCACCACAGCAACGTCCTGCGCACTTCTGAAGAATTGGCAATTTTGGAGGCAGAGGGCGAGCAGGCTTATATTGTGGAATTGCAGGGGCTGATTTTTTTCGGAACCGCAAACAAGCTGCTCAATCAAGTTCGCGATCGCATCAGTCACGATACCCTGCCGCCTGTTCACTACGTTATTCTTGACTTTCGCCTGGTGAGCGGACTCGATGCCTCAGCCGTCCTCAGTTTTGCCAAGCTCAGGCAGATTGCGAACCAGAAACAGGTGCATTTGCTCTACACCAATCTTTCGCCGCAGGCAAAGCGGCAATTGCAGCAGGGAGATTGCCTGGAAGCCGATGATCCGTTTTGCCACATCTTCCCTGATCTCGATCGGGGGCTGGAATGGTACGAACAGCAGATTTTACAGCGATATCAGCCGCAGTTTGAAAATGGCGCTCACAGTCCGGCAGCGGCGCTAGCCACCCGACTTAAAGCGAACTTTTCCGATCCTCAGCAGGTCGATCGCCTGATGGACTGTCTTGAACTGCGGCAGATCGAGCAGGATGACTATCTCTTTCACCAGGGCGATCCGTTTGATGGGCTTTACTTTGTGGCATCCGGGCAGGTCAGCGTTGTGCTGGAGCTAAGTGATGGACATTTCAAGCGGATCCGCACCTACACTGTGGGAAATACGATCGGTGAAATGGGGCTTTATCGCCGCACGGTTCGCATGGCATCCGTTATTGCCGATAAGCCCAGCACGCTCTATTTCTTGTCCGCCGAAACCTTTGAGCGGATTGAAACTTCTGATCCCGTTCTAGCATCCAACATTCACCGCTTTATCGTTAACCTCCTGGCAGAGCGACTTCAGCACCGCGAGGAAGAACTCAAGCATCTGCTGGAGTCGATTTAGTTTCCAGCCCGGTTAACGTCCTTTCAACACCTGCTCATATCGCGCTCCTGCCCGTTCCCAGGTGAAGTCTTGCTCCACCATCGACCGCGCTGCCTGAGAAAGCTGCTGGCGTAAGCTGGCATCTTCAAACAGTCGTTCGATCGCCTGGAGATATTCGTTGGTCTGGTTGGCACGAAGTGCTCGCAGGGGTGAAGCTCCATCGACTGCCAGTCCTTCCAAACCGCGATCGCTGCCCACAACCGGAACGCCTGCCGCCATCGCTTCCAGGGTTTTGTTTTTAATGCCGAATCCCGTCCGCAGCGAGATCACGCAGACCGTTGCCTGATGCAGTTCGTTCACCATCGAGTCCACCTGTCCGGTGACGATGACGCCCGGTCGAGCCGCCAACTCCTGCACCGCAGGAACAGGACGAGCACCCACAATCCGAAACACGGCATCGGGATATCGCTGCTGAAGTCGCGGCAGCACCTCGATCGCAAAAAACCGCACCGCATCTATATTGTGAGAGGCATCCATCGCGCCCAGAAAAATCAGCGTTCTGCCGCCTGGATCGATCGATCGGGGCGAAAACTGCACCAGATCCACCCCGTTGGGAATCACCTGAATCGGAGCCGCTGCGCCCAAATGAAGGAGTTCCTGACGATCGTCGTCGGTTGTCACCACAATTTCAGAAAATTTGCGGCAATAGCGTTGCTCATAGTGGCGCAGCAGTGGCAGATAGAACCGATCGCGCCAAGGATGGACGGCTGCCTGAGTTTCCAGGTGGTGGCGTGTCCAGGCGTAGACCGAGCTATGCACATCCACGATCGTGCGAATCTGATGGCAAAACTGAGGGCGGACATAAACTTCGTTGACGCTGTGTTCGCAGGTGATCACGTCAAATTGTTCGGAGGCAACGGCGCGATCGACCCAGGCTTGCAGGATGGGACAATAGCGGTGCAGCACGTTGGGCGGAGTTTGGCGCATCCAGGATTGCCCAAAGCGAAAAGCCCGTCCCACCAGCTTTGCAGACCGAGAAGTGGGTCTGGGTTCCTTGGGCAGCGGAAAAACGACCAGATCGGAAACGTGCGATCGCAGGGCGTTTAGCTCTGCCTCGGAAACATCATCGTGACGCTGAGTCACCAGGGTAACCCGATGCTGCTTTGCCAGAGATTTGAGCAGGTGAAACGTCCTGACTTCGGTGCCGCCCCGACTTGGCGGATAGGGAAAGGTCGAAGACAGCATCAGAATTCGCAAAGATTGCGGACTTGCCATAGACGAAAACGCGGGAATGACTGAAAACGATCAAATCTGGGCTTCAGTATGCCCACAACGGCTTGCCGATCTCTGGTGCGATCGGTGCAATCGGTGCGATTGAAAATAGCGATCGTTAATTGCAGTTCTCGATCGGGCACAATAGCCGCAGCCTCAACGCATCCTATCCCGGTTTCCCCATGCGCCGCATTCCCCAAAACCGCATTCAGCCCAAGATCAGCACGATGCCCCGACAGCGAACGGAGGCAGCCGCTTTTCTGGATATCTATAAGCTTGTGATTGAGCGCAAGCGACTGCAGCAAGAGCTGGAAAACATGGAACAGCGCAGACAGCAGATCACCAGCCGTTTAGCAGCTCTGGATGTTCAGGTTGCAGAACTGGAGCAAACTGCTCACGAGATGCGGAGCCAGGTTGATTCAGCCAGCACCGCACTAAAAATCACTCCCAAAAAGCCCAAAGAATCTTTGCTGCAACCTGAGGACTTTGAAACCTTTTTCCTGGAATATTGACGGCGAAATTTTGCTCTGAACTACAGCTTTTTCCAGGTTAATGAAATATAAAAAACGGGGTGCAGGGGCTGTGCTCCTGTGTGGGAGCGAAGCCCCCACACCTCCATATCCTAGATGGGTGAAAATTAGATGGGTGAAAAACGCTGCATTTTGATCTGAATTGCGGCGTGCTTCAATCCGGGTAAACGCTGGGTAGTATGGTAACGACTAATCAAGAACTTATTACCGTGTCATCTTATTGTGTCGTCTAGCCATTGCAGGAACTTTTGTTGTGACCGGAAAGCTCCTTCCTTCGCCTGAAAACGCCAGGCTGCTCCAAACAGTGCGTCTTATCGCGATCGCCCTGCTGACACTGGCAGTTTGCTTTCGCTTTGCCAATCTCGATCACAAAGTGTACTGGCACGATGAAGCCTACACTTCAACTGTAATTACGGCGCGTCCTGGAAAGTATTTTAGCGAAGACCTGTTTCAGAATAGGCTGGCGAAACCTGCCGACCTCCTGGCATATCAGCAATTTGTGCCGGATTTGACTTTGGGCGATATGGTGGTGCGCAAGGGAACCGAAGATGTGCAGCACCCCCCTGTGTATTACGTCCTGCTGCGGTTCTGGGCACAGCTTTTTGGCACGGCTCCGGTAGTGACTCGCAGTTTTTCCGCCCTGCTGAGCCTGCTGATGTTTCCAGCGGTGTACTGGCTCTGTCTGGAGCTGTTTGAGTCCAGCCTGAGCGGATGGGTAGCGATCGCCCTGTTTGCCGTCTCCCCGTTTCATCTGGTGTTTGGACAGGAAGTGCGACAGTTTGGGTTCTGGACGGTTCTGACGCTTGTTTGTAGTGCGCTGCTGCTGCGATCGATCCGCTCCCCGTCCTGGCGTAATTGGGCGTTGTATGGCGTGTCGATGGTCGTTGCCTGTTACACTGCGCTGTTTTCGCTGGGAATGGCGATCGGACACTTTGCCGATGTTCTGGTCATTGATACAGAGAATCGTTTCTTCAAACTGCCTCCACGCCTCGGAAAGCGAACAATTTTCTGTCTCATCACGCTGCTGTTGGTTGGTTTATTTTTTATTCCCTGGATGTACTTTGTCGTTATGTCCAGAAATACTTTCAGCGCAACCACTTCCTGGACTTCGATTTCGTTGCCGCTGCTGAACTATTTGCAAGTTTTAAGTTTTAATTTCAGCCGCAGTTTTGTTGATTTCAATTCTCGATTCAGTGATTCCGATGCTTATGTTCTGGCAGTTCCAATTCTGTTTCTGCAGATCTATGCAGTCTATGTAACTTGCCGAACTGCACCGAAAAAAGTCTGGTGGTTTATCCTCACCTTGGTTGGTACTACCGCGCTCATGCTGGGGCTTCCAGATCTGCTGCTAGGCGGGCAGCGTCTCACTGTTATTCGCTATCCGATCGTCTGCTATGTTGGCTTGCAGCTTGCTGTTGTCTATCTTGTGTCAACCTATTTGACTGCATCTCAACCGTGGAAATCCAGGTTTGCAAAGGTCATTTTCTCTGTGCTGATTGTGTTAGGCATTCTCTCTTGCGGAGTTTATGCTCAGGCAAATACCTGGTGGAATAAAGACGTGAATTCTAACTATCATCAGCTTGCCAGTGTGATTAACCAAAGCGATCGTCCCCTCATTATTGCGGATGCTTTTAGCTATTACCCGGTGAGTCTTATTTCGCTGAGCTATTTGCTCAAACCAGAGACTCAGTTTCTGCTGCTTCCAGCCGTTGGAGATTCGTTTTCCGTTCAATCTATCCCCGAAGACGCGCAAACCCTCTTTCTATTCAATTTGCCGGAAGTATTTCGTCAACAGTTTGAGTCTCGCTATCAAAAGGAGCTGACGCTAGCCTTTCAAGA
>Ga0224722_1002173_pt1 | contig 10533 bp, 11 predicted proteins | sample Balambano_FR1_Me_FD_161646 | JGI IMG/M metagenome (GOLD analysis project Ga0224722, IMG submission 161646) | Freshwater sediment microbial communities from Lake Towuti, South Sulawesi, Indonesia - Balambano_FR1_MetaG | ecosystem: Environmental > Aquatic > Freshwater > Lake > Sediment | place...
CCCGCCCACACCCCCCGGCTTTGCCTTTAGCTTTGGCACTGGTGACCCGCTGAGCGAGGAGGAAAGCGCCCGCCTGCATGATCTCTCCAAGCTGCACGCTGCGCTTGTCAGTCTCACGCAGACGCTGGAACACAGCCTGCTGACGAATACCTTCACTGGCACCCAGCAGATGGTGGAAACCAGCTACCGGCGCCTTTACGAACGCGCCAAGACCCTGCTGGGCGAGGATGAACTGTTTGTCATCCCTGCAGAGTTTGACTGCCCCGATGAGCGCACCTGCCTGACGCAGATGCAGCTTGCAGCCCGGCAGTTGGCCGCTTATGTCGATACCCAACTGCGCGATGCGCGTCAGCGTAACCCAGTCTGGGGCGATCTTCGCAATCTCGGCAGGCAGCTCAGCGATCAGATCCTCAGCATGACCAAAGGCGTTATTGGGCGCGCAATGGCGGATATTGAAATCGACATTGATGAATCGCACGAGGGTGAAAACTTCATGGGGGCTAACTTCGCTGGCAAGATGCTGGTGGATGGCGATTTTGAGAAGGCCTCATTCGTGGGCGCAAATCTCGCCAAAGTCGATGCGACCTCCGCCAATTTCGAGGATGCCAATCTCAGCGGGGCCTACCTGCGCGAAGGCTGCTTTGTGGACGCCAATTTTGAGAGCGCGACCCTGGCAGGGGTAGAAGCCAGCCAGGCAGACCTGACAAATGCGAACCTGGAAGACGCCAATCTCAGCGGCGCGCGCCTTAACCAGGCCAGCCTTGAGGGCGCGAACCTTGAGGATGCCAACCTCAAGGGCGTCAGCGGCACTGGCACAAACTTTCAGGGGGCGAATCTGGAAGACGCCAACCTGACCGGGGCGAACCTCACAGACGCCAACTTTGAGGATGCCAACTGCGAATCTGCTGTGTTTACAGCCGCCAACCTGACCGGCGCTCACTTCAGGGGGGCGAACCTGGAAGATGCAGTGCTGAAGCACGCCAACCTGACAGGTGTTTCGTTTGAGGACGCGAACCTGAAGGATGCCAATTTCACGGGGGCGAACCTCAACGGTGTAAATTTTGCAGGGGCGAACCTGGAAGATGCTACCATGCCTGATGGCCGACGCTACCGCCGTGGCGATGATCTGGCACGCTTTGGTGTCATCCGCCACAAGCGCAAGGGCGGCGCAGTCGAGCACCACGATGACCCAGCCACGCTGGAAACCTGGGAGGGCGCCCAACTACGCGGCGCAGACCTGCGCGGCTATGCCCTGGGCGGCCAGAACGCAGCGCGCGCGGTGTTTACACAGGCCAACCTGCAAGGGGTGGTGATGACGGCTGGCAACTTCGCACAGGCAACGTTCATCGGGGCCAATATGCGCGAAGTGGATGCTGTCGGCGCCAACTTTGAGGCTGCGAACCTGGCCGGGGCTATGCTGGCAAATGCCAACCTGCAAAACGCGCACCTGGTGAACGCTAACCTGGGTGGCGCTGACCTTACCGGCGCTAACCTTGCTGGCGCCATACTGCCCGATGGTCGTGTGTATGAGGACGGGATTGATCTCATCATCTATGGCGCTGTTGCCGACTGAACTGGCTGACAAAGCACCCCAGCAGGTTCCACAACCCTCACAGGTATGAGATGCGCCCGCCAGCAGCGGTTGGGCGCATCCAGGGTGTTGTGACTGGTTTAGCCGGGGTTCTGGCGCAGGGCTTCACGCGTCAGCAGGCCGCCAGCCCGCGTTGCCAGGCGGTTTGCACCCGCTCGCAGCGCGGCTTCCACGTTCTCTGTCGTGGTGATGCCATCCCCGGCGATGAGCCCCATGCCATCCCCGATCACTTCACGTGTCCAGGTGATAAGGCTGGTACGCAGCGGCGCCTCGGCAGAGGTGCTGGCCAGCTTGACCATATCCGCCCCCGCCCGTCTGGCGATCTGACAGGTTGCCAGGATTTCCTCATCGCTCAACAGGCTGCTGTCCAGCATCACGCGGCACAGGGCGTCGCGCTCATGAGCTGCGTGAGCAGCATCGGTGATGTCCTCGAAGACGGCGACATAATCGCCGATGCGCAGCGCGCCGGCGTGCGGCACCACATCTGCCTCGTGGGCGCCAGTTGCCAGCGACAGTGTAATTTCATAGGCTTTGACCTGTGGCAGAGAAGACCCCAGCGGATAGCCAGCGGTCACACACAGCCTGACCGATGATCCCTGAAGCGCCTGCGCTGCCAGCGGCACAAACACACTGGGCAAGCAGACGGCATAATACTCATAGAGGCGAGCCTCGTAACACAGCAGCTCGACATCACGGTCTGTGGCTGTGGCTGACAGCAGAGGAGCCTCGATGATCCGGGCCAGCCTGTCGCCCTCTGGCATGCGACCCAGGCCAGGGGCGGTGCGACCTGTACGGGCATTGATGCTGGCTTCATCCAGTACAGCGTTGATCTTGCGAACTACAGACTCTACATTCACGCGCTTATCTACCGCTTTCATCATGGCAACGATGCTGCTGCCATTGTACTGAAAAATAGCCTTGTGGCTACGGTTGGGCTGATGGCAGGGGCTGGCTCAGCGGGCGGGCGTTGGCGTGATGCATATTGCGGGCCCTTCTGGCGGATGCACCCAGCTTTGCGGCAGGTTGGCGGTCTGTTCCATGTTCAGGTACTGGTTATAAAGCGGCACCAGCGCTGCGCAGTCTCCCAGTATTTCAGCCGCCTGCCCCTGGATATACCAGCATTCAAAACGTCGTTCAGTGATAGGAACATTCTGGCTAACCTGAAGCGCCGTACAGCGCTGTAACGACTGCTGGGCAGCGCGCAGGTTGCCCTGCAGGAAGTATTCCCGCCCCAGTTGGTACCAGCCTTCTGCCCATTCCGGGCGACGCTCTGTGACCTCTGTGCAGTACTGAATGGCGGCCTCGTATTCCCGCATGGAACTGCTGAGCTCGCACAACCGGTAACGCGCCTTGATGTTGCCGGCATCCAGCGCCAGCACACTGAAGTATGCGCTGGTAGCGACATCGCCATTGCCTATCTGTAAGGCGTACAGCGCTTTTTCGTAGTAGCCGGCTGGTAAACGCTTGTGGTGCAGGATAGCCCGGTCAATCTCTGCCAGCGCAGCGTCCCAGCGGCCCAGCGCGCTGAAGGCGATGGCGCGCACACGCATGGCATCCCAGCGCCAGTCGGGGGCGTACTGTTCTGCCAGGGATACTGACTTATGGGCTTCGCGCAGGGCAGCTTCAAACAGGCCGGTGCTGCTGTAGGCCAGCGCCAGCGCCAGGCGCGCCACGATATGGGTCTGGTCACGTTCAATGGCACGCAGGGCATATTTCTTGGCTTCCTCGTGGTAGCTGTTGGCCTGGGCGGCGAAGGCGTGTATGGCCATGACGTCTGCCTGTATGTAGCTGCGAGCCAGCGCCTGCTGCGTGGCCTGGTAGGCTAGCATGCGCTCCTGTTCGCGGCCGAAGTCTGTATAGCTGTGGTAAACGCGCGCCCGCACCAGCAGCGTGAGCGCCGCTGTATCACGCGGGTTGAGGGCCAGGAGCTGCTCTGTAATGGCGATTACGCGCACAAGATCACCCTGCTGAAAGGCCGCCTGGGCATCGCTGAGGCTGGCGGCGCCCACAGGCGCCGGGCTGCTGGCATGGCTGGCCCACCACGATCGCGATGCGACCGCAATGCCGCTGACCATAAGCACCATCATCCAGAAGGAGAAACATCCTGTACGCGGAGAGCGGCGCCTGATAGCTGCTGTGCGACGTTGTATGCGCATCCAGAAATCCTGCGGGAAGGGGGCTAATCTGCAAGGACTATACCGTGTTTGCGCGTGGGCTGCTATGTGACCACAGTCCTGCCCGGCAGTGCGCCTGCTAGCGATGTAACCACACATGAAAAGGCGCCGGTTGCAGCCACACTTCCAGCAGCCTGTCGATCTCAGGGCGTTCCTGAGGGCTTCCCAGCGGGGCAATGGCGATGCTCTGAAGGTTCAGCAGGCTGTGTTCGCGCATCAGCGACAGCAGTACATTCTGCACGTGTCGCAGCCGTGTTGCGCCAACACTGGAATCACGCACGATGAGAAATGCCAGGCGACAGTCTGGTTGGTGCCACCACCAGATGCTGCCGCCCTGGAGCGTGCCGCGCCGTGCCTGGCGCTGATAAGCGGCAAACGCGCTGGGGAAGGCATAGAAGAGGCGCGTTTCCAGTTCGCCCAGCTCTGGCCGGGCGCGCGCGTTGTGGCCAAACGCAAGCACCTGGGCCGGTGACTGTAGAAAGTCTGCATCGGTGTATAGCAGCGGCATAGCGTTCGCACCCTCCTGGTTTCCGGAATGCAATATTAGCGCTGTGGCAGGATATTGCACGCCACTATATGCTATACTTCATAGCGGAATGTGAGCCAGCACCCGTTACCAAAGCGAGTATGACACAGTTATGACAGATGAGCGTCGTATTGGTCGCAGATATGGGCCTTACCACTGTGTTGGCCAACTGGATGCGACCCCAGACACTGCACTCTTTCACGCGTTGCACAGCAGAACGGGCAAGCTGGTAACGCTGCGCGTGCTCAGTCTGCGTCGTGACCTGAAAAATCTGGAAAAGCTGGGCGTGTCTAAGAAGGAAATTCTGGATGAGATTGAAGCCGTTCAGGCCATTGAACACCCCAATCTCATGCCTATTCTGGATATCGGCACAGAGGAGTATGTGGTGTACTACACCATGCCGCTGATGCGCGGCGGAACGCTGCTCAGCCGCCTGGAACGCACCGCTGGCTACCTGCAACTGGGCGGGCAGATCCCAATTTCGCTGCCGTCGCTGGGCGAAATTGCACGCATGACGAACGATATCGCCGCCGCCTTGCAGGCCGTGCACAACGCTGGCAAAGTGCATGGGCAGGTGGAACCGCGTGCGATTGCCTTCAACGATGGCGTGGCCTACCTGGCTGAAGTGGGGATGATGAAACTTCAGAAAATCCTGTTCCACCTGGACACGACGAATTCCTTTAGTGTCACGCGGTACAGCGCGCCAGAGCTGTGGCAGGCCGAACGCCCGGTTTATGCCAGCGATCAGTATGCGCTGGCGTGCATTACCTACGAACTGCTGACAGGGCGCGCGCCGTTTGAAAGCGAAACGATCCTGGGGCTGATGCAAAGCCACCTAGACGAGCCAGTCATACCGCCAAATGTGCTGCGACCTGATCTGAACCTGCCGACAGAGCTCTCGATGGTTTTCTGGCAGGCGCTGGCCAAACCAGTGGACGAACGCTTCCCATCCGTTTCTGCGTTTGCCAAGGCGTTTAACCTGCTGGCAACCGGGCGGGAAGGCGAGCCTACAGGCTTTTTTACAGTGGCTTTGCCATCCGTAAACTGATGAATCTCTGTTACAATAGGGCGCGTTAATCACCAGTCTGCCTGATGGAGAGTGTGTTATGTCGGTTGCTGCCGCAATCAAGTTTCTGGAGCGGATGGAAAAAGAGGAAACCCTGCGCGGCCAATTGTATGTGAGCCGCGCTGATGATATGGCCCGCCTGCTTCAGTTCGCCCATGGCAAGGGCTTTGTCCTGAGCGAGGACGACCTGCGCACCGCGCTGGAAACGTATAAGCCGCGCCTGAAAACGGGCAGTGTGGAACCCCTGAAGCAGCTCATTGCCCCCAAGTCCTGAAACGTCTGGTACACGCCCCCGGCAGCCGATACCACGAAGGAGCTGTACAACCAGTGGAGCGCTCCATCTTTGAACCCGACCATGACACCTTCCGTGCGACAGTGCGGCGCTTTGTGGAGCGCGAATGCGCTCCGTTTCATCGTCAGTGGGAAGAGGAGGGCATTGTCCCGCGTGACCTGTGGCTGAAGGCCGGCGCGCTTAACCTGCTGTGCATGGATGTGCCAGAGGCGTATGGCGGCGCTGGTGTCGTGGATTTTCGCTATCCTGTCATCATCACTGAAGAGTTTACCCGCCTCAACTGCACTGGCCCCGGCTTCAGCCTGCACAGCGACGTAGCAGCGCCTTATATTAGCCACTACGGCACTGCCGAACAGAAGGCGCGCTGGTTCCCGGCCCTTGTCAAAGGCGAGAAAATCCTGGCGATTGCCATGACCGAACCCAGCGGCGGCAGCGACCTGGCAAATATGCGCACCCATGCCCGTCGATCTGGCGATGTCTATATTCTCAACGGCAGCAAGACGTTCATCACCAACGGCATCAACAGCGACCTGATTATCGTCGCCTGTAAGACCGATCCAGAGAAGACCCACAGCGGGATCAGCCTGCTGGTTGTAGAGCGTGACATGCCCGGCTTCAGCCGTGGGCGCAACCTGGAGAAGGTAGGGTGGCACGCCCAGGATACAGCCGAACTGTTCTTTGAGGATGTTGAAGTGCCAGCCGCTAACCTGCTGGGTGAGGAGGGCAAGGGTTTCTATTACCTGATGAGCCAGCTTGCCCAGGAGCGCCTGATTATCGCAGTGGGGGCGCTGGCGGCTGCCCAGGCTGCGCTGGACTGGACGGTAGCCTACTGTAAGGAACGCGAGGCCTTTGGCCGCCCGATAGGTACGTTCCAGCACAATCGCTTTGCGCTGGCAGAGATGAAAACACAGCTTGTGATCGCCCAGACTTTTGTAGATCGCTGCATCCTGGAACATAACGCGCGTCGCCTGACTGCCGTGCAGGCCGCTATGGCCAAATGGTATGCCACTGACTTGCAGCAGCGCGTTATTGACCGCTGCGTGCAGCTTCATGGCGGATACGGTTACATGCGTGAATACCCTATCGCACAGGCGTGGCTGGATATGCGCTGGGGGCCCATTGGTGGGGGCACCAATGAAATCATGAAAGACCTCATCGGGCGCGATATGGGTTTCTGAAACGGCTTCATTTCCAACAAAAGTTGGAGAACGTGCGCACGCCAGGCGTTATAATAAATGAAAGCCTTTCAGAGGTTGCCGGATATGGTTGATTGGGGCAGTATTGCGTGTTTCTCCGGGGTTGCCCCCGGTGTCCTGCGCCGGCTGGATGACGCTGCTCATCGCTATGATTACCCCGCTGGCGCAGTCGTCTTTGCTGAAGGTGCTGCCTGCGCCGGCCTGCACGTGGTGACAGAAGGCCTGGTAAGGATTTATCGGGTCAGTTCAGAGGGGCGCATGCACACCCTTAATCTGTTAAGCCCGCTGGCGTCGTTTAACGAAGTAGCCGCTGTGGATGGCCGTGCGAACCCCTACAGCGCGACAGCCATTACCCATGCAGTCATCTACCGCATCTCACACGAGCCGTTTATGCTGCTGCTGACCCACAACCCTGACCTGCTTCAGGCGTATCTTCAGGCGCTGGCGATCGTGAATCGTGAGTATATCGAACGGCTGGAAGATATGACCTTCAGGACTATCCCATCACGCCTGGCGAAGCTGTTCCTGCACGAAAGCTACTATGCCCAGGTAGATACACCAACCAAACTCAACCAGGAAGATCTGGCCAGCATTCTGGGCACCACCCGTGAAGTAGTAGGGCGGGCGCTGCGGGCGTTGCTCAACGCCGGGCTGCTGCGCAAGAAAGGGCGTGAGGTCTATATTGCTGACAGGCAGGGCCTCGCTTACCTGGCAGAAACAAACGATATGCCAGTGGCGGTGCCGGTTGGCCTGCGTGAAAAGGTGTCTGGTCTCGCTTGACTTTAGAACATAAATTCTATATGATGATCTGTACAACAAGGTGTGTATGGGGGTCATATCATGGCAGTGGAACGCATTATGACGCAGCACCCGGAAGGCAGGCAGGGTGTCCACATGGAGCTGGATAAATACGAGTTCATTCGTGATGAGATTCTGATGCGCCTCGACGAGCAGCCGATGTCGTTCATGCGGCTGGCCCACGAAATGGAGGACGATCTTCAGGACACATTTGACGGTTCTGTCATGTGGTATACCACTACCGTCAAGCTGGATCTGGAGGCGCGCGGCGAGATTGAAAAAATCCCAGGGACAACCCCGCCGCGCCTGAGGGTGCGGCGCAGGTCGGATGACTAGCTGCGGGCCATCAGCAGCAGAAAGGGCGCTTGTTAGGCGCCCTTGTTTTTCAGGCCGATTGCAGCCGCGAGATGGCTTCCTGGGCGAATTTCCTCACGCCCGCGTCGCCGTCCTTGAGGGCGACCGTCAGCGGCTTGATGGTTTCATGATCGCCTATTTTGCCCAGGGCTTTGGCGGCGGCGCGTCGCACTGCTGCGTTGTTGTCAAACAGGGCCTTTACCAGACCAGGCACAGAAGGCCTCCCGATGGCGATGAGCGCCCCGGTAATAGCCATGCGCAGGTACATATCATCGGCGCGCAGCGCCTTTAGCAGAGCAGGCACCGCGCTTTCTGCCTCGTCGCCAATTTTTGCCAGGGCCTGGGCCGCCAGGAAGCGGGTGCCAGGGTCACTTTCGCGCACCAGTTCCGCCAGCACAGGCACGCAGGGCGCATAGGCAATTTCGCCCAGGTGCTTGATGGCATTCGCCCGTTCTTCAGGATCGCCGTAGCGCAGCGCGTTGTAGGCCGTGTCAATCGTCCAGTTCATTACGTTTACTCCAGTACAGGGTCGAGCATCGTCCAGACGATCTCTGCAAGGTGGTCATTACGCAAGCCAGCGTTAGAAACGAGTAGAAAATACCCCTACTCTGAGGCCGGGGATTTGGCTGCGCGGGCGGCCTTGCGCGCCAGCGCCGCCTGACGCCGCGCTTCGGCCTCATCGGCTGTGCCCACGATGCTGCTGCCGCTCCCACCAGCGGCCAGCGCTGTCTCGCCTGCCTGTGTGGGCACCAGCGACTGCCGGGCAGCTTCTACCCGTTTGGCGCGTTCCTCCCACGCCTTGCGCGCTGCGCTGTCATCGCCGTGCAGGCCAGGATTTTCCCTGGCGCCTATCCACAGCACAGCCACAATGGTACCAATTGCCGCAATGGCAACAATAATGAGCACAAACTGTCCTAAACCAATCATTCTGTCCTGTGCCTCCTGAGTTTCAGCCTTGATTATAGTGCATCTGGTGTTATTCGACTATAAACAGTTGGCGCTGTGCAATGGTAAACTAAGCCAGCGCGCTGATCACTGTAGTGGCAGCGCTGCACTGACCTCATCCATCTCATCCTTCTGCACGAAAGCGACCCCATGAACCCTGACACCGTATTGGAACAAGCGCTGGCGATTGCCCGGCATGCCGGGACAATTCTGCTGCGGAACCTGCGCCAGCCAATCGAGCGCGCGACCAAGAGCAGCGATATTGACATTGTGACGGCAGCAGACAAGGAAACGGAGCTTTACATTGTCGGTGAGCTGACGCGCCTCTTTTCTGAGCATCACATCATTGGCGAGGAAGGCGGGGGCGTGGGGGCGGCACGCAGCACTGCCCAGTACCTGTGGCTTGTTGACCCGCTGGATGGCACCCTGAACTTCGCGAATGGAATTCCTCATTTTGCGGTGTCGCTGGGGCTTTGCGATGCTGCGATGGAGCCGCTGCTGGGCATTGTCTACGATCCAAATCGCTCAGAGGCGTTTTATGCGCTGAAGGGGCGCGGCGCATACCTGAACGGTGAACAACTCAAGGTCTCGCAGACGACACGGTTAAGCGATGCGATTCTGTGCAGCGGTTTTGCCTATGACCGGCGTACCAACCCCGATAACAACCTGCGCCAGTGGGCAGCCTTTACGCCGATTGTGCGTGATATGCGCCGTTATGGCAGCGCCGCGCTGGATTTGTGTTATGTGGCATGTGCTCGATGGGATGGCTTCTGGGAGCGCAGCCTGAACCCCTGGGATGCCGTTGCTGGCATGCTGATCGCCCGTGAGGCGGGCGCAGTGGTGACAGATTACGAGGGCAGTCCCCGGCCCCAGGACGGCGCAGATGGCCGCTACCTGGCTGCTAACCCGGCGCTTCACCCCCAGATGCAGCAGATCATCGCAGAAAGCTACCGCTCTTGACACGAGTGCTGCTCCTGACAGATCGCATTCCGCCGGAAAATCGCGGCGGCGCAGGCGAGATTGTCTGGCGCCTGGCACTGGCACTGGCAGGGCGCGGCCACGATGTTCATGTTGCCTGCGCCACGGAAAACCACCCGTTTGAGGAAGTGCGCGCTGGTGTGCCAACTTATCACCTCCACAGCCGCTACCACGAACGCTGGCGCGCCTATGTGTCGCTGTGCAACCTTCAGGTGGCAGAGCCGCTGCGGCGGCTGATCGCCCGATTGAAGCCTGATGTCGTGCACGCTCACAACATCCACATGGACCTGAGCTATCACACGTTGGTGCTGGCGCGCCGCGCAGGCTGCCGCACGCTGTTCACCAGCCACGACGTGATGCCCTTTGCCTACACCAAGCTGTCGCATTTTGTGAATGCGCAGTCCTGCGAAGTGCCTGTTGGCGGCTATCGGCTGCCATTGGGCTACAACCTTCGTCGTCATCGCCTGCGCTACCAGCCACTGCGCAATCTGTGGATTCGCCATGTGCTGGCGCACTACACTGATGTGCGGGTGGCTGTCAGCCATGAACTGGCGCGTGCCCACCGGGAAAATGGTCTGCCGCCGTTCAGCGTGGTGCATAACGGCATTGCAGC
>Ga0224722_1002175_pt1 | contig 10531 bp, 6 predicted proteins | sample Balambano_FR1_Me_FD_161646 | JGI IMG/M metagenome (GOLD analysis project Ga0224722, IMG submission 161646) | Freshwater sediment microbial communities from Lake Towuti, South Sulawesi, Indonesia - Balambano_FR1_MetaG | ecosystem: Environmental > Aquatic > Freshwater > Lake > Sediment | place...
GCCCTTGTTTTTGCCCGGCACCCATTTGAGGTTTTGCTCGATCATCACATTAACCAGGCGCAGGGCTTCCAAGCCACAGCCATTGCCGATGTCTTTGAGAATTTTTGCGTTGGTGAGGCTGCCGTCTTTTTCTACTACAAACGTGAGTACCACCGTGCCTTCGGTATTGTTTTGGCGGGCTTCGACCGGGTAAAAAATATTGCGACCCATAAAGAGCATTAATTGCTGCTGGGCGCATTGTTGTTTTACTACCAGGGTGGTGTCGAGTTTTTCGCACACCGGGAAACGCGGTGCTTCTTCCGCTACCTGGTAAATGGTGGTATCAGTATCTGCTGTTTGTGCTTGCAGATTTTTGCAGATTATGATTAAAAATAAAATAAATAGTTTTCTCATTTTGAATAAAATATTAAATCTTCATAATTTTTTAATACAATGCAACACAAATTTTTACATAGTCACTCCCTCTGCGTCGGAGACGCTTGGATATTAGGTGCAAGTCTGGAAACCTGAACCGGTTGCTACGACAAATTTTATTGTACGCTGCCGTAAATATACCAGATTCCGATTTCCCACTTCGGTCTTCCCTACTCCTGCTTTTCCGCTTCGCGCTTTGCTCTTCCCTCCTGGAACCGGGCATGGTCTTCCACTTGTTGCCAGACGCGCATCAAGTTCTGCGAGCAGATTTTGGCAATGTCTTCCTCGGTGTAGCCGCGTTTAAGCAGGACGTAAATCAAGTTCGGATATTGCGATACATCTTTCAAACCCGTAGGCAGGGAGTCGCCTACCCCGTCAAAGTCAGAGCCGAAGCCCACATGATTCACACCAACCAGTTTCACAGCGTAATCAATGTGATTGGCAACCATTTCCACATCTGCAAACATACTCGGATTTTCTTTTTGAAATTTTTCAATAATCGGCTTTGCCGCCGGGTCGTCGAACTTCAGTTTTTTCGGTTCTAACAATTTTTGCAGTGCAACCCGATTTTTTTCCTGCTTTTCACGCACTTTGGCATCCAAGAATGAAGAGCCGAAATTGATCATAATCACGCCGCCTCTTTTTGCGAGGGCTTTCAAAATATCGTCGCTCATGTTGCGGTCAAAACCTGGCGTGAATTTGCGAATAGACGAGTGCGAAGCAATACACGGCACTTTACTCAGCGCAATCGCCTGAAACGCCGCGCTGTCAGACACGTGCGACACGTCCACCATAATGCCCACGCGGTTCATTTCTTTCACCACTTCTTTGCCAAAAGCGCTCAAGCCGTTGTGGGTGCGGGTGGTATCGTAAGAAGAGTCGGAAATCTGGTTGTCCTTGCCGTGTGTGAGGGTGATGTAACGAATGCCGCGCCGGTGAAAATACGCCACATTGGAAAGGCTGTCGCCAATGGGTGCGCCGTTTTCCATGCCCATCGGCAGGGAAATGATGCCTTTTTTGAAATTTTTCTCCACGTCGCGGGGCGAGCGGGCTATTTGAAATTTATCAGGATTGGCAATCGTTATTTCGTTGACCATGTTGATGAGCGAATCGGCAAATTCTTTGGCACCGCCCGTCACCTGGTACGAGGAGGGGATGTAAATGGACATGAACGGCGCGGTCAAGCCGCCTTTTTTGGCGCGCACGTAGTCAAAATCACCCTCTTTGCTCTGCACCGGAATGCCTAAAAACTCCTTCGTCAGCCGAAAATTTTTCACGCCCAGTCGGTAAGGCAAATCCACGTGCCCATCCACGATGATGTATTTGTGCGCCAGCGAATCCGCCGTTTTGCGGAGTTGCGCATCGGTCAAGCCCTTCCAGGGGTTGGCTTTGACAGGTTTTTGAAGGCTGTCGGCTTTGGCAGTGGCGGGTTTTTCTTCTGCCGGTTTTTTGCGTATTTTGCGTTTTGTGGGTACGGTTTCCGAAGGCAGGTCGGCTGAAGGATCAGCTCCGGCATTGACCGGAATGCTGTCGCGCTTGACCGGCTGGTCGTTTTGGGCAGTTGCCGTTTGACAAACAACCGCTAATGCTATCATTAAAATCAGAATACGATTCATAATTCTTTGTTTTAAATGAGCAATTGGACACCAAAAGTACGAAATTTGGTGGACATTACAACGAAGAAAGGTGTAAAAACGCGGCGGGTCGGAACCAAGATTGGTCGGACGGGAGGATTTGCCTGATTATAAATGGGCACGTGCGGCAGCGATAGCTCAAATCTTACTGCACACCTCTTCAATCCACTACCGGACATTGGCACTGCGCCATTTTAAATCATTTTTCTTTAATTCGCCGGTGTAACGGATCGTTAATGGCTCGCCGGGCAGCAGGTCGAAGTAGTTGCGGGAGAAACGTACTTCGTTGGTGATATCGTCCAGCCGATTGCTAATCGGCTGCACGGCGGCATACAAGTACACATTTTTAACCAGGCTACGCGCCACCAAAGTAATCGTTTTGCTGGAATCATTTACTTCAAAAATAATATCCGGCTTTTGCAAACTCAATTCCTTTGGGGTTGTAAAATAGTGCAGGGTTTCGGCGATTTGTTTACCATTTTGCAACAACTGAATGCGCACGAAAACGTCTGATCGCTTGGCTTTTTGCAATAAATCTTTGATTTGAAAAACCGCGTAGAGCCGCGACTCATTGGCGATGAGCATCACGTCGGTCTCTAACTGGTATAAAGATTTTCCATCCAGTCGCTTACATTCCAGGCGCAATTGCACCGGCAAACGTTGCAACGCATCATTTACCACCTGCACGTGCAGCACGCCGTTAGCTTCCCAAGGTATAATGATTTGGTCGGCATATAACTCTTTGAGTGCATAATGTAATGCTTTCCAGCGACCGTAATAATCCACGCTCGACCACGAGGGCGCGGGCCAGCAGTCATCCAACTGCCAGTAGATCGTACCCATGCAGCGCGGCATTGCCCGGCGGTGCGCGCGGATAGCGATTTTGATACCTTCCATTTGTACCAATTGGCTTTTATACACAAAATCGGCAAAATCAAGCGGTTCGTGATAATACCGATGAATAAATTTATTCATTCGACCATTACCAATATAACTTTTCTGGTGCTTACGCATCACTTCGCTGTCAAAATCGTAATCCGCCTCGGCTGCAAACTGCCGGATGGTTGCCAAATCCGGGAAAGATTGAAACCCGTATTCATTCATGTAACGCCCCACGTTGTTTTCGTAGCCATTGAAATCGTCGTTCATATTCCAGGGTTTCCAGTAGTGCATGGCACCGTTGTTGGTATTGCCCGATTTGCCGCCCTCACTCAAGGGGGAGGAATGCACATACAGACGCTTGGGATCATGTATTTTTACAATCGTGGGCAGCAACTCATGAAAAAGACGCTCGTAAGATTGTTTCATTTCACTCGCCGCTGTGCCCAAAATCCCGAAACGCACCTGCCAGCCCCAATTGTGCCAGGCAATATCTACCTCATTATTGCCACACCAGATCGCAATGCTGGGATGATGTCGTAGCCGTCGCACATTATCAATCGCCTCTGCTTTTACATTATTATAAAAACTCGTGTCCACGCCGGGATACATGGAGCAGGCAAACATAAAATCCTGCCACACCAGCAAGCCCATTTCATCACATTTATCATAAAAATAATCGTCTTCGTAAATACCGCCGCCCCACACCCGAATCATATTCATGTTTACGGCTTTTGCATCGTTTAAAATTCGGTCAAAATCGGCGTTCGTGCGGCGGGGCAGCATGGTTTCGGAAGGAATGTAATTGGCACCCTTCATAAAAACCGGAATTCCATTTAGTTTGAAATAAAAAGACTGCCCGAGCTTATCTTTTTCCTGCACGAGTTCAATGGTACGCAGCCCGAAGCGGAGGTATTTGGAGTCTAAAATCTGTTCATTTTGTAAAATTTGAATCTCAAAATGGTATAAATGCGGCTCGCCGAGGTTATGCGTCCACCAGCGTTTTGGATTTTTAATAACAAAATTCAAAGTAGCTTCACCGTTAACTTGCCCAGTAAATGTTTGTCGGGCTAGGGTAACGCCGCTTGTTTTATCCAACAAAAGCAAAGCATAATTGGAATCCGGTGTAGCGCGGTAGTAAATATCGGCGTGTAAAGCGGCGGAGTCGGTGGCTAAATAATTCTGGTGAATTTGCACTTCATCTAAAATTGCATTGTCCCATTCCACGAGCCGCACGGGTCGCCAGATGCCGAAGGTGACGATTCGCGGACCCCAGTCCCAGCCGAAGTGATACGGGGCTTTTCGGGTGTAAACGCTCACTTTTTCACCCTTGAGGGCATCGTTTTCGGCAGTTTTATGATACGGGGTGCCGTTCAATTTATCCGCATTGACCGTTAAAGGTGATTTGAAGTAAATAATCAATTGATTTTTTTCCAACCGTAGTAAATGGCGTACGTCCACTTTCCAGCGGCGGTACATATTGTCAGCGGTGAGTACGATTTCGCCGTTCAGGGTCACTTCGGCGTAGGTATCCAAGCCCTCAAAAACGAGTTCGTAATTTTTACCGGCATCAAAAGCAGGCAGGTCGAACGTCGTTTCATAAATCCAGTCTTCGCGCTCGATCCACTGAATCGCGTCTTCGTTGGTGCCGTAAAATGGGTCGGGAATCACGCCGTGGCGCAGTAAGTCGAGTTGTACCACGCCGGGTACGGTCGCTTCGTACCAGGTGGAGTCACCGGCTTTGCGCAGGTGCCAGTGTTGATGCAAATCTGTGACGGTCACACTCATTAATTTAACGGGTAATACCAGAAGTAGAAGGAGAAGGGTAAAGGGTAGAGGGACGCGCTCATGACAAACGCAGCCTTTTCCTGTTTTTGAAGAAAAATGGACAAACCAGCGTATCAAGCAAATATACTTTTTAGGTGGACATCCCTCTACCCTTGTCCCTCTACCCTCTACTTCCATTCCTCTACAATTTAGCGCGCAAGCCCTTAATCCACTCCAAATCCGCTTCGTCCCAGGTAAATTCTTCATCCAGGTTTTCATCGCCCATCGTTGCCGCACCCCGATATTGCATCCGGCTGTACACCGGGCGGCGCAAGGCAGCGTGAAACTCGTGCAAACCTTCTATTTGCAACAGCGGCTCAATCGTCTGCGGGGTTACTTCACTACACGCCAGGATCGTGATTTTACCGGCTGCCAGTTGTACAAATTTTTTCAGATTGTGCAAACCCTGCAAAGCCGTGGGTTGTAAGCCGGAGGTCAAAATGCGGCTGACGTGCAATTCCGCCAGTTGCCCGATGGCTTCCTCCGGATTGCGACACATATCGAACGCCCGGTGAAACGTGAACAGGCAGGGACGCGCTGCCTCTACCAACCAACTGGTGCGCACCGTGTCAATCGAGCCGTCGGGCAGCAGCACCCCCGACACGATGCCATCCGCACCCAACTCCTTGGCACGGGCAATATCGTCGAGCATCAATTCAAATTCCAGATCGGAGTACAAAAAATCCCCCTTGCGCGGGCGAATCAGCACCATCACCGGCAGGTGCAGCAGGCGTTTGGCTTGCGCAATCTTGCCCGCGCTGGGCGTGATGCCCCCCTGCGCCAGGTTGTCGCACAGTTCAATCCGATCCGCGCCGCCCTCCTGCGCCTTGCGTGCCGAGGCGATGGAATCCACGCAGATTTCGAGTGTTTTTTTCATGGCGATAATAGTTGCCGACTACGAGCAACCCGCGGCAAGATAGGAAGATTTTGGTTTAAACTGGTCCAAACCTTAAATGGCTGGTTTTTACTCCAAACATTTCTAACAACTTTGCTAATGACTGTGGAAAATCCTCTTTTAGCCACTCGTAATTTTTAATAGAATGGATGCCAGGTGCTGAAAAGAGCGACGAAATGCCAGTATGTCATTTACTTTTTGATTTTTTAAATTGTTTAACGATTTCTGGGATAGTATCTTTTCGGCTATCTTCCATGCTAAAGTAAGGGTGGAATCGAGTCCAAACGGTTATTTCCTTCCGGTCTTTTCCCAGTTGGTTTGGAGCGCATTTTGATTCAGCTTTGCCCATTCTATCATCATACCCAGTATCGGCGGCTGATTGCATTTGATGTGCCTCTCCTAATTCATCTTTTCTGCAAAAATTCCTACTATTTTGCCTCATTCCCGCGCAAAAAAACGCCGGAACGCTTGTCTAACAATCGCATTGAACAAACTCAACCATTCTAAAAACCTATATTCGTATGAAAAAACAGTTGTACTTGCTGGGGGTGCTAACCGCAATATGCTTTGCAATACCCGGCTTCAGTCAAAAAAAACCTAAAAACACACCTACTACTCCGACCTCTGCTGCAACCGCCAACGCTTTTGACGCGACCAAATTCAAAGCCATGCGCTGGCGCAACATCGGTCCCTATCGGGGCGGGCGCTCCTGTGCCGTTTCGGGCGTGACGGGCGACGACAATACCTACTACGTGGGCTACACGGGTGGCGGCATTTGGAAAACGGACGACGCGGGACTCAACTGGCGCAACATCTCCGACGGGCAGTTCAAAACCAGTTCGGTGGGCGATATCGCCGTGTCAGAATCCGACCCGAACGTGGTCTATGCGGGCATGGGCGAGCACGCGGTGCGCGGCGTGATGACCACCTTCGGCGATGGCGTTTACAAATCTACCGATGCCGGACAGACCTGGAAACACATTGGCTTAGAAAAAACGCGGCATATTTCGGATGTCATCGTTCACCCGACGAATCCTGATGTGGTGTACGTGGCGGCACAAGGTGCCCTGCACGGACCCAACGAGGAACGCGGTATTTACAAATCAACCGACGGCGGTGCCACCTGGAAAAAAGTGTTGTATGTAGATGAAGATACCGGCGCGTCCAGCCTTTCAATGGATGTGAAAAATCCACGTATCCTGTACGCTGCGATGTGGAAACATCGGCGCTTGCCCTGGAAGGTGGAAAGTGGTCCGACCTCTACCGTTTGGAAATCAACGGACGGTGGCGAAACCTGGAACAAAATCATGCAAGGGCTGCCAACTGAATTGGGAAAAATTGGTATTTCAGTCTCTCGTGCCAATCCGAATCGCGTGTATGCCATCATAGAAGCCGAAAAATCGAAAGCCGGTGTGTACCGCTCCGACAACGGCGGTCGTAACTGGACGCACCAGAGCAGCGACCAGGACCTCACTGCCCGCTCCTGGTACTATATGGAGGTATTCGCTGACCCGGTGAACGCCGATGTGGTATATGTGTTGAACGCTCCGATGATGCGCTCCATTGACGGTGGAAAAACCTTCACCCGTGTACGGGTGGGGCACGGCGATACCCATGATTTATGGATTAACCCAAACAATGCTGCAAACATGGTACTCGGCGACGACGGCGGCGCGGAGGTGACCTTCAATACCGGTCGGAGTTGGTCTTCCATTAACAATCAGCCCACCGCTCAATTTTATCGGGTGAATGTGGATAATTTGTTCCCGTATCGGGTTTACGGCGGTCAGCAGGATAACTCGTCGGTGGTCATTTCCAGCCGCACAAACGGCGTGGGTATTACCGACCGCGATTGGTTTGAAGGTCCGGGTTGCGAAAGTGCCTACATTGCGTTTGATCCGAATAATCCGGAAATCATGTTTGGCGGTTGCTACCAGGGGCAAATTGAAGTACTCGACACGCGCACCATGGAACGCAAGGACATCATGGTGTATCCGTCTTTAAATCTGGCGAACGAGCCAAAAGCCATGAAGTATCGTTTCAACTGGAACGCGCCGATTCTCACCTCGCCACACGATGTGAAAACGATTTATCACGCCGGCAATAGGTTGTTCAGAAGCACCGACGGCGGTTTGCGCTGGGAAACCATCAGCCCCGACCTGACCCGCAACGACCCCGCGAAACAAGGCTTGGGCGGTGGTCCGATCACCAACGAAGGCGCGGGTGGCGAAAATTACAATACCATTTATTACGTAGTTGAATCGCCGCACGAGAAAGGCTTAATTTACACAGGCAGCGATTGTGGTTTGGTACACCTTACCAAAGACAATGGCACAAGCTGGCAGAACATCACCCCTGCCGGGCTGCCGGAGTGTATGATTCATTCGATTGAAGTGTCGCCGCACGACAAAGGCACGGTGTATTTGTCGGCAAATCGCTACAAATTCAACGAGTTTAATACGATGACTTTTAAGTCCACCGATTATGGCAAAACCTGGTCGAAAATCAACAACGGCGTAGATGCCGACGATTTTATAAAAGTCATTCGCGAGGATAAAAAAGTGAAAGGCCTGTTATACGCCGGTTCCGAACGCGGTTTTTACCTCTCCACGGATGGTGGCAATCGCTGGAACAAGTTCCAACTGAACCTGCCGGTGGTACCCGTCACCGACCTTATCATTCACAACAACGATCTGGTGGCTTCCACCGCCGGGCGGGCATTCTGGATTTTGGATGACCTTACGCCATTGCAACAGACCAAAGGAGATATAGCCACTTTACAAACCAAGTTATTCGCGCCCCGCTCCACCGTGCGCATGAGCGGCTTCTCCTCTTTTTTCCTGCCCGACGGCATTCCCGGCATCGGTCAAAATGCACCGGATGGAGTCATGTTGTATTACACTTTGAAAGATAAAGCCGATACTGCCAACGTAGTAAAGTTGGAAATCATGGATGCCAAAGGCAAGCTGATTCGTTCTTATACTAATAAAAGAGATGAATCTAAACCCGCCCGAACCGGTGGTGGCGGTGCACCTGCCGATCCGCTGTTACCTGCGGAGGCAGGGGTCAACCGTTTCAATTGGGACTTCCGCACGGCAACCCTGCCCGATGTACCCGGTGTGTATCTGATGGGCGACTTCCGGGGCTACCGCGTGGCACCCGGCAAGTACAAAGCCCGCCTGAGCTACAAAGGCGAAACCTCCGAAGCTGATATTGAAATCACACCCGACCCGCGCCAGCAAAACATTACTGCTGCCGACTGGGAGACCCAACAGGAAACCCTGGCTCGCCTGAGTGACGACGTGACCGAAATTCACAATTCCATCAACGATATGCGCCGCCTGAAAAAACAAATTGAAGCCTACAACGATGCGATGAAGGACAACAAAGACATGGCAGACGTGGTGGCATCAGGCAAGGACTTACTGAAAAAAATCAACGACTGGGAAGCCAATGTGATTGAAACCCGCACGAAAAATTTTCAGGATGTAATCAATTGGCCCTCCAAACTCAGTGCCGAATTTCTCGACCTGCGTGGCAGACTAGACACCCACGACCCCAAGATCACCCGCGGCGTGCAAGACCGGATGCAGGACGTGGAGACCGAGTGGAACACCCACCGCGTGACGATGGAAAAGCTGCTGACCAACGAGGTGAGTGCCTACAACCAGTTGTTCAAAACCAAAAGCATTCCGGCAATTGTGGTGAAAAGCAAGGCGAAGAGTTAATGCCAACGCGTCCTACGGCTTCCAGCCGTAGGACACCTTGCGTCAACCTATCCCCCTATCCCCCCATCCCCCTATCAACCTCCTCAACACCGCCTGCGCCGCCCACGTTCGGTTTCCCGCCTGTTGTAACACAATTGAATTAGGGCTATCCAGCACGGCGTCTTCCACCTTCACATTGCGGCGCACCGGCAGGCAGTGCATGAATTTGGCGTTGTTCGTCCGATTCATTTTTTCCATCGTCACCATCCAAGCCGGGTCTTGATGTAATATTTGTCCATAATGATTATAAGATGACCAGTTTTTGCAATAAATAAAATCCGCGCTTTCAAATGCTTTGCGCTGGTCATATTCTACTGATACATCTTTAATAAAATCAGGATGTAATTCATACCCTTCCGGATGCGTCACCGTCAAATCCACGTCCATTACTTGCATCCATTCGATAAAGGAATTGGCAACCGCTTGCGGCAATGCGCGAGGATGCGGCGCCCAGGTGAGTACTACTTTTGGGCGAGCTTTGGTTTTAAATTCTTCAATGGTTACACAATCGGCTAAAGATTGCAATGGATGCCGAATCGCCGATTCCAAACTAATCACCGGCACGGAAGCCAATTCAACAAACCGATTCAACACAAAATCCGCATAATCGCGGTCGCGGTCGTGCAAAGTGGGGAAGGTACGCACGCCGATTACATCCGCATACTGACTGATCACGCCTGCCGCCTCGCGGATGTGTTCGGCTTTGTCGCTATTCATAATCACGTGATCTTCAAACTCAATCTGCCAGCCCTCCGTTGCATTCATACTGATGACCGACATCCCCAGATTCAAACCCGCCTTCTCCGTACTCAATCGCGTACGCAGACTCGGATTGAAAAAAAGCATGACCAACGTCTTGTTTTTACCAACTTCCTGATGGGCAAAGGGATTGGCTTTCAGGGCGAGGGCTTCCTGCACCAGCACCTGCGGGTCGGGCACGTCGTGTACGGCGGTGAATTTTTTCATGTCACTTGATTTCGACAACATTACAAAGCCTCAAAAATATACATTCAACAAGCATTCAAGCAGAAGATGTCAGGTAAAATTTTTATTTTTCACCGCCAGAAAATTTGAGCATCAAAAATTTTTATTTAAATTGCATCTGCACTTAATTC
>Ga0224722_1002177_pt1 | contig 10525 bp, 7 predicted proteins | sample Balambano_FR1_Me_FD_161646 | JGI IMG/M metagenome (GOLD analysis project Ga0224722, IMG submission 161646) | Freshwater sediment microbial communities from Lake Towuti, South Sulawesi, Indonesia - Balambano_FR1_MetaG | ecosystem: Environmental > Aquatic > Freshwater > Lake > Sediment | place...
TTGATGCGCTTTTCGGACTGAAGCAGAATGACAATAAATTCTCCGGTTTTGCGGTTGTTGAAGACGATCGTTTTAATCATGCAGTTAGGGAAGTAGCCAATTTGCTGTTTGACTTCTTCCATTGACAGCACTGGTTCATGTTCTTCAACGCAATATTCTGCCTGATACTGCTGCAAAACTCGCTCAACATTGGCATAGCCGTTGACTTCTCGATATGCCTTTTGTGCAATGACAAATGCATAGTAACCGTTCTGACTTTTGGGATTTTCAGAAAGAATGCGATCGGCATGAATAAAGGCATTGCTTGCTTCTGCATCTTCCAGCATGGTGTTCGGCAGAAGCGCCATGATCATGGGATAGGTGACGATCGATTGAATATCAAAAATCTTGTTGATCTCGCCTTCAACCCCTTCATCAAAGAGCTTACAGAAAATGTTGAATCGCGTCTTTTCAGTTAACTGCACTTCGAGCGAATTGTTTTCTTTATCAATTTGAGCCACAAGCGCAGTGTCGCGCCAGTTGGGAGTGACTTTGAGCGTGATTGCGTTCGCGTTGTAGAAGGACAAAAAGATATAGCCTCCGGGCTTCAGCCACTCGTGAAAGCGGCGCAGCATCGAAGCAGTATCTTCAATAAAACTGCCCATGCCAAAACTCGCAATCACCAAATCGCATCTGCCGCGAAACTGTGCCTCGTCGTTGAGCCGCTCATACTCAAAATCGTTGACAGAAAAGAAGATATTTCGGATGTCTTTTTCGCGCTTGATTGAGTTTGCCTGCGCGATCATATTCGGCGAGAAGTCGTAGCTGTAGACCGATTCAAAATGTCTGTAGAGCGTGAAGCTGTGCCGACCCGTGCCACATCCAACATCGATCGCCACTTCGCCCCGGTTCTCAGCTCTGAGTTTTCGGATCAGTTCATTCAGCAGGTTTTCCTCATAGCTCATCGTCTCACGGGTGGCAATTTTGGTGTTGTAATAATGCTTGTCATAGATTGGGGCAGCAACCTCAGAAAGCACCAGATGAAACATTTTTTTGAGGCGTTTAATCAGCCGCTCTGCCACTAAATTGACAATCAGTGAATACTGCTGATCGTTTCCTGGCAGCGGCACAAAATAGTTAAACGATCGCGTATGGCTAATTTCGTTGGGTCGGGGAATGTCAATAAAAATCAGATCGGTGTTGTCCTGCTTTAGCATCTGCACAATTTCTGGATCAACAGACACCATTGACCAAAGTGCAACTCGATCAATATTGTCTCGATATTGCAATCCTTTGAGCGATCGCCGCAGCGGAAATTCAAACTCGGTTTCCTGATATAAGCTAAAAATAATTAAAAGTCGATAAACCCTGGATTGATAAATTCCAGCAAACTCTTCGTAGGGCTGAGCAAACTCTAGCAAAATGCAATTACCCGCACCTAATTCTAACTGCTCATTTTTGCCGGAGCCGTCTTTTGTTGAGGAATGGTAAGGCTTGACTTCAAAGAAACGACTGGCTAGCCCTTCTTCTTCAAATTTTGCCCGAATAGTTGAAACAATATGAGCAACGTTAACTTGAATTTCAATTGGACTTTGAGATAGCATTACGTTCGATATCGACCTTGAATGGGAGGTGAACAGATTTAATTTCTAAAGCTGATAGAGCCTGATTAAGCCTGATTAAGCCGGAAGCGTTTTCAGATTGTTGCTACAGTGTATTTTTACAATGTATTTTTTCACTGTGCATTTTTTCACTGTGTATTCAAGTCTACTCTCATTTTTAATTTCCTTCCGCTCGGTCGAGTCGAGGCTGTCGCTAGCCCAGCATTTTGCGTACTTTTTCAACCTGTCTTGGCGCACTCATCTGTTGATATAGCTCGATCGCCATTGTTAAACTCGTCTGGCTTTCCTCCAATAGCCGCATCTTCTGGTAGGTGAGTCCAAGCTGATAGTAAACCTCTGCCAAATCTGCTTTTGCCCCGATTTGATCGAGCAGGCTGCGGGCAGTTCGGAGGTGGGCGATCGCCATTGGAAATTGCCCTTTTGCTCGTTCGATCACTGCCATTCCGTTGAGTGCCTTTGCCTGCACCAGAACATAGCGGCTTTGCTCTGCAAATTCCTGAGCCAGACGATACATCTTCATGGCGCGATCGGGTTCGTCCAGATTCTGATAAGTCAGTCCCAGAAAAATCAGGCTATAGCCGTGTCCCCAGCTTGTTTCGCGGAAAATCTCAAACTCGTCCAGCACCTGCTGCAGATATTGCCGGGCAATTTGCGGCTGATGAAAGCAAGTGTGCAGATAGGCAAGACAAAACCAGGAACCGACTGCATACAGGTGACACTCCGTATGGAGCGCGAGTTCCTGCACCTGCTCAAACAGATGCGCTGCTTCTCGGAGTTCCCACAGCTCGATCTGGCAGAGTCCGGTGTTGAATAAAGCCAGAATTTCTAAGCTTTTAATTTTATATTCAACGGCGATCGCTCTAGATTTCTCATGGCACCGCATCGCCTGCTGAATTTGTCCGGTGAACCAATACAAATCGCCTAAATGGTTGTGGAGCTTGCTCAGCTCATACCCTGGCTGAACGCGATCGATAATCTGCTCAATTGCGCCCGTCATGCGCTGCAAAATGCCAACGCGATAGGCAGCGACAGCGAGGGTTTCTTCGGGTTCCCAGGGGCTGTGGCGGCGATGCAAAATCACCCGTGCGGCTGCTTCGTAGTCGTTGATCTGCAAACAGTGATAGTAAGCTTCCAGGGCAGTTAAGGCATCGTCGATCGTGCGAATAGTCCTCACTCGCGCTGTCCAGAACAGCACCGCCTGCTGATTTGCCAGTTTCCAGTCTGGAGTTGCTTTTAAGCGGGCGATCGACTCTGCCTGAATTGCCGGATGCAGTCGATATTCTCCCTGACGGTACTCCATCAGAAACCAGTCGCGCAAACAGCGCACAATGCGGGGATGCTGTTCTTCAGGAACATCCCACAGCAAACCAATCAAGCCTTCCGCTGGAACGGTGGCAATATCCTGGAAACGGTAGCAGCCCAGACGACACAGTAAGCGATATGCCTCTGGATAAAGCTGCTGCAGGCGATCGAAGTGGCTGGCAATCAGATCCTGTAAATCGGTTTCGCGCAGCAAATCGTTCTGGTGTGCTTGCCAGTAGGCAGCGAGATCCCCCTCGTAGTCAAGCTGGACAGCGCTGCTGAGGATGGTCATTGCCTTAGCGTTGCCGCGATATGCCTGATGCATCTGCTCTAACGAAGTGAGGTCGGGTGAGATGCGCTGATGTTCAAAGAACTGAGTCCAGGCAGACAGGTCAAGCTGGGGCAAAACATAGGACTGAAGCGCGATCGTCGCCTCATGAACCGGTTCGCGGCTGGTCATTAGCGTCAGAGACTGCGTTGCGGGATCGGTCAGCACCTCCAGCAGTGCCACGTAGCTCCGGTGAGGCTTGAGCAAATGTCCGCTGCGATCGAGTGCTGTTTCAAAGTTGTCGAGCAAAATGCCGACAGACTGCTGCCGCAGCTTTTGCCGCAAACGGTTGAGCGCCAGCCGAAAATCGGTCGTTGGGTCTTCCTGAAAATAGCGCTGCAGCCACTCTTGCACCAGCATTTCTGCCGGAATGAGATTCTGGCTTTCTTTTGCCATCCAGCCTTCAAGCTTCAGTGTAAAGTGATGCTGCTGCAAAAACTCAGATGCCAGCGTGGTTTTTCCCAGTCCGCCTTCTCCCAGGATGAGAATTGCTTTTACACCCTTCTGCCGAAATTCCTCTAGCTCGCTCATTGCCCGTGCCCGCCCAACAAAGCTCATGTTGACGGCTTCCGCAGGGGCGGGACGCTGGGACAGATTGTGATGGCTGCCGTAGCCTGCGATTTTGCGCCAGTCGAGCTTGAGAAGCTGACAGCACTGCTTAAACGTTTCAATGTAGAGCGGTTTGCGCTGAATCAGCCGCTGCCAAGTGGTGAGTGCGGTGCTGCCCAATGCCGATCGAATCACCATTGGACAATCGATCGGATCATCGAGCAAATCGTCCTGCTGGGCATAAAGCTGTTCGCAGACCTGAAGAATTTTGTCTAGCCCCGATCGCGACGGCTTCAGCAAAAAAGCGGGTTCAACAATCAGCGTTGTGCCGCTTCTGCGAATCACATCGACAATTTCGCCCACAGCGATAATCACCTTTTGCGGACAGCGAGCCAGCCACCAGGTGCTATTAAAGTAAACCTGTCCCGTTTTGCGCGGCTGAATTTCACGCTCGACGATCGCCTGCCCCTGCCAGAGTTCTCCCTGCTCATCAGGCATTCGCTGATCAAATCGGTCAGCGTCTAACCCGTTCGGTGGATCAAAGTGCATTCTGATTAACTCCCTGATTCAGACAGCGATGCTGGGAAAACGTGAGCAAGGGCATTTACCTTATTTTCGCGGGTGGTCGCGCAGACAGGCAGCATTTTCAGTGAAAATCTTTAGGGTTACTGCTGGGTTGAGCCGCTTGATGGACATTTGAAATAAGGGGCATTTGAAATGGCGATAGAATGAGGAATTCGATCGAGTACTCTAGATTGAACTATCAATTGATCGATTAATTGATCGATTAATTGAACTATCCATAAGGCATGAATTGAAATGTGAATGGCGATCGGATAACGAAATATCCCGGAATGTAAATCCCAGGACATCCATAACATCAACCCGCAGCAGCAGAGCTAAAACTTTTGCAGGAGCGTTGCGGAGAACGTTCTTACGAAAATGTTGATGTTGCAAGTTCTAGTTGCAAGTTCTATTTGAGATGAGTTTTGCAGAACAGCGATCGGATTTATAGGTGGGTCAATTTGAATATTCTCTACAGTAACGGCTGTTTCAAGTCCAGAAATATCGTTCGCTATTTCTCTGGTGAATTGGAAAGAATGCGCTAAGACCCGGTTTTATCGCTTTTTTCACTCTGGTTAGGGACAGGGGGTGTGGGGGCAAAGCCCCTGCACTCCAATTTTTGACTTCATTAGCCTGGAAAAGGCTGTAGCGGGTGATTAATGACTGCAATAAGCGGATGATAAATGCTGTCTGCGTTCCGTAGGGACTGTCCATCGATAGAAAAAGCTGCTCTCGTTGGGGGTTCTTCCTGAACTTCGTCTGCAAAAGAGCAGGGTATACGGTAGCGGTATTGCTGAGATGTGTTGCTGGGATTATGGGATTAATGGAGCGATCGCAAAGAAATTGCTTTGGGCTCAGCATGTCTTTGGCTCAGTTTGCCGGGTTGTGCTGCAAAGTGGGGCTACTTTCGACATCAGCGGCTTTCAAGAAACCGAAGCGATCGAACGGGAAAAAGCAAAATACAGCTCGACCAATAATATGCTGGCGCGGCAAAAAGCCCCAAACATGGGAATCGTTGCTGTTGTTGCGGTTGTCGCCCATGACAAAGTATTGGTCTGCTGGAACGCGAACCGATTGCATCTCGTAGGCAGGCGGTTCAGCGATATAGGGTTCTGTCAGGGGTTGACCGTTGATCAGAACGCTGCCCTGCATAATTTGCACCACGTCTCCTGGCGTGCCAATCACCCGTTTAATAAATGCTTTATCTGGCGCATAGCCATACTGCTGAAGCTGAGGCGGCGGGTCAAAGACGACAATCTCACCCTGCCGGGGCGATCGAAACCGATAGGCAACTTTCTCCACCACCAGCCGATCGCCGATTTGCAGGGTCGGCAGCATTGAATCTGAGGGAATGTAGCGCGGCTCTGCCACAAATAGCCGAATCACGATCGCCAGCACCAGCGCGATCCCTAGAATCTGCAGATTATCTCGCTGTCCTTTTGAGAGGCGCGACCACCCGAAACCGGACTGTTTTTCAGCCGAAATTTCAGCGTTTGCGGGTTCAGCATTGGGAGTGGAGACGTTTTGAGGTTCAGAAGCCATCGTGTAGAGCCAATTTCGATCGATCGATAGACCATCCCAACCTTACAATTTTTTTACTTGCATTCCCAGGTAAAGGTGTAAATCAGGTGTAAATTATGGCAAGTTCAGAGCCGATCGATTTAAAGCCCCCTTCAGAGCAGGCAGATCCAGAGCAGGCAAATTCGGAGCAGTGGTATATCGTCAAACAGGAAAGTGGCGTTTGTCAAATTGTGCCGATCGCGGCAGCGCCTGAAGCCTCTGGGCTGGGTGATGGAGAGAAATGGGGACCGTTTAAGTCTCAGGGAGAGGCGATCGCACGTCGGGTGGGGCTGATTCGGGCTGGGAAGTGTCAGCCGTTGTAAAGTGTCCTCATCCCCTAAAGTACTAATTATTGACTTATTGACCCGCCATCATTGATCAGCCATCCTCACTGCCCCTATGCCCTTCCGATCGCTCACTCTCTCCGCCACCCAGCTCACAGAATCCACTTCGATCGCCCTTGCTCAATCGATCTACGTTCAGGCAATTCAAACCCCGCTGCAGCCCGAACCGATCGAGACGGCTTTTGTGTATCGAGCGGGAAAGCAAAAAGAACAGCCGATCGTATTACTGCACGGGTTTGATAGCTCCGTTTTTGAGTTTCGGCGGCTCTTACCCCTGCTCGCAGAACAGCAAGACACCTGGGCGATCGATCTGCTGGGCTTTGGGTTTACCGATCGTCCCGCAGGCGTTCCGTTTAGTGCAGCGGCAATTAAAACGCACTTTTACTACACCTGGAAAACGCTGATGGGTCAGCCGATGGTGCTGGTGGGGGCTTCGATGGGAGGTGCAGCGGCGATCGATTTTGCCCTGACCTACCCGGAAGCGGTGTCGCGGCTGGTGCTGATTGATAGTGCAGGCTATTCGGCAGGTCCACCCCTGGGCAAATTTCTGGTTGAGCCGCTGGGCAACTGGGCAACGGCATTTTTGCGCAGCCCAAAAGTGCGGCGGGATGTGAGCCTGAAGGCGTATGCTGACCCGCAGTTCGTGACCGACGATGCGTTAACCTGTGCCGCGCTCCATCTGGAACATCCCCAGTGGCAAAAGGCGCTGATTGCGTTCACCCGCAGCGGGGGCTATCGTTCCTTTCGCCAACAGCTCGCCCAGCTTCAGCCGCCAACGCTGATTTTGTGGGGAAAAGACGATCGGATTCTGGGCACTCAGGACGCAACTCGTCTGCATCAGGCAATTCCCCAAAGTCGGCTGGTCTGGATCGATCGCTGTGGGCATGTGCCCCATCTGGAGCAGCCGCAGCGCACCGCCAATCATATTCTGAAGTTTTTGAATTGAGAATTTTGCAGCGAAATCGATCAGGAATACTTCGGAGGAAGCATCTTTGCTGCCCTGCCTGACGCTGGCGTGATATTGTTAAAGCTCTCTCCTATCTGAACGATCGAGGAAAGCTGCGGTGAAATCGTCTGCTTCCAAAGTATTGGTCATCCTGAATGGCAAGGGCGGCGTGGGTAAAACGACAACAGCAGTCAATCTGGCAGCAGTGTTTGCAGAAACGTTTCGGGTGCTGCTGGTTGATGCCGACCCGCAGGGGTCTGCAAGCTGGTGGGTGGAGCGCAGTCAGGGCAGTTTGGGGTTCGACTTGTCGCAGGAAGCTGATCCAACCTTGCTGACCGGGCTACGGCGTGTCAAAGACTATCAGCTTATTGTGGTGGATACTCCTCCCGCACTGGACTCGGAATCTTTAAGCGCAGTCATTCCGGCTGCGGATTATCTGATTTTGCCAACGCCCCCCGCCCCAATGGATTTGTCAGCTCTGATCGAAACGGTGAAGCGCACGGTGATTCCGGCTCAGGTTCCCCATCGGGTGCTGCTGACGCGCGTTGATCCGCGCAGTTTGGCAGAGGCACTGGAAGCACAAAACACACTGCTGGAAATGGGCATTCCTGCCTGTCACGCTTTTATTCGGTCGTATAAAGCACACGAACGGGCAGCACTAGAGGCGCAGTCGGTGATCCAATGGCGCGGCAAAAATGGCAGAGAAGCAGAAGCAGACTATCGGCGCGTTGCGGAGGAAGTGCAGCGAGACTGGGCATAATTCTTGCGATCGGAATTGTTGAGAAGATTTTCATTCGGAATGGGCGGGAAAGGCTAGAATTTGAAGGGATTGGAGGCACCTATGGCAAAGAAGCGGCTTTCGGATTTACTGCGAGAAGAAGTCAACAAATCGGCAGACGAGGCAGAAGACAGAGGAGAAAATAAAGGAGGGCAGTCGGCTGAGCCTGCTGAAGCTTCTACTGGCGCAGCGGCAGAATCAGCGAAAGCAACCGAAAAACCGTCTGCAAAATCGTCTGCGGCTAGCTCCCAGCAATCTTCAGCCAGCAGTGAGGATGCCGAAACGCCTGCTGAAGCAAAACCAGCAACGCCGCAGGGAGAACCGCTTCGCCTTGGCGTTCACCCCAGTCAGCAGAAAAAACCGTCCAGTGAATCATCTGCTCCTGGCTCCCCTGATACCGCTTCCCCCGATCCCGCTTCCCTCGATACTGGTTCCTCGACCCAGTCCGGGCGGCGCAGCACTCCCACCAAAGCCGAACTCGAAACCACGATCGCCGAACTCAAAACTCAGCTTGAAGCAGCGCAGCAGCAAGAAAAGCAGCAGGAAAAGCAGGTTGCTGAGCAGATCGATCGCCTTCAGGCAGAAGTGAAGCGGCAGCAGTCGGTGATCGAGCAGCTTCAGACGGAAATGCAGCAGTCCCAGTCCCTCAAAGCCGAACTGGAAGAGGCGAGACAAGTGATCCTCAAGCTTTCGGAGATCAACGCTAAGCCTGTGGATGCCAAATATGCCAGCAAGGACGGCAGCAAAGACGCAAATGGCACGACTGCCGCTGCACCGCTTCATTACGTCAAGGCAGGAGAATCAAAACCGATCGACTCCCAACCCACCACCAGCAGATCCGGCGCACCGCTTGTCCCCGCTCCCAGCAACGCGGCTGAGCCAGAGCTAGAGTCAAAGCCAGTTCAGCTTAAGATGCCTCAGTCCAGCCAGGATGCAGGCAAGCTCGCCCCACCACAGCCCAGCCGCCACCAGCAGGAGCTTCGCCGCATTCTCGACCATCCGACCCGACCCGGTTCCCTGCCGCCCATGTCTACGCCGCCCGTTTCTAAGCCAGAAAAGGAAGACAAAAAGCTGAGCGAAACAGATATGGGCTGGGTGGATTGAGTCGATTGAGAGTCGTTAAGATAGACAAAGCCCGTATTACCGAACGTGAAGCTTCATGACCTCAACCCTGATCGGTTCTTCTTCTGGTCTTAACGCACCCCTGAATGCGCCGACAACTCATCACTTGCCGAATGGACTGACGATCGTTGCTGAACAGATGCCTGTTGATGCAGTGAACCTGAGCCTCTGGGTCGGGATCGGTTCTGCGATCGAAACCGATGAAATCAACGGCATGGCTCACTTCCTGGAGCACATGATCTTTAAAGGAACCCGACGCTTGCCGAGCGGGGTGTTTGAGCGAGAAGTCGAGCAGCGCGGAGCCGCCACCAACGCTGCTACCAGCCAGGACTATACCTACTACTACATCACCTCAGCTCCTCAAGATTTTGCAGCACTGGCTCCCCTCCAGATCGAGGTTGTGCTGAATGCTGCGATTCCAGACGATGCCTTTGAACGAGAGCGATCGGTCGTCCTCGAAGAAATTCGCCGCTCTGAAGACAACCCCCGCCGCCGCACCTATGCTCGATCGATTGAAGCCGGATTCGATCGCCTGCCCTATCGCCGCCCCGTCCTGGGACCCGCCAGCGTGATTGAGCACCTGAAGCCGCAGCAAATGCGCGATTTTCACGGAACCTGGTATCGTCCTCAGTCTATGACTGCTGTTGTCGTCGGAAATTTACCTGTCGATCGACTGATCGAAATTGTTGCACAGGGCTTTGAGGCAGCGCAGTCGGGTCACTCTACAGCGCCGGTGTTGCCCACGCCCAGTTTTCCTGCAAGCAGCCCCGAAGCTCCCTTTACCGCTGTCAGCCGCCAGGAGTTTGAAGATGACGGTTTGCAGCAGGCGCGTCTGGTGATGATGTGGCGCGTTCCCGGTATGGTTGAGCTGCAGGAAACCTACGCGCTGGATGTGCTGGCTTCAGTTCTGGCTCGCGGACGCACAGCTCGTTTAATTCGGGATTTGCGCGAGGAGCGGGGCTTGGTGTCCAGCATTTCGGTCAGCAACATGACCTATACGCAGCAGGGCTTGTTCTACATTTCGGCGCAATTGCCCACCGAAAATATCCCAGCCGTGGAAGCCGCAGTGCAGCAGCATATTCGCCAGCTTCAGACCGAGCCAATCCGAGACTTTGAAATTCAGCGCATTCGCACCCTGGTTGCCAATCGCTTTATCTTCGGCAATGAAACCCCAAGCGATCGCGGCAGTCTCTACGGCTATTACCAGGCTGTTTTGGGCGATCTGGCTCCCGCACTGACCTATCCGGCACAAATTCAGGCACTGGAGGCGATCGACCTGCAGCAAGCCGCGCAACGCTACCTCAATCCCGATGCCTATCGCGCGGTGATTCTCAAGCCAGCCCTTTCCTAGTTTGATTGGTGCTGATAAGTAGGTGGATTGTTATGATCTGTGAGATAGAGGGGGTCTGGGGCTTCGCTCCAGGGCGGGGC
>Ga0224722_1002178_pt1 | contig 10522 bp, 11 predicted proteins | sample Balambano_FR1_Me_FD_161646 | JGI IMG/M metagenome (GOLD analysis project Ga0224722, IMG submission 161646) | Freshwater sediment microbial communities from Lake Towuti, South Sulawesi, Indonesia - Balambano_FR1_MetaG | ecosystem: Environmental > Aquatic > Freshwater > Lake > Sediment | place...
TGCCGACTCAATTATCCAGCGCGAGCGCGATGACGACATCGGCCACGTTGGTGCCAGTGGGGCCGGTCATGATCAGGTCGCCGAGCTGTTGAAAGAAATGGTAGCTGTCGTTGCGGTCGAGGTAAGCCTGCGCGTCGAGGCCGAGCGCCTGCGCGCGCCGCACAGTGTCGGCATAGGCGATGGCCCCGGCCGCGTCGGTCGGCCCATCGGTGCCATCGGTGCCGAGCGCGGCGATGGCCATACCCCTCTCCCCTTGGGGGAGGGGGGACAAGCGCAACGCCGCCGCCAGCGCCAGCTCCTGGTTACGCCCACCCTGGCCCTCGCCGTGGATCGTCACTGTCGTCTCGCCGCCGTAGATGAGGCAGAGGGGCGGGGGGGCAGAGGAGCGCGGCGCGTCATCTTCTCCCCAACTCTCTGGCACCTCTGCTCCCATTAGCTCTCGCGCGATCTCTTCGCCGCGCAGGCGCGCTTCGCCGCGCAACTCCGTCGTGATCACATGCGGCACGAGGCCGAGGTCGCGCGCGGCTTCGGCCACAGCGTTGCACGCCTGGGTGTTGTTGCCCACCAGCACGTTGTGCGCGCGCGGGTCGTTGGTCAGCCCACTGGCGATCACGTCGAGCGGGTCGCCGATCACATCGCTCAGGATCAGTCCGATCACCTGCCCGGGCCGCGCCAGGCGCACCAGTCCGCCGGCCTTCAGCCGGTCCAGCCGCGAGCGCACCGCGTTCATCTCGTGGATGTCGGCCCCGCTGCGCAACAGCGCGTCGTTGATGGCGCGCATCGTGCCGAGCGAGATGCCAGCCTGCGGCGCGACCAGCAACGCCGAGGCCCCGCCGCTGACGCAGGTGATGACCAGCGTGCGCTCGGCGCAACCTTGTAACGCCGCGCACACGGCTTCGCCGCTGCACAGGCTGTTTTCGTCGGGGATGGGATGGCCGGCCTCGATGACGAGCAGCGGAGCGGAGGAGCAGGGGGGCGGAGGAGAACTCCCGCGCTCCTCTGCATGGCCGTATTTGGTGACGACGACCGCGCGCGACAACCGATCACCGAGCAACCGGGCAACCTCATTCGCCATCGGCACAGACGCCTTGCCCGCCGCGATCAGCCGGATATCGTCGAACTGCGCCAGATCGTAGCGCTGAGCAGCCACGTACAGCATGTCGCCGTCACGGCGCACGTGACGGCGGATGGCTTCGGCCGGGTCGGCAGCTCGCAAGGCAGCGGCGATGAGTTTGTCGAGGGTGCGACGCAGGTCGGTCATGGGGTAAATGGTAAATGGTAATTGGTAATTGACGATGCAATTACCAGTTACCAATTACCAACTCACGTGACGAATCGTGTGAGTGCTCAAACGCAAAATGTTGTCAGTTCTCGTCTATGCACTGAACGAGACCCTTCGCTAGCGCTCAGGTGACGACCAGCATGCCGCCACGCTGAGGTGGACTCCACCTGACTTATGCAAGAGGTCTAATTGCTCACTGCTGGCGGACGTTGCGCGATTGTCGCTTTGTTTCGGCGCGACCGGCGGATCAACGCAAACAGAATCACAAACGGGATGACCACGATCAACAGCAACGGTGCAACGGCGATCACGAGCCAGATGCCGACGCTGACCAGACCTTGCAGCGATGCGATCAGCGCCTCGACCGCGTTCTTGGCCACGCCGGCCGGCTGCCAGCCGCCCACGTCCACCGGTTGGGCCAGCGCATCGGGGATCAGGTTGACCGAGATGGTCGCCAGCGCCGCCGATTGCGACAGATACTTCATGCGGCCCTTGATCTGCTCGATCTGCCCACGGATGGCCGTCAGCTCGCGATACACATTGAGCACGTCCTCGGTCTTGCTGGCCTGCTTCAGGATTTGCTGCAACTGCGCCTCGGCTGCTTCCAGATTTTTCAACTGCGCGTCGAGGTCAACGAATTCGGCCGTCACGTCTTCGCCGCGCACACTCTCGTTGCGCACCTCGACGGCCAGCGTGCGGATGTCGCTCAGCGCCTGATCGAACTGCGCCGCGTCCACGCGCAGCGTCACTTGGCCCTGCATCTCGTCCTCGTAGCGCGATGTGCTGGACGACACGATGAAGCCACCGTGGCTGCCCGCAATCTTGCTGATGGCGTCGAGCTGGGTCAGGGTGTCCGTGACGATCAGCGTCATGTCAGCCGTGCGAATGATCAGCCTGGGCTGACCGGGTTGCGACTGGCCAGCCGCGGGTGCAGCCGTCGCCGCTGGGGCTGGCAGCGCTGCGCGTCCTGCCTCAGCTTCGTAGGCCATGCCGCCCGACATGGCGGGCATGGGCGGCGCAGCGGGCGCTTCGGCTGCCTGGGGTGCAACCGGTGCGGCGCATGCCGCCAGCAAGGATGTAATCAAACCAAGCGCGGTCACGCGCAGCGCAAACGATGTTCTAACGAACATGGCTCATCCCTCCGTAAATGACTAAAGTGAAGCAGCAACTCCATGACGCTGGAGTGCGTATCAAGTTCCACGACCAGCCTAAACCCACGGCGACGAAGCGGATTGACAGCGGGTTGATAAAGATCAAACAGATTGCGCCGTCAGGCTGCCGTCATGTGGCGCAGGCCCGCTGGCTATAATCCTGCGCAATTCCCTGTTTTTGAACACATGCACACGTTTGAACGCAAGACGGTGACGCACCGGAGGTAACTGATGGCTTCGCTCATTGACAAGGTCAGCACACTCATTCAAGCAAACCTGCACGCGCTGGTGGACAACGCGCTCAAGTCGAATTCGATGGCGGTGATTGACCAATACATCCGCGACGTGGACAACAACCTCGACGCGCTGGAGGACGCAGCCGCGACGGTCGGCGGCCAGGTCAAGACCCTCGAACGCAAGCGCGAGGAATATAAGAAGCAGATGGATCAGCTTGATCGCAACATTGATCTGTTCCTCACCCAGAACAAGGCCGATCTGGCGCGCGCGGCTCAGGCCAAGCTAAACTCGGTCAAGGGCCTGTATGACACCTACAACACGCAGTTGGAGCGGCAGCAAAAGGAGTACAAGTCGCTGCTGGATGCTCGACTGAAGCTGCAAGCCAAGCTGACCACCATCCGCCAGCAGCGCGAGGAGATGGTGGCGTTGCTCGACCTGGCCAAGGCCAAAGAAATCACCAACAAGGCCATCAAGTCGCTCGACGACCTGGCCGGGGTGGGCGATGCCGACGTGGCGCGCATGGCCGATAGCATCCGCACCCGGCTCGATCAGGCCTCGGCCCGGGCCGAGATGGCCGCCACCAACCTCGACGCGCAGATGGACGACGCTCTCGGCAGCGGCGAACTCGACGCGCAGCTCGAAGAGCGCAAGCGGCGGCTGGGCATCAACCAGTAATTTTCGATTGCCGATTGCCGATTGCCGATTGCCGATTGCCGATTGCAAATTGGCGCGCCACTCGAACAGTGAGCCAATCCAAAATCGGCAATCAAAAATCGAAAATTCATGAATGACCTGCGCCAGCGCACGCGCGGCAAGCTGATTCAGAACGCGATCTTCAGCCCGCTCAGCGCGCTCCTCATCGCCGCCGGCATCATCCTCGTTGGCTTGCAGGTGCCGATCCCGGTGCTCACCGACGTGCTGGGCGTGCCGCCGGTGGCATGGCTGGCGGGCATCGTGCCGCTGTGGCTGGGTGTGGTGGGCGCAAACGTGGCCAGCAAGAGCGCGGGCGAACAGGCTGTGTCGCAGGTGCTGCGTGAGCAGTTCGATGTCAACCGCATCACTACCCCCAGCCTGCGCATGAACGTCGGCCAGGCCATCGCCTACCGCGAGCGGATTGACAAGGCCGTGACGCGCTTTGCCGATTCGGGCATGCAGGGCCGCATGCAGGATGTGGCCAATCAGGTCGAGGAGTGGGTGCGCAGCATCTACGCCCTGTCAAGCCGCCTGGATGCCTTCCAGCACGACAGCGTCATCAAGAACGACCTGCAAAGCGTGCCCGACTCGATCAAGAAGCTGAAGCAGCGCCTCAACAACGAAGACAACGAGGCGATCCGGCATGAGCTGAACGACACCATCGCCCGGCGGCAGGCCCAATACAACAGCCTGCTCAAACTGGAGACCACAATGGAGCGGGCGGAATTGCAACTGGAGAACACGCTGACTGCGCTGGGCACGGTGTATTCGCAGATGCTTCTGGTGGATGCAAAAGACGTGGATAGCAGCAAGGCCCAGCGCCTGCGCGACAACATCGCCGAGCAGGTGAACTCGTTGCAAGACGTGCTGTCGTCCATGGACGAGGTCTACGCCGGCGACGGGCTTGATCAACAGTCGCGCCTGCGCGCCAACATGGGCGCGCAGGCGCAGTGAACAGTGCGCAGTGAACAGTGCGCAGTCGCGCCTAACATCCCTCTAACCCATGTGGGGTATGGTCACGGCGAGGAGGTGATCAATGGATTTTGCGCAATCGTTGTTCAGTTTGATTGCCAGCCCCAACGTCGCCTATGTCTTGCTGGTGTTGGGGTTGCTGGCGTTGGTGATTGCCATCGCCACGCCGGGCAGCGGCTTTGTCGAGATCACGGCCGCAGTGTGCCTCGTGCTCGCCCTCATTGGCCTGTCGCAACTGCCGGTTAACCTGGCCGGCATCCTGCTCATCCTGCTCGGCATCGGGTTGTTCATCATGGACATCAAGGTGCAGAGCGGCTTGGTGGCGCTGGGCGGCGCGCTGGCGCTGGGGCTTGGGTCGTTGTTTTTGTTCCGGCCCAACGAGCAAGCCGTCACCGTGTCGTGGTGGCTGATTGCAGTGGCCACGCTCGGTTCGGCGGCGCTGTTCGGCCTGGGCATCCAACGCGCCATCCGCGCCATGCATCTGCCGGTGCGTATCGGCGCGGCCGATCAGATCGTCGGCGAGAGTGGCGTCATCAGGCTGCCGGTTTTGGAGTCGAACAGGCTGACCGGCACGGCGCAGATCGGCAGCGAGTTGTGGTCGGTGAGGGCCGATGCGCCGTTGGCAGAAGGCGCGCAGGTCATCGTTGAAGAGGCCGAGGGGCTGGTGCTGAAAGTCCGGCCAAAGTGATTGCACAAGTCAGGCGGCGTGCGGACGGCCGGCTTACAACCTTGACGGAGGTTTGACATGGAAATTCTGAGTTTGATCGTTGTGCTGTTTCTGCTGGCGGTCGCGTTGTTCGTGATCACCGGTGTGTTCTCATCGTTCATCCGCGTAGCGCGCGAATACGAGCGGTTTGTCGTCTTCCGCCTCGGCCGCTCCATCGGCGTGAAGGGGCCGGGTGTGGTCATCCTGCTGCCGGTGCTCGACAGCGCCACCAAGGTGGACCTGCGCGAGCAGTTCATGGAGGTGCCGCAGCAGACCGGCATCACCAAGGACAACGCGCCAATCAGCATTGACTTCCTGATCTATTGGAAGGTGTCTGACCCCGAGCGCAGCGTCTTGCAGGTGGGTAACTTTGCGGCGGCGTCGCAGGGCATTGCCACCACCACGTTGCGCGCCGTCATCGGCGATATCACGCTGGATGATGTATTGGCCCAACGCGAACGCATCAACCAGTTGCTGCGCAGCAAACTGGACGAAGTGACCGAGCGCTGGGGCGTGAAGGTGACCGCGGTCGAGATCCGCGAGATCGTGCCGCCGCGCGAGGTGCAGGACGCCATGAACCGGCAGATGAGCGCCGAGCGCACCCGCCGCGCCGTGGTGACCGAGGCCGACGGTCAGCGCGAGGCGGCCATCGCCCGCGCTCAGGGCGAGAAGCAGGCGGCGATCTTGAAAGCCGAAGGTCAGAAGGAATCAGCCATTCTGGAAGCCGAGGGTCTGAAGATGTCGCAAGCGCTCAAGGCCGAAGGCTTTGCGATGGCGCTCCATCAGTTGAACGAGTCGGCCAGCGGCGCAGACAGTAACACCATGCTGCTGCAATACCTGGACACGCTCAAGGCGATGGGCAACAGCCCGGCGACCAAATACATCTTCCCGATGGAATTTACGCAGTTGGTGCGGCCCCTCGCGGCGATGGCGGCCGGCATGACGGCAAGTGAAGTGCCGCACGTGGCCGGGAACGGCAAGGTGGCTGACGGGCAGGTTGCCAAGTAAGTTCGCGCGTGATACCCGACTAGCCCTCCTGGGCTGTGCTTTAACGTCAGTTCTGGATAACGCGGCGGCTGTCATGCTGAGCGCGCCACCGTTCCCGGCAGACTCTGGCATTGTGCGCGCGAAGCATCTCTGCGCCGGCCAAAGTGCATGTCGGCTGAGATAGAGATACTTCGCGCGCAGTCACCGATTGGCAGGCATAGGCTTCACGGCGCGCTGCTCAGAAACATGCCTTCGTCCGTAGGGGTCGCTCTACCCCATGCGGGGCACAAGTCCGTAGCGACCCTGATAACCCGACGACGGCGCGCTACGGTAGCCCATTCGGGCCATCCAGAGCGCGCCCTACCGTTTCTGCCGCACCGTCTGGCCTGCGGCCATCTCGAACTCAGCATGACAGAGTTACGCTCAACCCTTATCTAGAACTGACCTTGCTTTGGCTTTGCCCCCGACCTTGAAATCGGGGGCAATTTATGCCAAGCGTCTGCGAGACTGCCCTTCTCGTTGTGATGAGTTGCTGCGCAAGTCAGGACGTTGATCACTACCGCCGCAGAGTGTCAAACAGACAATAAGTCATGTAGAAACGGGAGACAATCTGCGATGGTGTCAACACAACAACGGGAACAATTGGAAGAGCGCTTCGACAGCGTGGACAAGCGCATCACGCGCTGGATGGCGAAATATGGCATCGTGCTGCTGCGCATCGGCCTGGGGGTGGTGTTCTTCTGGTTTGGTGTGATCAAGTTTGTGCCCGGCCTCAGCCCGGCCCAGGACCTGGCCGCGCGCACCATCGAGATGTTGACCTTCGGCCTGGTGCCGCCGGGCATCAGCGTGCCGGTGCTGGCCGCGTGGGAATGCTTGATCGGCCTTGGACTGATCACCGGCAAGTTCATGCGCATCACGATCTTTCTGTTGCTGGCGCAGATGCTGGGCACGATCACGCCGCTCTTTCTGTTCCCGGCCGAGACCTGGCGCGTATTCCCCATCTCGCCCACGTTGGAAGGTCAGTACATTATCAAGAACATCGTGCTGGTGAGCGCGGCGTTGGTGATCGGCGCGACCGTGCGCGGCGGCTACGTGCTGGCCGACCCGAGGGATTGCAAATAATCCACTACGCGTTTGCCGCCGGAGAAGGAGCGACAATTGCCCGCATCCACGGCAGATGCTCCATGACGTGCTCGGAGGTGTTGCCGACCACCCAATTCAAAATCGGCGCGCCGCTGTCGGTGTTGGTGTCGAAGGGCTGGTAGTGTGAATACGTTCGATGCAGGTCGTCGTCGCTCAGCTCACTCAACACGGCCAGAAAGCGCGTTTGTGATTCGTCGAACATCGTCTGCACTTCATGGGGTGATTTGTCCCTGTGTTGCTGAAAGATCACATCGTTGATCGTGTCAATGGCGTTGGAGTCAACGAACTCGCTGGAGAGGCCCATCGCCGGCCAGCGCGGCTGGTAGCGCAGTAACGCCGTGATGCCATCCTGCCAAACGGCCAGGTGCGCCACGTGATCCTTCACTGCCCAGCCCGCCGCGTCGCGCGGGTGTGACCACTGGTGTGGCGACAGCGAATCAAGAAATGTTTCCAGTTGCGGGTTCGCCTTAGCCAGGCTGTCGAGCAGGTGTTGCTTGGTGGTGATCCACTCCATGAGCCGGAGTGTAGCCGCGCTGACGAGAATCGGCGATTGCCAAGCGCCCGCACCGATGCGTAGAATGGCAACTGTGATGGAAGCGCCCTTGCCGCATGAATCTTCAAACACCGTAAACACGGTCATCATCTTGATCGGCCCGATTGGCGCGGGTAAAAGCACCGTGGGGAAGCTGCTTTCGGAGAAACTGGGACTGCCGCAAATCGAGACCGACGAGTTGCGCTGGAAGTATTACGAAGAGATCGGCTACGACGCTGCGTTGGCCCGGAAGAAGAACGAGACAGAAGGATTTTGGAGCATGTATCAGTATTGGAAGCCGTTTGAGGCCCACGCAGTTGAACGGCTGCTCGCTGACTACCCGGCCGGGATCATTGACTTTGGCGCGGGGCATTCGGTGTATGAAGATGACGCGCTTTTTGCGCGGGTCAAAAAGCTGTTGGCGCCCTATCCCCACGTGATCCTGCTGTTGCCATCACCCAACCCAGAAGAATCACTTGAAATCTTGAGCGCGCGCGAGCCGTGGTTGCGTGACATGAAGCCCAACATCAACGAACACTTCATTAGGCATCACTCCAACCGCCATTTGGCGAAGCATGTCGTCTATACCAAAGACAAGATGCCCGAACAGACTTGCGAGGAAGTCCATCGCCTGGTGACGTAGTAACGGCCCGTTACGCGTCACCCGTCGCTCAACTCTTTTCGGCTTCCACCCTCTCGCAATACTTCGTCACCTGCGCCTCGGCTTCGCGCGCCACCCAACCCAATTCGCGCGCAATAGCCTGTGTGATGGCTTTGCCACGCCTCAGTCAATGATTTTGTTTGCGAAACTACGAATCCACATTGTAGAGATAATTGTCAATAGTCAAAATTATGGAGAGTAGCACGAGTCGTCTGTCACTGCTGGATTCGGTCACAGGCATCCGCACATACCGCTCTGTCGATGAGATATTGAGTGCTAATGAAGCTTGGGCGCATCAACATCTCCTATTGAAAGCTTGGAAGGAACTTCAACTCACGTCGGTGTGCTCAATCAATGGATTGCCCACTGTGTACGTGCGTAACAACTCGCAGGCTTTGACACCGCAAGATATCGCCGAGTTGCATCGGAAGTTTTGGAATCAGGGTCTTGCGACTGTATTTTTGCTGCTTGATCCCAATCGCATTCGTGTATTCTCAGCTATGGTTGCCCCCATTGATCCATTAAAAGCGACCGAAGCTGATATTGCAGAGAGTCTGTTGGTTGAGGCAATTGATGATGCTACACAAGCTGCTCAGGATGATCTTGTTCTAAAGATAGCTACAGGACAATATTACACTTCCAAATCCGACTGGTTCGATCCAGATCAGGCGATTGACTCGTATCTCTTGCGCAATCTTGAAGCGGTGCGCGACGAATTGATTCGTGACAATGCTAACGGCAGACTTGCTGCCGTTACAGCGCACGCATTTTTAGGCCGAATTCTGTTTGTTTGCTATCTGTGCCATCGTGGCATCATCAATCTCTCCACTTACTTCCCCAATACGAACTGGCGGGTCGTATGCTGAGAGTTGTGTAACGGGAGTCCGATAATCGCGCTTGCAAAAGTTACCAGCTAAAGCGAGCGAGATCACCATGACTCCCGAGATCAAGGTTAATGAGCCAAGCCCGATCAGTCAAGACGAATTTCATGATGTGTTTCATGGCCTGATGGCCGAGAAGATGCGCGCCGCCGTGCGGCTGACGTTGACAGCAATCATGAACGAGGAAGTTGAAGCGTTTGTTGGCGTGCCTTACGGCGAGCCAAGTCCAACCCGGCGGGATTACCGCAACGGCTACTACCAACGCGACTTGGTGACGACGGTTGGCAAGATCGACAGTTTGAACGTGCCACGCACACGCGGCCTCAATGGCGGTGGCTTTCGGACTCAGGTGTTCGAGCAGTATCAGCGCCGACAACGCGAGTTGGACATCGCCATTGGTGAAATGTTCGTCAAGGGTATCAGCATGGCAGGTGTCGGGCAGGTCATGACGACGTTGACGAGCCAATCGGTCAGTCCGTCAGCGGTGTCGCGGGTGCATCATGGGTTGGAAGCCGAGTATGAGCAGTGGAAGGCCAGAACGCTGTCCGAACGATACGTGTATATCTTTGCCGATGGCACGTATTTCAGCGTGATTTACGACGGCACAAGCAACAAGACGCCCATCCTGGCGCTGATCGGCATCACCGAAGCCGGCAAGCGCGAGTTGATTGGGTTCACAATTGGCGAGCGCGAGAACCAGGGGGCTTGGGAGAACCTGCTGGACGACATCAAGACCCGCGGTGTTAAGCAGGTCGACCTGTGGATCACCGACGGGCATCAAGCCATGCTGGGCGCGATTGCTCTCAAGTTCCCGGACAGCCGTCGGCAGCGCTGCATGCTCCACAAGCTGAACAACGTCCTGGCGCATGTGCCCGAGAAACAACGCGACGCGGTCGAGGCCGAGTTCAAGGCTATCTTTTACCAAGACAATCGTGTCAAAGCTGACCAATGCGCCGAAGCCTTTCGCGAGAAATATCGGTCGCACTTCCCGACGGCTGTGGAGTGCATGCAGCGCGACTGGGAGGCCTGCCTAACGTTCTACGACTTCCCAGAGTCGCATTGGCCGCGCATCCGGACGACCAATGTGATTGAGCGCATGTTTGAAGAGGTGAAGAAGCGTTCCAAGAAGATGGCCGCCGCTTTCAGGAACGAGAACAGTTGCCTGCTGTTGTTCTTCGCCGTCGTGCGCGGCCTCAAGTTTCAAAACGTCGTCATGCCATACGAGCCATACGAGCCGCGATGATCACTGCCCGTTACACAACTCTTGACAAACCACC
>Ga0224722_1002181_pt1 | contig 10512 bp, 6 predicted proteins | sample Balambano_FR1_Me_FD_161646 | JGI IMG/M metagenome (GOLD analysis project Ga0224722, IMG submission 161646) | Freshwater sediment microbial communities from Lake Towuti, South Sulawesi, Indonesia - Balambano_FR1_MetaG | ecosystem: Environmental > Aquatic > Freshwater > Lake > Sediment | place...
GATCCGGATTACAGAAATAAGGGATTGAGTCGATTTCTTATGGAAAAAGTAATGGAGGAATTAAATGGAAAGTGTGATTTTATATATCTTTATGCGAATAATTCTGCAGTGGATTTTTATCCAAAATTTGGTTTTGATACAGTTAAAGAATTTGAATGTTTTAAATCGATACGTAAGAAAAGCGGTTGTCAAAGTGAACAGTTAAATATGGATATTCAATCGAATAGAGATAGACTCTATGAGTATGCGAAAAATTCAACTGTTTTTGGAAAGCTGTCCATGCAAGAAAATGCTGATCTTGTTATGTTTTATTGTATTTCTTTTTTAAAGAAAAATGTTTACTTTATACCCTCGCTAAATGTCATTGCAGTGGCGAAATTTGGCGAAAATAAATTTCAATTGTTGGATGTTTTCGGCGAAGCTAATGTTGAATTAGATGAAATAATATTTTCCTTGATTGATGGTAAACCATATGAGGTATCTTTAGGATTTACGCCGAAAGAAGCTTATTCTTATAAAATCAGGGAGATTACCGGAGGAGATACTTTATTTATTCAAAAAGGAAAGACGCTATTATTTGATAATAAACTCATGTTTCCGGTGTTGTCTCATGCTTGATAATACTCAAACTAAAAATGAATGCTATTTTTAATTATCAAATAGCACTGCCATTGAAATGTGATTCTCATATTTGTTGTCAACTCGAACAGCGTTACGATGGAGCCCTTCAATAAAAAAGCCCATTTTTTCATAAAGAGCAATAGCACGTTTATTCCCTTCACGTACAGTCAGTTCTACGCGCGTCAACCCGATTTGTTTTGCTTTTTCAAGAGCGGCACGAATAAGTGCTTCACCGATACCTTGACCACGATATTCGGATAAAATACCGATACCTAATCTGCCAGAATGCAAGAAAACGGGTCTTTCTAAGGATGCAATATCACACCATCCAACTACTTTATCATTACATAATGCTACAAAATGAGGTCTGTCTTCTATTATGTTTTTTAATACAAATGCACGTGACATTTCTATGGGAGGGCCTTCTAAAAAAGCCAAGTATTTTTTTCTTTTGCTAGACTGTTTACAGCAGAACAAAAACCCTCTATCTCTTTTTCAGAGATCGGGACGATTGAATAATTTTTATTAGATTTCATGATTTCACCGGATTAATTTCTTTAAAAACATAATAATATTTAATTGAATTCTCTTTAATTGCTTTTTGCCGAAAAAATGATTTTAAAATTTATTATTGCTCTCGAAAAGCTTTATTATAACTATCTTTGATCGGTGTTATGAAATATTGCCATGCTGTGCGTTTATCTACAATAATCATTACTTCAACGGGCATACCAGGATAGAGTTTTATATTTGGAAGTTTTTTTAATTGATCAGCAGCAATCATGATGCGAGCACGATAATAGGACGAGTTGGCTTGCGAATCAAAAAAACTATCGGCAGAGACATCGGTAACAGTTCCATCAATAGACGGCATGTTGCGTTGCTTAAGGGCGATTAATTTAACTTTTGCAGGTAATCCTGGATGTACGATGTCAATATCTAAAGGACTAATTCGAGCTTCAACAATCAGTGCGTCATCACTGGGAACAATATCCATGATATCTTTTCCTGCACCAATGACACCGCTGATGGTATGTTCTTGCAAATTCATAACGACACCATTGTGTGGTGCTGTAATAATGGTTCGACGCAAAATATCTTCTGTCGATTTCATATATTCCAGCGTATCAATTAATCTGCGCTGAGTGTCTGTTAACTTGTCGAGTATTTCTTTGCGCGTCGTGTTTTTTAATGCAATAACTTCTTGTTGTGTTTCCCCAATTTTTTGTTCTGCCTGCGAAGTCGTTGCGATTAATTCACCACGATTACCCATTAATTTAGCTGATTCTCGTTCCAGGGCCCAAATCCTGGGTTTTTCAGCATATTGCTTTTTATCTAATTCTTTGAATGCTTCTAATTCTTTGGTGATGAATTTGGACTGTTCTTCATTTGATTTGATCTGTGCTGTATAACCTTCAATTTGTTTTTCTAATTGTAAAATCCGTTGCTGCAAAATTTTCACATGATCGGAGAAAGTGGTTTTGTCATTATTGAATATTGTTTCTTGAACGGACATGACTTTTTTTATTTCAGGATTGTCACTTTGTTTTAAGATCACTTCTGGAAATGTAATGGTTTGCTGCTCATCTCTTTCTGCAACGAGACGTGCTTCTGTCGCATAAAATTCTATTAATTGACTGTTTAGCAAATCATAGCGTGTTCTTGCTTGCGTATCGTCTAATTTGATGAGAGGATCTCCGGCTTTCACTTTTGACCCTTCCTGAACGTAAATTTTACGTATAATTCCGCCTTCCAAATGTTGAATGGTTTTGCGATTGGTAGAAGATACGATCTTGCCTGGCGCAAGAGCTGCAGTTTCTAGAGGCGCAAACACTGACCAGATAAAAAATATACCGAAAAAAACGAATACAACAATTATCCCAAACCATGCTGCGTTTCGAATAGGGGGGGTCGGTGTATTATCAATCGTGTGCCCAGAGATTTTTTTCAATAGGATGTCGCCAAAATTTTTCAATGCTTCGATGATGCGAATCAACTGGTTATTCATGAACGCTTCACCTGTGTGAAAATGTGTTGTAATTCATTTAATACTTGTTCTCGAGGGCCAGCTAATTTTATTTTGCCATCGAAGATAAAAATAATTTTGTCGACATGTTTTACCAGAGACGGTTTATGAGTAATGATGACTTGTGTTGTGTTTTTCTCCTTCATTACTAGTAATGCACGTAATAATGCCTCTTCACCTTCATTATCCAGGTGAGAATTAGGTTCATCTAACACTAAAAAACGAGGTAATTGATACAAGGTGCGTGCAAGTGCAATACGCTGTCTTATTCCGCCTGATAATACATAGGAATTGTCACCAATAGTTGTGTCATATCCTTTAGGTAAATGTAATATCATCTCATGAACTTCTGCTAATTTCGCAGCAGCAATAACTGATTCATCATCGCAAACTCCCATTCGGGCAATATTATCTTTCACTGTGCCATTAAATAATTCAATATCTTGAGGTAAATAACCGACATGGCGACCAAAATCCGTGCGTTCCCACGTATAAACATCCACACCATCCAAACGAATGCTGCCACTCGTTGGTTTGAGTGCGCCAATCATTAATCTGGCCAGTGTTGATTTACCTGCACCCGAAGGACCAATAATAGCAATAAGTTCACCGGCCTTAATTTGAAAAGAAATATTATTAATGATGGCTTTGTCTGTGTTTTGGATGCGATAAATGACATTTTCTAAAATAATATTTCCAACAGGATCAGGCAGTTTAATCTGAGTTTGTTCACGTTGCGGTGTAGCATAAAGTCGTTGCAAGCGATAATACGCTTGTTTTGTGCTGAGCCATTGTTTCCAAATACTGATAGCTTGTTCAACGGGGGATAATGCACGACTCAATAATATGGTGCTGGCAATCATACCGCCGCCCGTTAATTGATTGGCAATCACCAGCGATGCGCCAATCCCTAATATTAAAATTTGTAAAACCAGGCGCACAAATTTGGAAATTGCCAATATTGCGCCAGCCCGATTGCTTGCGATCGTTTGATATTGCAAAACAGTGGAATTTTTTGCATCCCAGTGATTGATGATATTATTCATCATTCCCATGGCTTGAATAATTTCAGCATTACGTAGGCTGGCATCAGCATAGTATTGCGAAGAAATAGCTTGTGCATTTGCTTCAACGAGTAATGATCGTGTAATCATTTCATTTACTATGGCTAGCGAAAATAAAATAAAGGCACCTAGCGTTGCCAGTAAAAATAAATAAAAATTTAAATATAAAATAGCGAGCAAATAAATCGGCATCCAGAATGCATCAAACAGTGAAAAAATTCCAGAACCCGAAACAAATTGACGTATCGTTGCAATATCACGTAACGCTTGTGGTCCATATAAGCGGCCTTGTAACATTTCATCTACACAACGTTGTAATGCCGGACGATTTAATGAATTATCCAGCCAGTAACTCACCTGCACCAATATTCGTGAGCGGGCAATATCAAGCAATGCTAATGTAATTAATGCAATCATCGCTGCTAAGGTTAAATAAATTAACGTGTCATAACTGCGACTTGCGAGCACGCGATCATACACTTGCAACATGTAGATTGAAGTTGTTAGCAGCAAGATATTGATAAAGAAACTAAAAATACCGACTATGTAAAATGCATGTCGGCAGGCATGAGTAATAGACTTCAGAATATTGCTATCCGTGTTATTCATTAAATTATTTTACACTATTATCATATGCTTGCGCGTTTTGATCATGGCTATTATAGTTTAAATAAAATCTTCTGCTTCAAAAAAAGCTCAATATTTGGACTATAATTAATAAAAGGCTTTCTATTAATTTTTAACAGAAAATCAATATGTTTACCTAATTATCAATTAGTTACAGGACAAGGAACATAGATACTCTATAAATTAAACAAAAATATGAGGTATCACTGATGTCAGATGATCTATATCCAAGTTATTCTACTTCTTTGCCGTCTGGTGAAGGAACAGTGACCGATTGGCATGGTAATAATGCTTATCCTTTGATTACAACAGATATCACAGGCGCGATACCGACTAACGATTGGTGGTCGTCACTGGTTTTTTCTTATTTTGATGGTGATTACTCAGCCCCATTGTTTGCTGCACCACTGGCAGTTCAAACAACAGCAACGGGTCTTGATATTGGTTACACATCCACCGCAAGAATTATCAATGATGGCTCAGGTCAACAAGTAAAATATGAATATACTTATCATAGTGATCTGAGCGTTGGTCTCAATCAGTTATATACATCACAAACCAAGCTTGCAGATTACTCAGATTGGACTGTCACTGCTGCTTGGCAAGATAATGATTCAGCAAGTCAACTGCAAGCGACATTTGGTCACGGCATGCCATTTGTTTATTTTGAAAAACAAGGGAATGATCCGGTTGTCATTCATTTAAATCAACATAATGATAATGCTATTGGGCAACCTAATAGTTCTTCAGAATATTTTTTACTACAACATGTGAATGGCCAATATTCAGGGCAAGCTATTCAATTTAGTTTACCACTTAATGCTGTTGGTGATGCGGGAACGATTGTTGGAAATACAGCAGAAGTGCAAGTGTCAATCGATAAAGATGGCGATGGCATTTATGACTATGTCCAAACGTATAATTTTATTCCGCTCGATGCAGCACAAAACAGTTTTGAGCTTTATACACAAAATGAAGGGCGTGGGATAGGTGCTGCAACGAATGGTTCTCTTGGCGATTTATCGAATGCAACCATTAAAGTAGATATTTGGCGCGCACAAGGTGCAGGGAATATTGAAGTGAGCGATGATGCGAGCATTACATTTCCGTTTAACAATCTGTCAGTGAATGGTGCAAATACTGCTTCATCATTTTATTTTTCCGATCAAGGTTCATTGGTTTCAAGCATGCCTTCGACTAGTGAAATTATTATTGGAGATATTAGTAGCAACAATGTTGTGCCTACGTGGGAAGGCGCTGGCCAGATCTGGTATAACCAAGGGAATGTATTGGGTATCAATATTAATGGCAATAATTATGGTTTGTTTGCACCTGTTGGCGCAATATGGTCGACAGCGAATGGGGAATTATCGACTGACTTAGCGGGTAAAGATTATTTTTCAGTAGCCGTGTTACCTAATCAATCGAACGAAACAATTAATTATTTTTATCAACATGCTTATGCTTTTGTCGACAACAGCACGGTTAATTATTCATTTGATCAAAACACATCAACGTTAACAACTTATTTTGAACTTACGACTGATTTAAAAGAAGCAGGATTTTCTTCTGATGCATTAATTAATTTATTTCGTCATCAATGGTTGAATACGGAAGATGCTTTAACGAATTATTCTTTTCAATCAGCGCGTGGAGAAATGAAATTATTAGATGGAAATGATTTTTCAACGCAGTTGACATATCACGGTATTTTACCTGAGTTACCAAACATGTTAACGAGCGCGCAACAACAATTAGTTTATCAAGCGATCGATGACAGTTATCAGGAATTATTGCAATCAGTAAATCCTATTCCAGGAAATGATTCATACTGGTCAGGCAAAGCGATGGAGCGACTCGGCGAATTGGCAAAAATTGCAGATAATGTTGGGCATACCGATGCACGTAATTTATTTTTAACTACCATGAAAAATGAATTGCAAGATTGGTTTTCTGTGGGCAGCAATGATGTTAATGGCACGACCGACCAACAACTTTATTACAATTCGACGTGGGGTTTGTTACAAGCATATCCAGCGAGCTTTAATACTCAAAGTGAAATTAACGATCATCATTTTCATTATGGTTATTTTGTTAATGCTGCTGCAACCATTGCGCAATTTGATCCAGAATGGGCGCAACAATGGGGTGGTATGGTTGATTTGATTATTAAAGATGTTGCCAATACAGATCGTAGTGACACGGCATTTCCATTTTTACGAAATTTTGATCCTTATGAGGGGCATTCATGGGCATCAGGTCACGGCGCATTTTTTTCGGGGAATAATCATGAATCATCTTCTGAAGCAATGAATTTTGCTTCGGGTGTTATTCAATGGGGAGCACAAACGCAGGATCCGGCAGTGCGTGACCTTGGAATTTATTTATATACCACGGAGCTCTCTGCAATTCAGCAATATTGGTTTGATGTTGATAATGCAGTATTTCCTGCTAATTTTGTACATGATGCAGTGGGAATGGTTTGGGGTGATGGAGCTTCTTATTCGACCTGGTTTTCTGCTGAACCGGAGATGATTCATGGTATTAATTTCTTACCGATTACAGCATCGTCATTGTATCTTGGAAGTGACACAAGCTATAGCCAATCAAATTATTCAGAAATGGTGGCGAATAATCACGGTCTTGAAAATCAATGGCCCGATATTATTTGGGAATATCAAGCGTTATTTGATCCGCAAGCGGCTCTCGCAAAATTTAATGCATCTTCTTATCTTCCAGAAGAAGGTGAGTCACGCGCGCATACCATGAATTGGATTAATAATTTAGTTAATCTGGGAGAAGTGAATCACAATATTACTGCGAATAATACTTATTATGCTGTGTTTGATAATAATGGTTTACTGACTTACACTGCTTATAATGCAAATAATTCACCGATTACAGTGACGTTTTCTGACGGAACGATGATGCAGCTTGCAGCAAAAGAATTTGCTGCAATGAATCTCCAATATTCGTGGTCATCAATTTCAGGAACTGTTGGGACCATTCAATCTCCGCAACCTGATCCAATTCCTACACCGAATCCCACACCTGCTCCAACACCAGATCCGGATTCTGCACCAGCTCCGATTCCAGACAATACAACTTTATTCTTGGGTACAGCTCAAGCAGACATTTTGACGGGCAAATCGTTTGCGGATCATTTATCAGGATTAGCGGGAAATGACACTTTGCATGGTTTAGATGGTCATGATGTCATGGAAGGCGGTGACGATAATGATACATTGCATGGTAATGGTGGCAACGATCAATTATTCGGTGGCAGTGGCAATGATTCTCTTTATGGAAATGAAGGCGACGACATCTTAGTAGGCGGCTTGGGAAAAGATTTTCTCATTGGCGGTAGCGGTAAAGATACGTATGGTTATCAAACGTTTAATGATTCATTGATGCAGTCACCCGATTTCATTGAATTTTTTGAAAAAGGCCAAGATAAATTCGATTTTACAGCATTGAATATTCAATACAGTGATTTGAGTTTTTTGCAAAAAGAGGGTTATACAGATGTCATTGTTTCTCAAGCCAATTTTAGTATCCACTTGCAATCACTCATTGATTTTTCGCCGACAGATTTTATTTTTTCTAATAATCAAATAACTCCTGATCCTGTACCTACACCTGATCCAGTACCCGTACCAGATCCTATACCAGAACCGACTCCAACGCCGGATCCCATGCCCGCACCAGATTCAACACAGATGATTCAGGGAACCAGTCAGTCCGATACATTATTAGGTACAAGCGCGGCAGATCATTTAGCGGGATTGGATGGTAATGATGTTTTGCATGGATTAGCAGGAAATGATTTGTTAGATGGCGGTCAAAATAATGATGTCCTGCATGGGAATGAAGGAAATGACACAATGCAGGGAGGGGCAGGCGATGATACGCTTTATGGTAACGTTGGGGATGATGTTTTAATTGGCGGTGCGGGTAAAGATTTCTTAATAGGTGGTGATGGTAAAGATACGTATGTTTACCATTCGCTGAGCGACTCGACTGTGCAGGCTCCCGATGTTATTGAAAATTTTCAAACAGGCCAAGATAAATTTGATTTTTCCGGATTATCTGTACATTTTGATGATTTGAATATTCTGCAAAAAGATGGCTACACTGATATTTTTATCGGCGCAACTAATTTTGATATCCGTATCTTACAATATGTGAATTTAACAGCAACAGATTTTAATTTTGTTGATGATTCATCAGATGAATCCGCACCTTCGCTTCCACCAGCGCCAGATCCAACACCTCCGCCTGCAACAACACCGGATATGCAACTGACTACCGGGACAAATCAAGCGGATACATTAACAGGCAGCTTGAATGCAGATCATTTAGCGGGATTGGATGGTAATGATGTTTTGCATGGATTAACGGGGAATGATTTGTTAGATGGAGGAAAAGGCAATGATACCATGCATGGTAATGAAGGAAATGATTCTCTATATGGCGGTGAAGGTGATGACATACTGTATGGTAACGCGGGCGATGATATTCTCACTGGGGGTTTTGGTAAAGATTTTATGATTGGTGGAGAAGGTAAAGATACGTATGTGTTTAATGCATTACATGAATCGACAGCATTTTCTTCTGATGTTATTGAGAATTTTACAACCGGCCAGGATAGGCTCGATTTTTCCGCGATGCATCTTAATTCCACTCAGGTTACTATCGTGAATAATGGAGGAAATATTGTGGTGACTGTGGCAGATACCGAGTTTAAGATTGATATTATTGGGGTATCTGATATTCATTATAGTGATATTGATTTATGATCTCTATCGTGTGACATATTGAGAAAATTTTTTAAATCACATTTCCTCTTATTGCGGCCTTAGTCAATTGGGGTAAATAAGGGCAGAGATTTTTTGGCTATTGTTTCCAGTAGATTAAGAAAAGATAGTTGAATTTCAGCAGGAGAAAAAATGCAACGTACAATACTTTGCTATGGCGATTCCAACACGTGAGGTTATGTTCCTACACAAAAAAATAAAAAGAATGTAGAACGTTATTCTCGAAATGAGCGTTGGACAGGCGTATTACAAAATTTGTTGGGCAAAAATTATTATGTGATCGAAGAAGGATTAAACGGTAGAACGACAAACCTTGATTATGCAATTCCACCCAATCGTAACGGCAAAACTTATTTACCTCCATGTTTGTATACACATGCGCCTATTGATTTAGTGATCTTAGGGTTGGGTGGTAATGATTTAAAAGTGTATTTCAATAGAAGCCCTGAAGATATTCGTGATGGTCTTCTTGAGCTAATTAATATTATACAGGCATCTAGTTATGGGCAGCGCATGCAAGAAGCGCCTAAAATTTTAATTGTCGGGTTGCCTGTGCCTCTTAAAATTGCAGAAGAATATACTGATGATGACGGAGTTCTCGTGTTTGAGGGGGCGATTGAAAAAGCTAAATGCTTAATTGATCTTTATGAACGAGCGGCACATGAAAAACAGTGCTATTTTTTAAATGTTTCTAAAACTATTTTTCCATCAATGATAGATGGATTGCATCTTGATGATGTTGCTCACAAAAAATTAGCTGAAATGGTTTGTAAAAAAATAGTTGATATTTTTTAGCGGTACTTAAAGAGAAATTGAACCGGGGTTCGTTTTGGTTGCTACGTCAATACTATAACGTATGATTGACACATGCCAATGCTAACATAGACGCACTGATGATTTGGCTCGAATCTGATCGCGAAGTTCTTCACTGTCAATCGGGGTAAGATCATTTATCATGGGCGAAGAGTTCGTAAAAGATTTAAATTGAATGAATACCCATTTTGGCCATGTATCTTCTGGGTTGTATTCTTCCCAATAAACATTTTCTCTGTTAAGCATCTCGGAAAATTTCGAAGCAAGTCTATGATTGTCAATCGGAGGACTAAAATCGCTATAAACAATGAAGTCAATTATAGAGGTTTCCGCAAGTACAACTGAGCTGCAGGATCATTTCGATATGCTTTCCTGTTTTTTGAAAAGTGCAACAACACTGCATGTATTGGAATGTCTAAAAATGGGGCGGCGGGAATTTAGTAGATGAGTTTTCATCTATTTTTATAGTGTTTTTTGAAATTTTTTATCTAAAAAATGCCCCGTCAGGTGCCCCCAGAAAACGGTACTTGAAGGGAAATTGAAC
>Ga0224722_1002182_pt1 | contig 10510 bp, 10 predicted proteins | sample Balambano_FR1_Me_FD_161646 | JGI IMG/M metagenome (GOLD analysis project Ga0224722, IMG submission 161646) | Freshwater sediment microbial communities from Lake Towuti, South Sulawesi, Indonesia - Balambano_FR1_MetaG | ecosystem: Environmental > Aquatic > Freshwater > Lake > Sediment | place...
CCAATGGACATGCGGCGATTGACTTCTTTAATTTCAGCAATACTCATTTTCATGAGCTGCTGCATGTTTATTAGTTTATTTTGAGCGCGTTGGATATCGGGAATATATTTTTGGAATTCAGAATAGTAGCTTTTTCCTTTGTGCGAAGTGGCCCAGTCAAGATTGGTTTCATTGTTTAAAAAAGAATTAATGAAAATTTTACGGGGCATCCGGCTTGTATTGACAGAGAGATTCATGATGTAACGTTCTTGTAAACGAATCTCGTCTAACAAGCCGCGCATTTTTCTCGACAGTTTATTGAATTGACGCGCAGCCAATTTGATTTCGGTAAAATACTTTGCGAGTTGCTCGCGTTTTTGTAAGGTTTTTTTGTGCTGCGGACCATGTTTTTTTTCAGCAGCGATTGCATCATTGTAATGTTTACGCAAGTTGGCAAAGCGTTCTTTGGCAATTTCAGGATCTGGGCCTGTTTCTTCATCAAGAAATTCAGCGCTGCCGCCTTCGCCTTCTTCATCTTCTTCTTCAGCATGCATCACGATCGCGGGTTTTTCTTTTTCGAGCGCATCTTCGTCGCCAAGAATAGTTGGTTCAATGTAACCGCTAATAATATCGCTTAAGCGTAATTCACCTTTTTCAACACGGTCATAATCGGCTAGCACATCAGAAATCATTTGCGGCTGGTTGGCCAGCGTAGTCAGCATTTGATTGATGCCTTCTTCAATGCGTTTTGCGATCGCAATTTCACCTTCGCGAGAAAGCAGCTCAACACTGCCCATTTCGCGCATATACATACGGACAGGATCAGTGGTGCGTCCAAATTCACTATCAACAGAGGCTAATGCGGTTGCTACTTCTTCTTCAGCAACTTCATCGGTTGTTGCTGTTTCGTTGGCAGCTAATAATAATTCTTCCGCTTCGGGTGCTATTTCTGAAACCATGATTCCCATATCATTGATCATGCTGATGATGTCTTCGATTTGTTCGGGGTCAGCGATGTCAGGCGGCAAGTGATCATTCACTTCAGAATAAGTGAGATAACCTTGTTCTTTACCGCGCGCAATTAATTCTTTTAAGCGTGATCGTTGCTGTTCTTGGTCCATAGAGTCATTAACCTGATAAATAACTGAAATTAACCATTAATTATATACTATCTAATTTTTTGTGGCTATTAATTCATTTAATTGCTGCTTTTCTTCGGGAGCCAAATTTTGTTGGCTTGCTTTGGCGAGCAATTGCTGAATTGCTTGTTTTTTCGCTGATTTATTAATTAATTTAATGGCGCCTAAAAATTCTTTTTCAACCCCTGACTCAGGAATCATATGTTCGGTTTGTACTAGTTTGGCTAGCAGCTTTCCTTCCTCTCTATCACGCCAGTGTTCGAGTAAGGCGCCAGTGGATAACACATTATTTTTTCTTATTATTTCAATGAGTTCCTTTAAAAGAGGCAATCCAGGCAAGTCAAAATCAGGCAAAGGATCGCTGATATGACGCCCTAATGAGGGTTGTTGAATCAGCAGCGTAATAGCCAGTCGAATCGCGCTTGGTGCTCTGATCTTAAGTTGTTTTGCAGGCGATTTTGGGGTTTGTTTTGGAGATTGTTTTAACTGGTTGGGGTTGTTAAGGCGGGCTTTTTTCGCGAGCTCTTCCAGCATCATGTCCTGGAAAACGCCTTCAGGTAATTCTTTGAGGTGTTCCGCAGCTAATTTTACAAAACGGGCTCGCCCGTCCATAGACCCCAGATCTGCCTGGGAAGCAATGGATTGAAAAAAGAAATTTGATAACGGTGATGCATCCTGCATTTGTTTTTCGAAGTTATTTTTCCCTGCTTTGCGAATTAATGTATCGGGATCTTCGCCCTCTGGCAAAAACATAAACCGGATTTGTATATCATCACGCATCAGGGGAAGAGTTACTAATAAAGCCCGCCAGGCTGCTGTGCGTCCTGCTTGATCGCCGTCAAAACAAAAAATGATTTCTGATGTATGGCGAAACAAGCGCTGTAAGTGATGCGCAGTTGTTGCTGTTCCTAATGTTGCGACAGCGTACGTGATTTCATGTTGAAATAGTGCAATGACATCCATATAACCTTCAACAATGAGAACGCGAGGAAGCGACCGGTTTTTTGTTAATGCCTGATACAGCCCATAGAGTTCATGGCCCTTTTGAAACAAAGGCGTTTCAGGCGAATTTAAATATTTCGGTTCGCTATTATCAAGCACGCGGCCACCAAAACCGATGACTTGTCCACGACGATTTTGAATGGGGAACATAATCCGTTCACGAAAACGATCGTAGCAGCCGCCATCCTCTTTTTTAATTAACATGCCAGTTTCTAATAATTGTTGTTTTAAGGCGGAAGTGGTGCCGAATGTTTGTAGCACCTTGTCCCAGCCGGAAGGCGCTAGGCCAATGCCAAATTCTTTTGCAACAATACCTGATACACCGCGTTGCTTTAGATATTGGACAGCGGGTTCAGATTGACGTAATTGTGCCTGATAAAATTTGGCAATATGAGCGAGTAATTCATAATGATCATGATTAGCGGCAGGTTTTGATGTTACCGCTATAGATTCATGGGGGACTTCCATGCCAGCATATTTGGCAAGTGCTTCAATGGCTTCAGGAAAGGTTAAGCGGTCGTAATTCATTAAAAAATCAATTGCGTTTCCATGTGCTCCGCAGCCAAAACAATAATAGAATTGCTTTGCGTCGCTAACAGAAAAAGAAGCGGATTTTTCATTGTGAAAAGGGCAACAGGCAAAATGATTATTGCTGGATTTTTTTCGCAAAGGTACACGACTATCGATTAAGTCAACGATATCAGTTTTGCTTAATAGAAGCTGAATAAATTCGCGAGGGATATGCTGCACCATGTTTTTATCCACTATCAACGATGAGAGATGTCTACTTTATAAAACAAGTTATTACCGAAGTAAAAGAGTATCATTATTTGATGCAGTTGAGTATCTGTGCCGGTTGATTAACGGTTTTGATGACAAACCATGCAGCCGTATCCAGCATTAAACATGATTGTTTTATTGGGCCCAGAATAGTCTTTTTGGAAATTTTTTACATTGGCTTTTGCATCTGTAATGCGTTTTTCCAAAATGTGACGGTAAGGCCACGTAGCATAATCATGGGCAAGTGCTGCATTGCGATACATTTTAATTGCTGTTTGCCAGTAGCCGCTTTTTACCAGCATATCGCCCATATTTAAGAAAAATCCTTCAAAATTATGCGGTGCAATCCAGGAATTCCAACAGGCGCGTTTCGGCCCTGTTTGGGTTTCCAAGTGCATGTAGGGGCTAAAATCAGGATTGTTGCGATCAATCGTTGTTTGTGCGCATAAGTCTAGAGTTTTCCACTGCCATTCTAATCCTTCTTTGAAGCGAGCAGAGTCAGGAGGGAAAATGCTCATCACGTAGCCGCCAGTGAAATAATTGAATTCTGGCCATGCTCGAATGGCATGCTGTAATGCAAAATAACCCCGTGTTTGCTGGCGCGCATCATGGAAGATTTTTCCCTCCATCAATTGACTGTCAGCAAAAAATCCCGCAAAACGCGCATCGCTTGGGTTGAGTTCAATCGCATCGGAAAAATATTTACGCGCTAAAATGATTTCGTCCACGATGGTTGGTTCCAGTGGAGTATGGCGATATCGCTCCGTGATTTTCCAGATATGTAAAAATCCAAGATGTGCGGCAATGGTAGGGTCATTTGGATTTTCTAGATAAGCAGCCATTAGCAAGCGATTCGCCATAGGAATATTGTTATACTTTCCTTGATGCAAGGTTTCCCAGAATTGTTTTTCGGCTTCTATTGCAAGCGCGCTATGAGAAAATTCTGCTTGTTTTTGAGGGGTGAAATGAACGGCTATTTTTTCACATGCAGTGAGTAATAGCGTAATGAAACAGAGGATAAATAATTTAATACGCATACATTCCTTTGTCTGCTAAGAGCCTGTTTAAGATTTCTGAACTCGCTGCAAAAATGGTGTGATCGGCTAAAATTTTCGCGAATTCTCGTTAAATATTCCCGGTATTCACTTCAAATTCGAGAAAATTTTATCTCGATTATCCATTTTTTCGTCTGAGCCAGGAGATCTTAAATAGGCTTTATAAATTTTATTGCGCTAAACGTTCTTTGACTTTTGCACTCACTGCACCTACGTCTGCACGTCCTTGTACTTTAGGTTTTAAAGAGCCCATTACTTTGCCCATGTCTTTGGCTGATGCAGCACCTGTTTCTTTAATAGCTGTTTCAATGAGAGAAGCAATTTCTGCATCGGACAATTGAGCTGGAAGGTAATGTTGAATGACAAGAATTTCTTCTGCTTCTTTAGCAGCCAAGTCTTCTCGATTACCTGCTTTGTATTGAGTGATAGAGTCACGGCGCTGCTTGATCATTTTATCTAATACAGCCAGCACTTGCTCATCAGTGAGCGTAATGCGCTCATCCACTTCACGCTGTTTTAAAGCCGCTAAAATAAGACGTATTGTCGCTAAACGTTCTTTATCCTGAGCGCGCATAGCGGTTTTCATGTCTTCCTGGATCTGTCCCTTGATTGCAGAGGTCGTCATGGGTTTAATCCTTAAAAAATAGGAGAAATTAACGTTGTCTGTCTTTTTCTTTTGCCGTTTGTTCGCGCACTAATTTCTTCTGGTAACGTTTAACAGCAGACGCTTTCTTGCGCTTGCGTTTCCAGGTTGGTTTTTCATAAAATTCATGGCGGCGAAGATCAGCCAAAATACTGGCTTTTTCGCAAAGACGTTTAAATCGGCGCAAACTGATTTCAAAATTTTCATTCTCTTTAACACGTATACTTGGCATATTTAGCACTTTACTCCGTCAGATTATTGATGAAGAATGCCGATTCTAATTGCTTATTAAGAGAAATGCAAAGCCAATATGACTAATTCAGGGCATATTTTAGGAATAGAAACATCGTGTGATGAGACCGGTGTGGCTATTTATGATCCCAAAAAAGGGTTGCTTGCACATACGTTATATAGCCAGGCAGCCACTCATGCGGCTTATGGCGGCGTTGTGCCAGAAATTGCCTCGCGTGATCACGTCCGTAAACTGATTCCATTAATTGAAGAGGTGATGCTTAAATCCAATGTCAGCTCAAAAGAAATCGGTGGTATTGCTTATACAGCGGGGCCTGGATTAGTGGGTGCTTTATTAGTTGGCGCGGCAGTGGCTCATAGCTTGGCATTTGCCTGGGATGTGCCGGTTATTGGAGTGCATCACATGGAAGGGCATTTATTGGCATCTATGCTAGAGCCTAATCCCCCTGCATTTCCTTTTGTGGCATTACTCGTATCAGGCGGTCATACCCAATTAGTCAAAGTAACAAAAATGGGTGAATATGAAATTCTGGGCGAATCAGTCGATGATGCAGTGGGCGAAGCATTTGATAAGACTGCCAAGGTGTTAGGTTTAGGATATCCTGGAGGGCCTGCATTGGCTGCATTAGCAGATAAAGGGAATCCAGAGCGATTTACGTTTCCTCGCCCAATGACAGATAGGCCTGGATTAGATTTTAGTTTTAGCGGTTTAAAAACCTATGCTGCTAATATTGCTGCGCAAAATAGATTAGATGAACAAACGCGCGCTGATATTGCTCGTGCATTTCAAGATGCGGTCGTCGAGACATTATTAATTAAATGCCGTGCAGCATTGCGTTTGACAGGGTGGAAAACATTAGTAGTTGCTGGAGGGGTAGGCGCAAATCGTGAATTGCGTATTCAGTTGAATAAAATGTTAAAAGAAGAAGATGGTAAAGTGTATTTTCCCCGACATGAATTTTGTACGGATAATGGAGCGATGATTGCTTATGTTGGCTGTCAGCGATTATTAGCCGGTAAGCATGATGATCTTGCAATTAAAGTGTATCCTCGATGGGATTTGTCATTACTGACTTAGTCGACTATTTTTTAAAATATAGATAAAATTACAATAAATTAATACAAAACGAGAAATCATAATGCCGAATAAATTTCGATTTTATGCGAACAAAGAGAATAAACAACAACAAGAATGCCAGACTCGATTTGAGGAAGCGCGCACCAAAAATACAGAAAAATTAAGGTCCATTCGGCGTCACGCGGCGTATCGCTATAAGCGCGAACGTACAATGCGCGCTGCAAATATAAAATGGATGTATTTGTTTTTGACTTTACTTTTAATGGGCGGATACGCTGCTGAGGTTACTGCTAATATCCTCAGGAATAGACATTATGATTTTGAATATGATGATGTTCTTGATATAACAAACACACCAGCCACTGACTCAGATAATAATGCATTAACAAATTTTTTTACAGAAACGCATGCATCACAAAATCGCAATTTGCATGATTCGTTTAGGCATGATCAAAATGATGTATTTTTCTCTAATAACGTAACGGATATCCAAGAAAAAAATTATCCAATTACCCAATTAACTAAAACCAACATTGGCGACGTCAAGATTCTTGATTTTTGGGGAGAGGGACGTATCGTTGAAGGTAATTTGGTGACAGGGTTTTCTAATGCTTACAATGTTAATCATCAACACCAAAAAATAAGTAACGGAGCAAATAGAGGCGGAGTGATTCCGAACCGTATTCCTACGGTTGATTATGACAATGTAAATATTTCAACACAGGTTGCAGATAATACATTTCAGTATGTTACTTTAATGGGCGCCCCACTTATTCATGCTGCTGCACAGGAAATGTATCGTGTCATAAAAAAAGATGATGCATCACGAATTTTATGTTATGGCGTCAATGGAGCAGATCTTGTGACTATTCAGAATGCTTTACAAGATGATTTTATTTATATGCAGCGCAGCGAACAGTATGTAAAAAATCTTGAATTTGAATTGTTGGAAGTCAGTATTCGTCCTATTCATTTAATGGTGCCTATTAATCAAGTGTTGAAAGATTTAAAACAGTATTTGATGAGTAATAACATTTTCTTTTTTGTTAGAGTCCTACAAGATTTGGAAACGTATTGTAGAGCCGGATATGCAAAGGTGGATGCAATTGTGTCTTATGTCACAACCCTGATTAGAGAATACGGTGATCCAGTCGTTCTCGCCCAATCAATAGTAGAGCAAGTAGGCCAAGAGCAAGCAGACCAAATTAATACTTTGTTTGTTACGCCTGCTCGTAATTTGGCATTGAGATAGGAATTGGTATTTATTTTTTCTCCATAATTTTTTTTTCTTTTCCTAAATATAAATTTCGAATATTGCTGCCATGACGATAAATAAGAAAAATACTCATGATGCAAACCATGACAGTATACGTTGGATTGGTGAAATACCATGTATAAACAGGAGCAATGACAGCAGTCATGAGTGCTGCAAGAGAGGAATATCGGAATGTCAAAGCAATAAAAAGCCATGTGATCACTAATGCGAGCCCAACGGGCCAAGCGAGTGCCAACATACAACCTAATGCTGTGGCCACCCCTTTCCCGCCTTGAAAACGAAAAAATACCGGATATAAATGTCCGAAAAAAGCAGCCAATGCAACACAGGCTATCCCGAGCGTTTCTATGCCAAATGCTTTAGCCGCTAATACAGGGATCACGCCTTTGAGCGTATCGCCTAACAATGTTGCCAGCGCTATTTTTTTACTGCCAAAGCGCAGGACGTTCGTTGCGCCAGGGTTGCCGGAACCCTGAGTTCTGGGGTCAGGCAATCCGAGCAATTTACATAAAATAATGGCGCTGGAAAGTGACCCGAAGAGATAGGCAATAAAAATCGCGATAATGGTATTATGTATCATTTCATGGCCCCAGAAAAATTTTTTCATTCTAATCTAAATCGCTAACTGTTAAAATACTAGAAATTACTTAGTAGAGAATTTTATGACTTTTAGCGCTTCAAATTTAATCTGGATTGACATGGAAATGACTGGGCTTAATCCAGAAAAAGAGCGCATTATTGAAATTGCAATTATTGTAACGGATTCACAATTGAATATATTAGCTGAAGCGCCGGTGCTGGCGCTTCATCAGTCGGATGAATTATTAAATGCGATGGATAATTGGAACACGAAACAACATAATTCTTCAGGATTAATTGAACGGGTACGCGCGAGCACTATTACTGAAGCACAAGCAGAAGCAATAATGCTGGAGTTTCTCAAACAACATGTGCCGGCTGGAAAATCACCCATGTGCGGCAATACTGTTTATCAGGATCGCCGTTTCTTATCACGTTATATGCAGGAATTGGAACATTATTTTCATTATCGATTAGTTGATGTCAGTACGTTAAAAGAATTAGCGTTGCGTTGGGCACCGCGAATTTATAATGGTTCAAAGAAAGAATCAAAGCATATGGCATTAGATGATGTACGTGATTCTATCGAGGAGCTTAAGTATTATCGAGCGAATTTGTTTGATCCAGATGTTCTTACGAACTAGGTTTAAGATTAACTAAAGCCCATTCAATATGTTCTTTCACGAGTGGTGACGTGACACGTAATTTTTCATTTAATGCAGTTATAATTTTCTCATTAAAAGGGGCATTGCCTAATGCAACCGCAATATTTCTCTGCCAGCATTCATAACCAATACGGCGAATGGCAGAGCCTTCAGTTTTTTTTAAAAACTCGTCTTTACTCCAGGCAAATAATTCTAATAATTTACTTGCTTCGAGTTTGTTTCGAGGATGAAAATCTTTTTCATCGGTGGGTTTTGCAAAACGGTTCCAGGGACAAATGAGTTGGCAATCGTCGCAGCCATAAATACGATTGCCAATTAAAGGACGCAGTTCAAGCGGGATGGATCCGCGTAATTCAATGGTCAAATAAGAAATACAACGCCGCGCATCCAACTGATAGGGCCCAATGATCGCCTGTGTTGGACAAATGTCGATACACGATTTGCACGTACCGCAATGGTTTTTTACGGGGGTGTCAATCGGTAACGGCAAATCAGTATAAATTTCACCGAGAAAAAACCACGATCCCGCGGACCGATTGATTAAATTGGTATGTTTGCCGATCCATCCCAGTCCAGCCTTTTCTGCTAATGGTTTTTCAAGCACAGGGGCGCTGTCAGCAAACGTGCGATAACCAAATTGACCCGTTTTTCCAGCAATTTTTTGAGCCAGGAGATGTAAACGTTTTCGAATTAATTTGTGATAATCGCGTCCGAGTGCGTAACGCGATACATAACCCAGCGTCGGGTTTTGCAAAACTTTAACTGTATTTGTGTCAGGCGGTAAATAATTAATGCGTACGGAAATAATTCTTAACGTGCCAGGGATGAGCTCATCAGGGCGATAGCGTTTTTTGCCGTGCGCAGCCATATATTTCATTTCACCGTGAAAATGATTAGCGAGCCAAGCCAAAAAATTTTCTTTGTAATGCTCTAAAGAGGTGTCCGTAATGCCGATTTGCTGAAATCCCAACTCGTGTCCCCATTGTTTGATATCGGCAGCGAGTTGGTTGTAGTCGAGGTTCGCCATAAAATAGAATATAATGCATGGCAAAGGAGATAGCAATGCATTCAATCGGTACCCCATCAATGTGGTTAGGGTTTTTAATTTTTGTGTTGGCTGTTATCTGCATTGATATTTTTCTTCTTGGCAGAAATCCATCACATAAAGTGTCTATCAAAGAGGCCTTGTCCTGGGTATTAGTCTGGTTTTCATGCGCTGTGATATTTGCTTTATTGCTCTGCATGATATCCAAACAAAGAGCATTAGAGTTTTTTACCGGCTACATGATTGAGGAATCACTTGCTATTGATAACATGTTTGTTTTTTTAATGATATTTAATTACTTTCATGTGCCGGCAGAATATCAGCGAAGAGTATTATTGTATGGCGTATTGAGCGCCATCGGATTACGTTTTTTAATGATTATAGGCGGCACCTGGTTAGTCAGGGAATTTCATTGGATATTGTATATATTTGGCGCGTTTTTAATTTTCACAGGAATAAAATTATTTTCCAAACACACACACAAAGTAGATTTAGGTGAAAATCCTATTGTAATTTGGCTGCGCAGACATTTGAGAGTAACAGAACAATTTCATGCCGAAAATTTTTTCGTCAAGCAACGCAACAAATGGTATGTGACACCCCTTTTTTTAGTGCTTATTTTGATAGAAATTAGTGACATCGTATTTGCACTAGATAGTATTCCCGCTATTTTTGCGGTTACTAATGATGCGTTTGTGATATTTACTTCCAATGTGTTCGCTATACTTGGATTGCGGGCATTATATTTTCTATTAGCGAATATGGCTGACCGTTTTTCTAATTTAAAATACGGCGTTGCATTTATATTAGTATTTATCGGTACTAAAATGATAATCGCTCCCTGGATAGACATTCCGATAGTATTAACTTTAAGTATTATTGTATTCACATTAGGGTTTTGCATATGGAAAAAATAAAATTGAACCAGTTTGCCAATTATTTAAAACCAAGGCTGTCTGACAGCCATAAAGCAGACTATGGCCATGTGCTTATTATTGGCGGTGATTACGGTTTTTC
>Ga0224722_1002184_pt1 | contig 10508 bp, 11 predicted proteins | sample Balambano_FR1_Me_FD_161646 | JGI IMG/M metagenome (GOLD analysis project Ga0224722, IMG submission 161646) | Freshwater sediment microbial communities from Lake Towuti, South Sulawesi, Indonesia - Balambano_FR1_MetaG | ecosystem: Environmental > Aquatic > Freshwater > Lake > Sediment | place...
GCCTGGGCGGCGATGCGGCGCAGTTCGCTGGGGCCGCCGCAGCGTGTGATATCTGGCATGATGTAATCAACCACGTGGTTTTCCAGCAATGGGCGGAAGTTCCAGCGGCTGTAGTGCCGCTCACCAACGCAGATAGGCACGCGTGTGCGCTCGCGGATGTAGCGCAGGGTGTTGGCATTTTCGGGCCCTGCTGGTTCCTCGTACCACATGATATTCAGCGGTGCCAGTCGTTCTGCCATGCGGATGGCAGTTGGCATGCTGAGCATCGCGTGCGTTTCTATTGCCATCTGCACGCCGGGGCCTACGGCATCGCGCACTGCTCTGGAAACCTCGTAGGCCAGATCTTCCTGCTCTGGCGTCAGCGTCAGGTTGCTGGCCAGGTGTTCGCCGAACAGGTAATTGGTGTGGGCGAAGGGGTCAAACTTCAGCCCGGTAAAGCCAGCTTCCACCACCCGGCGGGCAGCGCGGGCGTAATCCTCTGGGTTATGGCCGCCCTGGGTGAACCAGTAATTGGCATACAGCAGGATATCTGTGCGGAAAGCGCCGCCCAGCAGTTCATACATGGGCACACCCAGCCATTTTGCCTTCAGATCCAGCAGCGCCATATCAATGCCAGACATGGCACACATCATCACCCCTGTAGGCCCCAGCCAGTTAAGATCGCGATACAGTTTGGTCCAGATGAAATCTACCCGGCGGGGATCCTGGCCGATGATGCGATCCCCCAGGTGGTGTGCGGCATGGTAGACCAGTGGGCTGCCGGGCCAGTTGGTGGCCTCGCCGACCCCAGTCAGCCCGTTGTCTGCGGTGATGCGCAGCAGCGTCCAGTTATACTTAATGCCTTCGACGAGCCAGACCTGCACTTTTTCTATTTTCATAACGGTTTGGTGGTAAGTGAGTGACTGCGCACAGTATGACACAACGTTCTATGGCTGTCAACGTATCTGATAGGTATTGTAGGACAGCGGATTCTTTTCAGACGCTGGTTTTTCTATTCGGTGCCTGGTGTCCTATAATCTGGGCATGGCAACCGGGCGAAATGAGGGCAGCATGGCACACTCGGCAGAGCACGAACGGCTGGCGCGTTCTGATCGGCGGCAGGCGGATTGGAAGCATTGGGGGCCTTATGTCAGCGAGCGGGCCTGGGGCACTGTGCGTGAAGACTACAGTGCAGATGGTGATGCCTGGGGCTACTTTCCGCATGATCATGCCCGCAGCCGCGCCTATCGCTGGAACGAAGATGGCATTGCCGGCGTGTGTAACCGTTTCCAGAACCTGTGTATGGCGCTGGCGCTCTGGAACGAACGCGACCCAATCCTGAAGGAGCGCTTCTTCGGCCTGGCCGGGCCAGAGGGCAACCACGGCGAGGATGTCAAGGAGTATTACTTCTACCTCGACAGCACGCCCACGCATTCCTACATGAAAATGCTCTACAAGTATCCACAGTCGGCGTATCCATACGATACACTGCTGGCGGAAAACCGCCGCCGTTCCAAGACCCAACCAGAGTATGAGCTGTACGACGCGCTGCGCCCGGACTTTGAGGCGGGCCGCTATTTCGATGTGTTTGTGGAGTACGCCAAACTTGATGAGGAAGACCTGCTGTGCCGCATCACGGCTGTTAACCGTGGGCCAGAGGCTGCACCACTGCACATTCTGCCGCACCTGTGGGCGCGCAACACCTGGTCCTGGGGCCATTCCTCGCAGCGTGCGGAACTGCGCGCGGCAGCCAGCAACCTTGTGCACGCGCACGAGCGGCACCTGGGTGATCGCTGGTGGTACTGCTGGTCTGCCCAGGCACAACCCAGGCTGCTGTTTACCGAAAACGACACCAATCTGCGGCGCCTGTATGGTGTACAGAATGCCTCTGAGTATGTAAAGGATGGCATCCATGAAGCGGTGGTGCAGGGCAGCTACAACGCTGTCAACCCGCATCATGTGGGCACAAAGGCGGCCGCTCACTTTCAGACGGTTGTGGGGCCGGGTGAGGCGTTTGTTGTGTGGACACGCTTTTCACCCCAGCAGCAGGCGCAGCCTTTTGCCGATTTTGACGACACGTTTGCCACGCGCATTCGTGAGGCAGATGAGTTCTACGACGCTGTACACGATCCGCGCCTGTCTGAGGATGAGCGGCGCGTGCAGCGCCAGGCGTTTGCCGGCCTGATGTGGTCCAAGCAGTTTTACCACTACGCGATAGACCTGTGGCTTGATGGAGATCGCGGCAATCCACCACCCCCGCCGCAGCGACGACAGGGCCGTAACGCAGAATGGCGACACCTGTACAACCTCGATGTTATTTCCATGCCGGACAAGTGGGAGTACCCGTGGTACGCCGCCTGGGATCTGGCGTTTCACACGCTGCCGATCGCCATGATTGACCCCGAATGGGCCAAACGCCAGTTGATTCTGATGCTGCGCGAGTGGTACATGCACCCCAACGGGCAGATACCTGCCTATGAGTGGGACTTTGGCGATGTGAATCCGCCAGTGCATGCCTGGGCGGTGTGGCGCGTTTATAAAATTGCCCGCAAGGCAAGCGGCTATGCCGACACAGACTTTCTGGAGAAGGCTTTTCATAAACTGCTGCTGAACTTTACATGGTGGGTTAACCGCAAAGACCCAGAAGGGCGCAACGTGTTCCAGGGTGGGTTCCTGGGTCTTGATAACATCGGTGTCTTCGACCGCAGTTCGCCGCTGCCTTCCGGCGGCTACCTGGAACAATCTGACAGCACAGCTTGGATGGGCATGTACTGCCTGAACATGCTGGCCATCGCGCTGGAACTGGCGCGCACAAAACCCGCCTATGAGGACGTGGCCACGAAGTTTTTTGAGCACTTCATTTACATCGCGAACGCTATTTACGATATGGATCTGTGGGATAATGTGGATGGTCTGTTCTATGATGTGCTGCGCAGCCCGGATGGCCGCTATATGCACCTCAAGACGCGGTCGCTCGTCAGCCTTATTCCGCTGTTCGCCGTGGAAACGCTGGATGCCAGCCTGCTGGAACGCCTGCCCAGCTTCAGCCGCCGTGTTGACTGGTTCATTCGCTATCGCCCGCACCTTGTCGCCCGTATTGCATCGCTGACTACGCCTGGCCAGCAGGGGCGCCGGCTGCTGGCGCTGGTGGATGGCGAAAAGCTGGTGCGTGTGCTGAAGGTAATGCTGGACGAAGGCGAATTTTTGTCCCGCTATGGTCTGCGCTCGCTCTCACGGGTGCACGAACAGCGCCCGTATACGCTGGCTTTCAACGGTCAGCGCTACCAGGTGGCCTATGAACCCGCAGAATCCAGCACCTATATGTTTGGCGGCAATTCCAACTGGCGCGGCCCGATCTGGATGCCGGTGAATTATCTGATGATTGAATCGTTGCAGAAGTATGATCATTACTATGGCGACAGCTTCAGGATTCCGATGCCCAGCGGCACCGACCGTATGCGCAGCCTGCACGCGGTCGCTGGCGAGATATCGTCGCGGCTGGATGACCTGTTCCTGCGCGATCCTGTCACAGGGCGCCGGCCCGTTTTTGGTGGCAATCAGCGCTTCCAGACCGATCCGCACTGGCGCGATTACATTCCGTTCCATGAGTATTTTCATGGCGATAACGGGGCAGGTCTGGGGGCCAGCCACCAAACAGGCTGGACAGCGCTGGTCGCCAAACTGATCAACCAGCGCGCCGCCGGGCTGCGCGACACCCTCACCTGAAAACACATGTAAGGAGCCTGCCAGATGTCAGAAGAACTGGATGTTGAAAGGGTGCGCCAGGCGATCATGCGCTATCGAGAGCTGCTGGACGTGCTGAGCCAGCGCATGCAGCAGGCAGAAAAGCGTTACGATGCGCTGTTTGCGCCATTGCCACAAGAGAAAAAGACCCTGCCAGTGAAGGCCCTTCAGTGTGAAGCCGCGCTGCTGGCCCTGACAGACATGGAACCGCTGCGCAAGGCGACACTGGCAGTTTACTACGATCTGCACGACATGACTAAGGCATTTGAGGACATGTACAACAATATAGCCCCCACATCCGATGACGCTGATTAGGCCGCTGTGCCGCGTGCTTCAGGCGCGGGTGTAAACCAGGCCCACGACGCCGCTGGCAAAGCGCCGTGTCTCGGCCAGTTTTAGCGGCATGTGGCGTGCTGCTGCGTCGGTAAACAGCTTTTTGCCCCGGCCAAGCACACAGGGGTTGATATTGATGCGATACTCATCAATGAGATCGAGCGTCATCATCGACTGCATAAGCACCGGGCTGCCCAACACCCACATGTTCTTGCCTGGCAGCTGCCTGAGCTGGGTGATGGCCTGCGCCAGGTTATCGCGGATGAGCAGGGTTTTGCCGGCGCTGCCCCACGCAGCGCTTTCCAGCGTGGTAGAGACAACGACTTTGGTAACGCTGTCCAGCCAGCGCGCGTGCTCCCGTTCAGCTTCAGTACTTTCGGGGTTTGTGGGCACGGTCAGCCAGTAGCCTGCCATTCCCTCGTATGTGCGACGCCCCCAGATTACGGTATCCACCTGTTCATGCAGGCTGTGGGCATAGCTTTCCAGTTCACTGTCGTAGTAAATCCAGTCCAGTTCATCATCTGGCCCCGCAGTGCAACCATCAAGCGACAGGTGAATCATTGCGATAACACGGCGCATACTGGCACTTCTCCTTGTGTGGGTTATGTATCTGCCGCCATCATACGCCAGGAAACTGTGGATGTCTTGAACGATACGGACAACTCATACCCTGGGGGAAACAGCCTTTCCCCGCAGGCTGCTGTTCAGCAGTTGAGCGGGCGTAAAGCCCACAAAGCGGCGCATCGCCCTGGTCAGATGGGGCTGATCTGCGTAGCCTGCCTGGTACACCACATCAAGGATGGCGGTGCCCTCTGTCAGCATGCGTGCCGCCGCCTTTGCCCGGCAGATCTGGTGAATGAGGCGCGGCGTCAGACCGGTGGCGCGCAGGCAGCGACGACGAATGGTTCGCGGCGAGCGCTCATCAGGTGCCCCGCTGATGACAGTGGGCTCGTGTGCAAGCACACCTTCGCTGGCCAGCCGATTCACAAACACCTCGGCGTTATCGTAACTGGGGTACTGCCAGAGGCTGCTGTTCAGCCAGAAGGATTTGCCAGCCCCATTGGGCAGCAGCGCGTCACCGTTGACCAGCCTGTCGGCGGCCAGATGTGGCATGTACACGCCCAGCCTGAACTTGATCACCAGGAATTCAGTGTCGTCGGGTTGTGTTTTTGGCACACACTGGGTGGTTGCCCCCTCTGCGGTAACCAGCCAGTTCCGTCCTCGCCGGATAAACAACAGGTTCCAGCAGGTATCGGCGGGGCATACGGGCGCGTAATCATGCAGCACGTGCCCACGCCACACCATGTCGATGTAAGGTGAATCAGACGTGCGGCCTTCAAATACTGCGTTCATGGGTGTTCTTCCCGTTTTTAGGCGTACTTTCCGGTGTAAACGAAAGGCTGCGCGCTGCCAGCTCTTCCTTCAGGATGCGAATGCCTTTCGGCCCCATGCCGTGCAGGTTCGCGATATCCCTTTCCGTGCGCTGCGCCAGGTCTTCCAGACAGGTGATACCAGCTGCTTCCAGGGCAGTGACAGCCGGTTGTGAAAGGCGGGCGGGCCATACGGATTGTTGTGTGGTGCGTTTGCGGTTTGGCACTGCATTCCTCCCTGAGGTGTATACCGGCTTAAGGTTGTCATCCGGCGGCAGATGCCGGGCAGTCGTCTTCCGGGGTTGCGCGATACTGTGCTGCGAGTGCGCCGGGGGTGAAGCCCACAAAAGCCTTCAGCGAGCGTGTCAGATGCGGCTGGTCGTAATAATCCAGCGCGCACACGGTATCCAGGATGGAAACGCCGGCCCGAAGCATGGCGGCAGCCTGCCGGGCGCGTTCTACCTGACGAATGTGACCCTGTGTAAGGCCTGTCGTTTGCAGGAAGCGGTGGCGCAGCGTTCAGAAACTGCGGGGTGCTCATCGTTCAGTGTGCTGGCAATCAGCGGATCGCTCGCCAGGGCACCGGCTTTCCCCAGCCATGCGACAAACGTATCTGCGTTTTCAAAAACGGGTGTTTGCCATGTCTGATGAAAGAGCCAGAAGGTATGGCGGCCTGCGCTGGGCAGCGTAAGTTCTGTATCCAGCATTCTGCGGGTAAGGTGGTGCGGCATATAGGTGCCTATTCTGAAACGTATCCACAGAATTTCTGCCTCGGCCTCGTATGCCACCGCCCCGGAATGCGCCCACGGGCCCACAACCAGCGGGTACATCCGGCCTTCCCTGCGCGAGAACACAAGGTGCCAGCGGGTTTCTGCCGGACGTGTGACGGTGCCTGCCCGCAGCGTCCATCCGCGCGTGATTGTCTCTACGAAAGGAGAGTCTGACGGTTTTTCCTCAAAGATGATGGTCATGTGGCCTCATATATGGCGCAGAAAGATGATTTCTGTAAAGAATAACACATATGTTCTATATGTGTCAACCAGCCTGCCGAGCCGATGCGCCAACGCCGTGGTACGGTTAAATAGGCGCCAGGTAAGGTTTTACTGAGAGCCTGCGTCAGTAGGTTGACAGAATGGCTGGCGCTTCGTAAAGTAATAGCAGTCAGCAAGGAAAGCAGACACATATGATAATGAATTGTTGTTGTTGTTGTCATAACCGGGAGTAGCCACGACTGACAACAACAACCTGAATGTGACCATACAGGCCAACGACACAGCACAGCGTGGTGTATTCCCCCCGAAAGGACGGGCAATTACCTCGCATTCCCTGTTGATCGTTGGCTTTTTTCTTGTATGCGGTCAGCAGGGTGTCAGCAAGTGTGAAGACGATCTATCGCCAGCGCAGCACATTAAAGGACACCGCAAACATGAGCGCACTTCGCAACGTCGATATCTTGCCAGCCCTGGCTATCCACACCCAGACGCTGGAATCGCAGATTGGTAACACGCCGCTGATTGGTTTCAGACGCATCACCTCGCATCTGCCGCGCAGCATTCAGGTTTACGCCAAGGCGGAATGGACTAACCCTGGCGGCAGCGTGAAGGATCGCGCTGCGCTCAACATCATCACTACGGCAGAACGCGACGGCAGACTGAAACCGGGCAAAACGCTGGTCGACAGCACTAGCGGCAACACTGGCATCGCTTACGCGATGATTGGCGCGGCGCGCGGCTACCGCGTGAAGCTGTTCCTGCCGGAAAACGCCAGCCCTGAACGCATTGCCATCCTGCGGGCTTATGGCGCTGATCTGGTGCTGACACCGGCTGAAGAGGGCAGCGACGGTGCCATTCTCGCCGTGCGCGAGCTGGTAGCCGCCGACCCTGACCGCTACTTTTATGCCGATCAGTACAGCAACCCTGCCAACTGGCAGGCGCACTACCATACCACGGGTGTGGAAATCTGGAACCAGACGCACGGCAGGGTGACGCATTTTGTCGCGGGCCTGGGCACATCTGGCACCCTGATGGGAACGGGGAGACGCCTGCGCGCCTACAACCGCCACATTCGTATTGTCAGCGCACAGCCAGATTCCCCCTTCCACGGCTTGGAAGGCTGGAAACACATGGCAAGCGCCATCCGGCCCGCTATCTATGACGAGACCCTGGCTGATGAGGATTATGCCATCAACACCGAAGAGAGCTATGCTATGGTCAAGCGCCTGGCGCGCGATGAGGGCTATCTGGTCGGCATCAGCGCCGCCGGGGCCATGGTCGCAGCGCTGCGCGTGGCTGAAGCGCTGGCCGAACGCGAAGAACCAGGAACCATCGTCACCCTGTTCCCAGATAACGCCTACAAGTATCTCAGCGAGAATTTCTGGCGCGATTAAACGCCGGATGCCTAGCTGCTCGCGCGCTGTTTTTTGTGCTCCTGGATGAACTGCATGGCTTCATCCAGGTTTTTCACCATTCGGAATATATTCCTGCCCGTTGTCGTGGGGCTGGAACGCGGCACTGCCGCTATCATCTTGCTGATAATCGTCAGGAACAGGCTGTTGCCCGCAACAATCATAGCAGCGGCGTTGGGGGGCACGTAGCGCGCCCCCGTGCGAATCTGTGCGATGCTGCTGCCCTGCGGCATCATCCGCGTTTGTGTCATATCAATGACATGATAGACAGGATGCTGCACCGATGTAGACATGGTATTCATGACCTCAAAAGTGCCCTGGTATTCCTCCCATGTCCAGTTGCCAGTGTAGACATGGCGCAGGATAGTGCGTTCGTCATCGTACCATTCCAGCGAGATAGGCATCGCAAGACCCCCTGTACGGTAAAACTTTTTCACATTATACGGTAATTTTGCTCCTGTGTGTGGTTAACTGGGTTGTGTCTGGCCTTGTTCCTCGCCAGGTACGAATGTGATGAATCAATGCGCCCCTGTGGGTATACTTGGTCTTCACAACGGATGCCGGGCCAGGTGCCTTAAAGCCGTTGCCTGCAACGAATAACACGTCAACCACGAACGAAAGCACCCAGCCCATGTTGGAAAGGTCGTCACCCAGGGGTAAACCCGTTTCTTTATTTGTTACCTGCATTGTGGATATGATTTATCCGGATACTGGTATGTCTGTCGTCCGAATTCTGGAGTATCTGGGGATCGCAGTGGATTTCCCACTGGCACAAACCTGCTGTGGGCAACCCGGTTTTAACAGCGGGTACCGGCGGGAAGCACGCACGGTGGCCCGCCAGTTCCTCACGGCATTTGCCGACGCGCAGGTGATCGTCACCCCCTCTGGTTCATGCGCGGCAATGGTGCGTCACGAGTATCCCAGCCTGTTTGAGGATGACCCTGAATGGTTGGCCAAAGCGCAGCGGGCAGCATCCATTACCTGGGAATTTACCGAGTTGCTGGTAGACGGCCTGGGGATCAGCGATCTGAAGGTAGCACTGCCAGAGCCGGCCTCTTTCGCTTTTCACGATGGGTGTCATGGGCTTCGGTTGCTGGGCCTGCGCGATGCAGCCCGCACCCTGCTGGCCAACACTGGCAATGCTACGATTATGGAATTGAACGAGTGCGATGTGTGCTGCGGTTTCGGCGGGCTTTTCGCCGTTAAGATGCCAGCCGTCAGCAGTGCGATGCTGGGCACAAAGATCCTGAACATAGAGGCGAGTTCTGCGACAGTTATCGTTACGGGCGACGCAAGCTGCCTGACGCAGATGAACGGCGGCCTTGCGCGCGGCGGGTCTGGCAAACGGGTGCGCCATATTGCCGATGTGCTGGCGGATGGTCTGCCGGATGGAGGGCGTGATGAAGGTTGAATCCAATAATTTCGTCGCGCTTGCCGACATTGCCATACAGGGCGAGCAGGTGCCGCGGGCTGTCGGCAAGGGAACGCGCACGGCCTACCAGCGCCGTATCGGGGCTATGTATGGCACCAGCCACGAACATGGCGAGGCCATGCGCCAGCAGGCCGCCGAGGCCAAGCGCCGCGCCCTGCGCAGCCTGCCAGACCTGCTGGAAAAAGCCGAAACCACGCTGACAGAAAACGGCTTTACTGTGCTGTGGGCCGAAACGGCTGAGGAGGCGCGCCAGCACGTGCTGCGCATCGCCCACGAGCATCAGGTGCAGCGCATTGCCAAGAGCAAGAGCATGGCGACCGAAGAAATTGCCCTCAACGACGCGCTCATCGCTGCCGGTATGCGGGTGATTGAAACCGACCTGGGGGAGTACATCCTACAGCTTAATGACGAATATCCCAGCCACATTGTGACCCCCGTCATTCACAAGACAAAAGAAGACATTCGCCGCATCTTCCAGGAAAAGCTGGGCATGCCGCCGCTGGAGGATGCCGGGGCGATGGTGGCCTTTGCGCGGCAGGTGATGCGCGACGACTTCCTTACGGCAGAGATGGGCATTTCTGGCGCGAACTTCGTCATCGCCCAGACGGGCAGCGTGTGCCTGGTGACCAACGAAGGCAATGGACGCATGGTGACGAGCCTGCCCAGGGTGCATGTGGCTGTTGTCGGCATTGAAAAAGTGATCGAAAACCTGGATGACTATGCCACGCTGACGCAGGTGCTGCCGCGCAGCGGCACAGGCCAACTGCTCACCGTCTACACCAACATGATCAACGGGCCGTGCCGTGATGACGGCCCTCAGCACCTGTATGTCATCTTCCTGGACAACGGGCGCACCGACATTTACGCCCAACCCGATTATACCGAAGCGCTGGCCTGCATTCGCTGCGGGGCCTGCCTCAACGCCTGCCCTGTCTATCGTTCAACCGGTGGCCATGCTTACGGTTGGGTGTACGGCGGGCCTATCGGCGCTGTCATCACGCCGCTGCTGCAGGGGCTGCATAATGCCGCCCCGCTCCCTAACGCCAGCAGCCTGTGCGGCAGTTGCAAGCAGGTTTGCCCGGTCGATATTGACATCCCGCGCATGCTGCTGGATCTGCGCCATGACCTGGTGGAGCAGCGCCACACCGAACTGAAGTGGGATGCCGCCATTAAAGCATGGGAGGTTGCCAATGCCTCGCCGCGCCTGTTCGAGTGGGGGGGGCATGTTGCGGGGGTTGCTTTGAGG
>Ga0224722_1002185_pt1 | contig 10506 bp, 10 predicted proteins | sample Balambano_FR1_Me_FD_161646 | JGI IMG/M metagenome (GOLD analysis project Ga0224722, IMG submission 161646) | Freshwater sediment microbial communities from Lake Towuti, South Sulawesi, Indonesia - Balambano_FR1_MetaG | ecosystem: Environmental > Aquatic > Freshwater > Lake > Sediment | place...
CCCGTTGACGGCGAGCACCGTCAACGGGTAGGCGACGCCGAGCACGAGGGTGCACACCAGCAGCAGCCGCAGCCCTGCCGCGGCCTGGCGGAGGAACTCGATCATCGCGATCACCCGATCCCAGGGATGGCGGACACCGCCAGGTCGATGAGCTTGATCCCGATGAACGGGGTCACCAGGCCACCGAGGCCGTAGATGAGGAGGTTGCGCCGCAGCATCGCGCTGGCGTTGCTGGGGCGGTAGTGGACGCCGCGCAGTGCCAACGGAATGAGCGCGATGATGACCACGGCGTTGAAGACGACGGCGGAGAGGATGGCCGACTGCGGGGTCGCCAGCTGCATGATGTTGAGCCGGTCGAGTTGTGGGAACAGCACCACGAACATGGCGGGAATGATCGCGAAGTACTTTGCGACGTCGTTCGCGATGGAGAACGTGGTGAGAGCGCCGCGGGTGATGAGCAGCTGCTTGCCGATCTCCACGATCTCGATGAGCTTGGTCGGGTTGGAGTCGAGGTCGACCATGTTGCCGGCCTCTTTCGCCGCCGAGGTGCCGGTGTTCATCGCCACCCCGACGTCGGCCTGCGCCAGCGCGGGCGCGTCGTTGGTGCCGTCGCCGGTCATGGCGACGAGGAAGCCCGCCTGCTGCTCACGCTTGATGAGCGCCATCTTGTCCTCTGGCTTGGCTTCGGCCAGGAAGTCGTCGACGCCGGCCTCGGCGGCGATCGCCTGAGCGGTCAGCGGGTTGTCCCCGGTGATCATGACGGTGCGAATGCCCATCCGGCGCAGCTCGTCGAACCGCTCGCGCATGCCCTCCTTGACGACGTCCTTCAGGTGGATGACGCCGAGCGCGCGGGCCGGCCACGACGGCACGTGCTCGGCCACGACCAGCGGCGTGCCGCCGCCGGCGCTGATGGCGTCGACGGCCGCGCCCACCTCCTCGGTCGGGTGGCCGTCGTTCTCGCGGACCCAACGCATCACCGCGGCGGCGGCACCCTTCCGGATGCGTCGAACGCAGATACCCGCGTCGTCGTAGAGGTCGACGCCGCTCATCCGCGTCTGCGCCGTGAACGGCGCGAACTGCGCATGGCGCAGCAGGCCTTCGTCGGGGGCCCGCAGCGCAAACCGCTGCTTGGCCAGCACCACCACCGAGCGTCCCTCAGGCGTCTCATCGGCCAGGCTGGCCAGCCGGGCCGCGTCGGCCGCTTCCTCCGCTCCGACGCCGACCACCGGGAGGACATCACTGGCCTGCCGGTTGCCCAGCGTGATCGTGCCGGTCTTGTCCAGCAGCAGCACGTCGACGTCGCCGGCGGCCTCGACGGCGCGACCGGACATCGCCAGGACGTTGCGCTGCACCAGTCGGTCCATGCCGGCGATCCCGATAGCCGACAGCAGCGCTCCGATCGTGGTCGGGATCAGGCAGACCAGGAGCGCGACCAGCACAACGACCGGTTGCAGCCCGCCGGAGTAGGCAGCGAAGAACTGCAGGGTGACGACCGCCAGCAGGAACACCAGCGTCAACGCGGCCAGCAGTTGGTTCAGCGCGATCTCGTTGGGGGTCTTCTGCCGAGACGACCCCTCGACCAGGGCGATCATGCGGTCGAGGAACGTCTCCCCGGCACGAGCGGTGATCTGGACGACGATGCGGTCCGACAGCACCCTCGTGCCGCCGGTCACCGCCGAACGGTCGCCCCCGGACTCTCTTATCACTGGTGCGGACTCGCCGGTGATCGCCGACTCGTCCACGCTCGCCACGCCTTCGACGACGTCGCCGTCGCCGGGGATGACCTCGCCGGCCTCGACCACGACGCGGTCCCCCACAGCCAGCGCCGTTCCGGGCACCACCTCCTCAGCACCGTCCGGCCGCAGACGCCTGGCGACGGTGTCGCGACGGGTCTGCCGCAGCGTCGCGGCCTGCGCCCGTCCCCGCCCCTCGGCGACCGCTTCGGCGAGATTTGCGAACAGCACGGTGCACCATAGCCAGGCAGTGATCGACCACGCGAACACCGAGGGGTCGGCGATGGCGAGCACGGTCGTGAGCACGGAGCCCACCCACACCACGAACATGACGGGGCTGCGCACCTGATGGCGGGGGTCGAGCTTGCGTATCGCCTCCGGGAGGGACTCGACCAGCGATGCAGTCGTCAGGGCAGAGCTCATGCCAGGGCCTCCGCGATGGGTGCCAACGCCAGGGCTGGGAAGAAGGTGAGGCCAGCGACCACGACGACGACGAAGGTCAGCAGTCCGATGAACACCGGGGTGTGAGTGGGCAGACTCCCCTCGGAACGAGCCGTCGGCTGCTGCTGCGCCAGGCTGCCGGCCAGTCGAAGGACCAGCACCATCGGCAGCAGGCGGCCCAGCAGCATGACGACGCCGAGGGCGACGTTCTGGTAGTCGGTAGCCGCGTTGAACCCAGCGAACGCCGAGCCGTTGTTGTTGCTGGCCGACGCGTAGGCGTAGAGCACCTCGGACAGCCCGTGCGGGCCTGGGTCCTGGATCGACGCCGCGGCGAGTGAAGGGATGCCGGCAGTCGCAGCCGCGCCGATGAGCAGCAGCGTCGGCATCGTGAGCACGATGAGCGCCACCGAGGTGATCTCGGGTCGACCGATGCGCTTGCCGAGGTACTGCGGGGTGCGTCCGACCATGAGTCCGGCGAGGAACACGGCGAGAATCGCCATGACGAGTATCCCGTACAGGCCGGAACCGACGCCGCCCGGTGACACCTCCCCGAGCATCATGTTGACCAGGACGACGCCGCCACCGGCCGCGGTGAACGAGTCGTGGAAGGCGTTCACGGCACCAGTCGACGTGCCCGTCGTGGACGCGGCGAACAGCGCAGACAACGACTCCCCAAAGCGGACTTCCTTACCCTCCATCGCCGCACCGGCTGCCTGCGGGACTGCACCGGCCGCGCTCAGCTCGGCCCACGTCGCCAGCCCGACAGAGGCGAGCCAGAGCCCACCCATGACGGCCAGCACGGCTCTGCCTTGACGCTGGTCACCGACCATGCGGCCGTACGTGCGCGGCAGGGAGAACGGGATGACCAGCAGCAGGAACACCTGGAACAGGCTGACCCACGCCGACGGCCCCTCGAATGGGTGCGCAGAGTTGGCGTTGTAGAAGCCGCCACCGTTGGTGCCGAGCTCCTTGATGGCCTCCTGCGAGGCCACCGGCCCGCCGATGATGGTCTGCGACCCGCCGGCGAGCGTCGTGACCGTCTGGTCATCGGCGAGGTTCTGCACCACGCCGCCGAGCATCAAGACGATCGCGGCGATGAACGACAAGGGCAGCAGGACGCGCACCACGCCTCTGGTCAGGTCCACCCAGAAGTTCCCCAGCCGATCGGTGCGCGACCGGGCGATCCCGCGCACGAGCGCTATCGCTACCGCCAGCCCGACAGCGGCCGACACAAAATTCTGCACGGCGAGCCCGGCCATCTGCACCGCGTGCCCCATGGTCGACTCACCCGAGTACGACTGCCAGTTCGTGTTGGTGACGAACGAGACGGCCGTGTTCCAGGCGGTCGGGGCGGGCACCCCGGGCAGGTCTCGGCTGAGTGGCAGCAACGCCTGCAGCCGCTGCAGGCCATACAGCAGAAGGATGCCCACGAACGAGCAGGCGAGCACCGCCCGGGCGTAGGTGGACCAACGCTGCTCCACGTCGGGGTTGACGCCAGCCACCCGGTAGATGGCGCGCTCGACACGCAGATCGCGCGGGCTGGTGTAGACGCGCGCCAGGGCGTCGCCCAGCGGGCGGTGCACCACCGCGAGGGCGGCGACGAGGGTGAGCAGCTGGAATACCGCGGCGGCCGTCCCGCCCGACGTCTCCCCCATCAGAACCGCTCCGGCCACAGCAGGGCCAGGAGCAGGTAGCCGGCCAGCAGCAAGGCCAGCGCCAGGGCGACGACGTCGATGATGCTCACAACCGCTCCAGGGCGCGCACTGCGAGCAGCAACGCCGTGACCAGGAGGACGGTGAGCAGCACGAATCCGAGGTCCGCCACGCAACACGCTCCCAAGGTGGGCCGCCGGCGCTCGCCGGCGGGCGGCGGGAGTCGCCGCACCGTCCATGGGAATCGGTGGAGCCGTGCGTTCGCGAGCGCCCTGACGGGTTCCTGACGTGGCTGTCCGGGATTCCGGATGGAATCCGGACGCCGACCGCCCTCGGCTCAGCCTCGGCGCCGTCCGCCAGGCGGTACCGAGGTGCGTGACCTCATGGCGCTATCGGCACGCTCCCTCCGCGGGGCGGGCTCGCGCGTCGCGGACGTCCAGGCCGACGCCGCCGACGTGCCCATCATTGGTCCGCGCGCTCCGCCTCGATGGCGTGCAACACCTCGTCGTTCGACACAGGCCCGCCGATCGTCAGCACCGGCAGACCGTCCTTCCCGTACCTGATGGCACCGTCGATCTCCGCTGGCGTCACCAACAGACCGTCCGGCGTTCGCCGGAGCAGCACCTCGCCGGGAGCGGTAACCACGTCCTCTCGGAGGCCACGAGGCAGCACCAGGCGGCCTCGCGCGTCGACACGCACCCGTACGGCCGAAGACGGTGCGCTCATGGCATGCACGCGATCTCCACGCCATGCCGAACGACCGACCATGGCTCGTGCCGTCCGAGGGCCGGTGAGGGTCGTCCGAGCTCAAGATTGGCCGCGAGCCGGTTGAACATCCCGCGACCGTGCCGGGCAGCCAAGGTCCATGCTCATCGGCGAGGCGGCGGAGATGTTCCCGGGGGCGACGGGCTATCTGGACACGGCGACGCTCGGCCTGCCACCGACGAGTGCGGTCGAAGTGGTCCGGCGCACCCTGTCCGCCTGGCAGCGCGGCGTCGCTGACCTGAGCGACTACGACGCGGCGGTGGCGGGATCGCGTCAGCTATTCGCAGACCTGGTGGGCGTGCCAGTGAGCTGGGTGAGCGTGGGTGCGCAGGTCTCCGCACTCGTGGGGCTTGTCGCCACAGCGCTGCCACCGGGCAGCCAGGTCGTGTGCGTGGACAGCGAGTTCACCTCGGTCACGTTCCCCTTCGCGGCGCGATCGGACCAGGGCCTGACGCTGCGGAGCGTCCCGCTCCACCGCGTGGCTGAAGCGATTGGGCCGCAGACCGCGCTGGTGGCAATCAGTGCGGTGCAATCCAAGGACGGTCGGGTCGCCGACCTCGCCGCGATCCGGGAGGCTGCGGCTCGACACGGCGCTCGAGTACTGCTGGACGCCACGCAGGCCGCAGGGTGGCTCCCGCTGGAGGCGCGTGACTACGACGCCGTCGTCGTCGGTGCGTACAAGTGGCTCCTCAGCCCGCGCGGCACGGCGTTCCGCGGTCCAGCCGGACATCTTCGCCCAGATTCTCCCGGTCTACGCCGGCTGGTACGGCGGGGGCCGACCAGGGACCCGTCCGGCGCTGCAGGTGGTGGCCGACGTCGGCGTCCGGGCCATCCATCGGCACAACGTCGAACTGGCCAACGCGTTGCGGGCCGGCCTGGGCATGAACGCGGGGTCATCAGCGGTCGTGGCGCTTGATCTTCCTGCCGATGTGCGGGAGGACGCGATGACCGGGCTGCGCACCTCGATGCGAGGCGGGCTGCGGGTGTCCCTCCACCTGTACAACACCCGCGACGACGTTGACCGGCTCATCGGCCACCTGACGCCGTAGGGCACCGCCGTCGGCACTCGCTGGCAACCGGCGCTAGAACTCGCCCGTGAGGTAGTGCTGGAGCACCGGCGCGACGGCCCGCGCCAGCCGCTCGGGTGCGGCGTCGCGCACCGGGCGGACCTGCACGATGTGGCGCGCCATCATCAGACCGACCAACGTCGAGCCGAGCATGCCCGCCCGCAGGTCCGCGTCGGACACGCCCAGCGCCGCCGTGACCGGGCCGAAGACGCGCTGTTCGAGCAGTTCCCGGACCGCCTCCGCGGCGGCCGGCTCGGATGCCGCGGCCCGGATCAGTCCGAGCGCTCGTTCGCCGGCCGGACCGTCGACGACGGACAGCACTAGCTCGGCGAGGCGCCGGCCGACGTCGGCGCGGTCCGCGGATGCGATGGTCGCGACGATGACGGCCGGCTCGATCGGCAGCTCGACTGCCGCGACGAACAACCCCTGCTTGTCGCCGAAGAAGTGGCTCACCAGCGCCGGGTCGACCCCCGCCTCGGCCGCCACCGACCGCAGCGTCGTGCGGTGGTAACCCGACGCGGCGAACTGGGTGCGCGCCGCGGCGACGATGGCGTCGCGGGTGCCGCTGTCCCCAGGACGCCGGCCGGTCCGGCTGCCGCGTCCGGCGGCCTGTCGCTGCCCGGTCACACCTGTGCCCTCCTGCTGATAGCGCGCCATGGACAGAGTAACTCATCAGTCGTAGAGTTCATCACATGATGAGTTCTGCCACCGCGCGACGTCAGCGCCGGGCCATCCTCGTCGTGGTCGCGGTGGTGCTCATGATGGTGGTGTCCGCAGTCTCCGGCCTCAATGTCGCGCTGCCGGACCTGGCACGCGAGACGGGGGCGACCCAGTCGCAGCTGCAGTGGATCGTGGACGCCTACACCGTCGTGCTGGCCGGACTGCTGCTTCCCGCGGGGGCGATCGGGGACCGGATCGGGCGTCGGACGGTGCTGCTGGCAGGACTTGTGGTGTTCGGCGCCGCCGCCGCCGCGGCGTTCAGCTTGACCGACCCGGGCGGCCTCATCGCCGCCCGGGCAGCCATGGGAGTGGGGGCAGCGCTGGTCATGCCGACGACCTTGTCGATCATCACGACGTCGTTCCCGGAGGAAGAGCGCGGTGAGGCCGTCGGCGTCTGGGTGGGCGTCGCGGGCGGCGGAGCCGTCCTGGGCCTGTTCGCTTCCGGACTGCTGCTGGAGTGGTTCGCGTGGAACTCCTTCTTCGCGTTGAACGTGGCGCTCGCCCTCGTCGCTGCGGTGGGGACACTCCTCGTCGTCCCGTCCTCGCGCGAGCAGCACCCGATGCCGCTGGACGTCGTCGGGGCAGTGCTGTCGTTGCTCGGCATCGCGGCCCTCGTTCTCGGCGTCATCGAGGGCCCGGTTCGGGGCTGGGACGACCTGCTCGTCGTCGGCGGCCTCGCCCTCGGGGTCGTCGGGCTGGTCGCCTTCGTGGCCTGGGAGAGCAGGCAGGAACACCCGATGCTCGACCCGCGACTGTTCCGCCTGCGCGGCTTCAGCACCGGATCGATGTCCCTCACGGTGCAGTTCTTCGCGGCCTTCGGCTTCTTCTTCGTGGTGATGCAGTACCTCCAGCTGGTCGTGGGCCGCTCCGCGCTGGGTGCGGCGGCGACCATGCTGCCGCTGCCGTTCGTCCTCATCCCGCTGGCCCGCAAGGCTCCTGGGATCGCGGCGCGCGTGGGGCTGCGCGTCACCGCGCCGCTCGGTCTCGGCTCGATGGCCGCCGGCATGCTGACGCTGAGCCTGCTCGGACCAGAGCTGTCGTACCCCGTCCTGCTGGCTGGACTTGTCCTGTTCGCTGTCGGCATGGCCCTGGCAGGCGCCCCGGCCACCACGGCCATCACGGCGTCCCTGCCACCGGCCAAGCAGGGCGTCGCGTCCGCCGTCAACGACACCTCGCGCGAGGTCGGCTCGGCGCTGGGCATCGCGGTGCTGGGCAGTGTTCTCAACGGGACGTACCGCGACGAGTTGGCGGCATCGCTGGCCGACATCCCCGGGCTCCCCATGCAGGCCGTCGACGCGGCGACGTCATCGTTGGCGACGGCGCAGGCGGTGGCCGCACAGGCCGGACCTGCCGGCCAGCGGCTCGCCGACGCGGCGGCGGAGGCGTTCGTCGCCGCGACGAATGACGCCACGCTGGCAGCGGCCGTCGTGCTCGGCGTCGCGGCAGTCGCCGTCGGGGCGCTGGCGCCGCCTGCGCGGGCTGTCGCTCCCGAGCACGGAGGGTCGACCTCACCCCGGCGGTAGATATCTGCCATGCGGACTGTCATCGATGCAGCAGGACGACTGGTGGTGCCGACAGCGGCCCGGGATGAGCTCGGTCTGACACCTGGCGTGGAGCTGGAGGTTCGCGTCGTCGACCGTCGGTTGGAGCTGCAGGTGCCCGCCACCACGATGCGACTGACGACATCCGGCGACACCATCGTCGCGTCGGCCGACCGCGAGATGCCAGTCCTCACCACCGAGGCGGTCCGCGCCACGCTCGAACGGATCCATCGGTGATCGCTGTCGACAGTTCCGTCGTGATCGCCGCGTGGACTCTTCCTATCCTTTGAACTCGTGCTCTCCCGGCTGCCGTTCGGCAGCATCAGACCTACCGGGTGGCTGGCGCGGCGCATGCGTCGGGACCTCGACGGGTTCGTCGGCTGCCTCGATCGACTCGTCCCCGACCTGATCGTCGAGGACGACGTGTACGGGGCCGACCGCCGGACGTCCACGGTGACCACCATGGACGTCGGAGCGCTGTCCGACGTTGACGCGGAGCACGCCGAGCAGTTCCTCTGGTGGAACTCCGAGACACAGTCCAACTGGCGCGACGGGTGGGCTCGCCACGTCCTGGTCGTTGGCCACGAGCACGAGCGGGCGGCCGTGCGCGCCGCCGTCGATCGTCTCGTGGCCACCGCGGACCCGGACGGGTACCTCGGCATCTACGCACCTGAGCTGCGTTTCCCAGCGACTGGTGAGAACGGGAAGCTGTGGGCGCAGGCGACCCTGGGGCGCTTCCTCTTGGGCTACGCGGAGGCAGCCGAGGACCGCACACATGCTGCGACCGTCCTGGACGCCGTGGCCAAGGCGGCCAGGACCACCATGTCAGCGTGGCCCGCGGGCACGTCGCGCCCCTTCCCGGCAGACGGGTACGTCGGCGCGGCGCACGGGCTCATGGTCATCGACGTCTTCGACCGGCTCACCGGACTCATCGGCGACCAGTCCTTCGGGCGCTACGCCGCGTGGATCTACCGGGCCTACAGCGCCAGCGCCTCGCCGGAGGAGGACGCCAAGCTCGGCTCGCTGCTCGACCCGCAGCGGCGGTTCGTCGGCCACGGCGTGCACACCTACGAGCACCTGCGCGCGCTGGTGGTCGCGCACCAGGTCGAGGGCGCGGCCGACCTCGAGCAGGCGCTCACGTCGTACCAGCAGCGGCTCCGCAGCTGCCTGACACCGGCCCACGGCCCGATCGGGGACGAGTGGATCGGCGGGCGGCAGGCCGACGCCACCTCGACGGGGTACGAGCTGTGCTCGACGGTCGAGCTGCTCGACTCCCTCATCCGGATGATCGCCGCCAGCGGTGACCTGCGATGGGGCGACGACGCGGAGGCGGTTGCGCTCAACGCCGGGCTCGGCGCGTGGCACCCGTCGTTGCCCGCGATCGCCTACCTGCAGACCGACAACGCCGTCACGATGACCGGCGCCGGTCCCAGGGCCGCCCTCGAACCACACCAGACGCGGTACCGGTACTCACCCGTGCATCGCGAAGCGGCGGTGTGCTGCGCTGCCAACGCCGGCCGGCTGCTGCCCACCTACCTCGGTGGAGCCGTCATGCAGGAGCACGACGGCGTCGTGATCGTGCTCTTCGGGCCGATGCGGTCCCAGCACGTCGTCCACGGGGTCACGGTGGTCATCGAGCAGGTGACCGAGTACCCGGACGGCCCGATGGTGGAGATCCACGTGGCTACAGCGCAACCAGTCGCCTTCCGGCTGACGCTGCGCCGTCCGATGTGGACGGAGAGGGCCGAGGTGCTGGTCGACGGCCAGGCACCGCGCGAGCCGGGCGCCTCGCCAGTCGCGTCCGACGAGTTCGTGATGCCGGGCATGACCGACGTCGCGATCTCGGACCGCGTCGTCCTGTTCGGGCGGTGGCACGCGAACGCCGTGAGCGTCCGGTTCGACTGGATCCCGCGCGTGCGCTCAGACCTTCGCGGCGACGGCTACGTCACCGTCGGCCCGCGCGTCATGTCGCTGCCCATCCCCAGCCGCACGACAGTGACCCGGCAGCACGCCGTGCCGGGCTTCGTGGACGTGACGGAGGTGGCGGCCTGCGCCGATCACGATGGTCTCCGCCTGGTCGCGGACGGGTCTGAGCCGCTCCGCATCGTCGCTGGAGGGGTGGACGTGCCGTTCACCCGGACGGTGAGGTCGGCAGGCGCCGACCGCCCGGAAGTCGTCCGCCGGGCGATGGTTCCCCAGGGTACGTCTGCCCTGCGCCGGGTGACCTTTCCCCTCGCCGGCAGCCTCCACAGCACTCGCCGCCGCCTCGTCACCGATGAACGCCGGATCGCACGGTGACGCTCGTCGCCGCCGTGCTCCCAGCGGGAGGATCCACCGCCACGTGCTCCGGGAGCGAGACGACGATCTCGGTGCCCTCACCCGGTCCGTCACTGCGTGCCTGCACGTCGCCGCCGTGAGCCTCGACGATCGCGCGGACGATGGTCAGTCCCAGGCCGCTGCCGCCGCCCATTCGCGAGCGGGACGGGTCGCCGGTGTAGAGCCGATCGAAGACGTGCGACGCCTCCTGGGGAAGGAGGCCGCTGCCGCTATCGGCGACGGTCATCCTCACCCGGCGCCCCTGCGGCCG